>WNEZ01001940.1_pt1 | contig 26613 bp, 23 predicted proteins | sample 5400521 | NCBI WGS metagenome assembly WNEZ01 (sample SAMN13153339, study PRJNA577476) | soil metagenome | isolation source: 120 cm saprolite under Douglas fir tree site 2 hole 1 replicate 1 | place: USA:California | collected 2015-04-18
TTGTGGAATTGAAAGTCGGTGTAGAGCGGGGGCACGTGACAGAGCGCGCAGTTCGCCTTCCGGAAGACCTGGAACCCGCGCTTGGCTTCGGCGCTCACCGCTTTCTTGTCGCCCTGCTCGAATTTGTCGTAGGGAGCATTTCCCGATTTGAGCGCCCGCAGAAACGAGGCAAGCGCCATCGGAATGTTGTCCGCCGTCGCGGGCGAGTTGAAAGCGCGCATGAAATGCGCGCGGTAGGTACCATTGGTGTTCAGCGCGACGACGATGCTCGCCGGATCGGCGCCAAGATGTCCCGTCCAGGCGGCCTTGGAAACGGCCTCGACCGTGGGGCTCCTCCCATCCCAGTAGAAACTGGTGTGATAGGCGACGTTGAGCATCGTCGGCGCATTCCTCTTGTTCAACGCTCCGCCCACCTTCGGGCTCACCGGCCTTCCCTCGGTCCATGCCAGGTCCGGGTGATGGCAGCTCTCGCAGGACATGCTGCGATCCTTGGAGAGGAGCTTTTCGAAGAAGAGCATGTATCCGAGCTGCACCTTCTCCGGCGTGGTCGGGTTTTCTTTCGGATCCTCAAGCGCGGGCAAAAAAGGCGGCGTGCGCGGGATTGGGGGGGCCGGGGGCAGCTGGATCGCCCCGTCGGCGCCGGCGGAGGGGGCGGTCTCCTGGGCAACGGCCTGCGTACCCACGAGTGAAAGTGACAAGAGGAGCGCAATACCTGTACCCAGTCGCATCGTTCCCTCCATTTCCGTCGGAGGGCGAAAGCTAAGGTTCCGCTCCGGGGGTGTCAACAATCAGCTTGGTTGATCTTCGGGAGTGGGCTCGTCGGGTGCTTCCACTTCGGAGGGAGGACCCGCAGCTCCTTCGTCATCCGTCTCGCTCTCGGGCAATTTCGAAATCGCGGTGACCTTGTCGCCGGCGCTCTCGAGGGTAATCAACCGCACGCCCTGCGTGTTCCGGCCGATCACGGAGATTTCCTTCACCTTCATGCGGATCAACATCCCGCTGTTGGTGACGAGCATCACCTGGTCGCTGTCCTTGACCTGCACCAGGCCGATCACCCGTCCGTTGCGCTCGGTGGTCTTGATGTCGATCACGCCTTTGCCACCCCGGCCCTGGAGGCGGTATTCGGCCTCCTCGGTCCGCTTGCCGTAGCCGTTTTCGGTCACGGTGAGGATGGTGCTTCCCTTCTCCACCACGTCGGCGCCGACCACTTCGTCGCCCGGATCCAGGGTGATGCCCTTGACCCCGTAGGCGGCCCGGCCCATCGAGCGAACCTCGCTCTCGGCAAAACGGATGCTCATCCCGCTGGCGGTGGAAAGGAGAATGTCCTTCGTCCCATCGGTAATCTTCACCGCCACCAGGCTGTCGCCGTCTTCGATCGACAAGGCGATGATCCCCGCGGAGCGAACGTTGGAGAAGGCGGTCAGATCGGTCTTCTTCACCAACCCCTTCTTGGTCACGAAAAAGACGAAGTTGTCTTCGCTGAAGGTCTTGGTCACCAGGACCGCGGCCAGCTTCTCCTCCGGCGACACACTGACCAGGTTCACGATCGCCTTGCCTCGCGCGGAGCGGCCAGCGAGCGGGATCTCGTGCACCTTGAGCCAATAGAGCTTGCCGCGGGTGGTGATCGGCATCAGGTACGCGTGAGTTGAGGCGACGAACAAATCGGTGACGAAATCGTCCTCTTTGGTCGCCGCGCCGGTCTTCCCTCGTCCGCCGCGCCGCTGAGCCCGGTACTCGGTCAGTGGGCTGCGCTTGATGTAGCTCGCGTGGGAGCGCGTGACGACCATGTCCTCTTCGGCGATCAGGTCCTCGTTGGTCAACTGGCTGACCTCGCCGAGGATCTCCGTCCGCCGCGGATCTCCGTACGTCGCTTTGATCTCTTTCAGCTCCGCCTTGATCACTCCCACCAGCGACGACTCGTGGCTGAGGATGTCCTGGAGCCGGGCGATTTCCCGGATCAGGGTGATCAGCTCTTTGAACAGCTCCTCGCGTTGCATCCCGGTCAGTCGCTGCAAGCGCATGTCGAGAATGCTCTTCGCCTGCTCCTCGGAAAAACCGCCCTGCGAGTAATTGTGCGATAGGCCGGCGTAGCTCGCCTCTTCTCCCCGGACCCGAGAAACGAGCAAATCCATTTGTGCCTGGACCTGGGCGGGGTCGATCCGCGAGAGCGCGCCGAAGCGGGGGTGCTCGTAGAGCGCGGGCGAAAGGATATTCATCAATCCCCAACGCGCCTCGTCCGGGTCGTTCGACTTGCGGATGACGGTGATCACCTGATCGATGATGTCTTGCGCGACGAGCAGACCTTCAACGATGTGCAGGCGGCTCTCCGCTTTGCGCAGCTCGAAGCGCGAACGCCGCGTCACCACCTCGCGCCGGTGGGAAATGAACCGCTCGATCAGCTCCTTGAGGTTGAGCGTTCGCGGCTGGCCGCCATCGATCGCCAAGAGCACCACCCCAAAGGTCGACTGCATCGGGGTGTGGGCGAACAAGTTGTTGAGAACCACGCCGGTGATCGCGTCGCGCTTGAGCTCGATCACGATCCTCATCCCATGTCGGTCCGATTCGTCGCGAATGTCGCTGATTCCCTCGAGCTTCTTGTCTCGAACCAGCTCGGCGATGCGCTCGATCAGCCGAGCTTTATTCACCTGGTAGGGGATCTCGGTGACGATGATGCTGTCGCGCTCCGTTTTCTTGTGCACCTCGATTTCGGTGCGGGCGCGCATGATGATCTGACCGCGGCCCGTTTCGTAGGCGCGGCGAATTCCGTCGACCCCGGTGATCAAACCATAGGTAGGAAGGTCGGGCCCGGGGATGAACTTCATCAAGTCCGCCACCGTCGCCTTGGGCGCATCGAGCAAGTGCAAGGCGGCGTCGATCACCTCTCCCATGTTGTGGGGAGGTATGTTCGTCGCCATCCCGACGGCGATCCCCGAAGCCCCGTTGACGAGCAGGTTGGGGAATTTGCTGGGCAGGACCAACGGCTCTTTCAGCTCGTCGTTGTAGTTCGGCCCGAAAGCGACGGTGTCCTTGTCGATGTCGGCGAGCAGCTCTTCGGCCAGCCGCGACATTCGCACCTCGGTGTAGCGCATCGCCGCTGGCGAATCGCCATCTACGGAGCCGAAGTTCCCCTGACCGTCGATGAGCAGGTAGCGCATCGACCAGGGCTGAGCCAGGCGCACCATGGCGTCGTACACCGCGATATCGCCGTGGGGGTGGTACTTCCCGATCACATCGCCGACCACGCGGGCGGACTTCTTGTACGGGCGGTTGTGGAGATTTCCCAATTCGTGCATCGCGAAAAGGACGCGGCGGTGCACCGGTTTGAGGCCATCGCGCACGTCGGGAAGGGCACGCCCGATGATTACCGACATCGAGTAGTCGAGATACGACTTGCGCATCTCGTCTTCGATCGTGACCGGCACCAGGTTTCCGGCGCCGAAATCAGGCGGGATCGGCGGTTGCTTGTCCGAGGGTTCGTCCATGAGTAGAGGGTCGAGGTAACAGGTGGTTCAGTCGAAAAAGATGGCCGCGAATGATGCCCTCAGCTTCGACTTTGCGAGGGAGAGAATAACGCCCCGTTGGCGTACTATCGACCACTTTCGACGAAGTTTCGAGTTCCCGGACTTTGGTTTCCAGGACCCTAGAAGCTCACTCAGCGCCCGAGGCGGTTGCGCTGGCCGCCGGTCGATCCTCCAGGCTGGCGAGCAGACGCTCGGCATCCGCGCCCAGTGGGCCCTTCGGGTCCAAACTGCGGGCGCGTTCCAGGGCATCTCGCGCGCCTCCCCGATCGCCTTTGAGCTTGAGGGCGATCCCGAGATTCAGATGGGCTTTGGGATTGCTGGATTCCATCGCCTGCGCTTCCCGGAAGAGCTCGATCGCCCGGTCCACATCGCCCCCAAGCAGCGCGTCCTTTCCGCGCTGGATTTGCTTCTCGGAGTCGTTTATCAGATCCACCTCGAGCACGGTCTTGCCCGCAAGGTTGAAGATCAGCGCGCGAAGGACGCCTCCCCAGTAGAACGTGAGTCCCTCGGCCGCCACCACTGCCGCCAGGGGAATGTCTGGAAGGAGCTGCTTGCCGCGGAACTTGAAGCGAACCTTGGTGTAGCGGCCCTTGTTTGCCCAGGCAATGAACTGGTCCTTCAAGCTGGAGAGCGTGGCCTCAATTCGGTTAGGATCGACTTCAATGGGTAGCTCCCGACCCCCAACCTGAGCCCCTTGGGTTTGGCGCGCTTTTCTCTTCGGAGACCTCTTAAGGGAACCCCTCGTTGATCTTTTCCCCCGAACCGTAGATTTTCGGTGTTGACCCTTTATCATCTGGGTCAGCATAGCGCCGGTACAGCCGCAGGGGTACATCTGCGGGGCCGCGGCGCGTCAGGAGTGAGTGGATTGCCATGACGATGTTCTCCGAGTCGCTTCGCGGGTTTTTGAAGCCCATTTCGTCCTATCTCGAGGACGACTCGGTCACCGAAATCATGATCAACGGGCCGGAGGACATCTGGGTCGAGCGGCACGGCCAATTGGTCAAGACCCAGGCGCGGTTTTCGGAGGAGGGCCTGCTCGCAGCAGTCCGGAACGTCGCGCAATTCGTCGGGCGCGAGCTCTGGGAGGAGAAACCACAGCTCGACGCCAGGCTTCCGGACGGCAGCCGGATCCACATCGTTCTTCCTCCCGTCGCGCGCCGGGGTGTGGTGATCACGATCCGCAAGTCCCCCAAAGAGAGGTTGACGCTGGAGGACCTCCTCGCCCGCCAGACGCTGACCGATCCCATGGCGCGACTGATCGAGGCGGCGACCCAGATGAGGCTGAACGTGGTTGTCGCGGGCGGAACCGGATCGGGCAGGACGACGCTGCTTAACGTCTTTTCGTCGATCATTCCCGATGCCGAACGGGTGGTGACGATCGAAGAATCGGGCGAGCTTCAACTTCGGCACCGCCATCTGGTGTCGCTGGAAACGCGGCTTCCCGACAAATCCGGTCGGGGCGGAATCGATATGGCCGATCTGCTGCTTTCGGCGCTTCGACTGCGGCCCGATCGCATCGTGATCGGAGAAATCCGGGGCCGGGAATGCTTTCATTTCGTGCAGGCGCTGAATACCGGGCACGGCGGTTCCATGTGCACCTGCCATGCGAACAGTCCGCTGGACACCCTTCGACGAATCGAGTCCTTTTCGCTGATTAGCGCGCCCAACTTGCCGCTGGTCGCGGTGCGAGCACAGATTGCCTCGGCGATCGGCCTGATCATCTGCTGCACCCGATTCCCCGACGGCGCCCGAAGGGTGACCGCAATCTCCGAGGTGCTCGCACTCGATGAGGCCGGGGACTACCGAACGCAGGACATCTTCGTGTACGCACCGGTGCACCGCCAGCCGGATGGCACCTTGCTCGGGTATCACTCGCCCACCGGGATCGTGCCGAATTTCGCTGAAGAGGCCAGGGCGTTCGGCTTCAACGACCTGAGCGATGAATTCTTCGATCCGGCGACCTATGGACTTCCGGCGCCCCCGCCGTTTCGAAGCGAACATGCCCAAGGGGTGCGTTGGGCGACTTCGTTGAAGCATCGCGAGAAGGGTTTGCCCGAGCCAGACGCGCTTAAGGTGGAGCGGAGCAGCTGGGAAGCGAATCTGCGTTCGGGGCGGGCGGAAAAAGAGGGAGCAGCTCCGATCGCCGCTGCACGCCATTCTCGGAAAGGGGTGGACGAAGACCGGACCACGGCCCAGCGGGTGTCGACGCGACCGGTCAATGCGAGCCCGCTCCGATCGGAGTCGGACGTCCCGCACAACTCCTTTTCGATGGACCAGCTTCTGCAGAGGCCAGAAAACGGAACGAACGACGGTCCGGCATTTGTGGCGGACTCGCGCCTAGAGTCCAAGGTGCTGCTGTCACCGGATCTCGTTGCGGAGATCAACCACCTGACCACGCCCCTAGAGGCTCCTCCTCCGTCGGGGACGCCGGCCGAGGCGGTTATCCCGCTCCCGCCCAACAAAGATCGCCGCTAACCTCAATGGAGTCTTGAGCTCAGTTGGGTGCACGCCACGGGATGCCCTTGCGCCGCGTTGGCTCGCTCGCCGGAGACCAGGGAGTGACTCACCAGCATCGACAGAACGTAGTCGCGGCTGCGGCGGATCAGCGACGCATTGCGGCATTGCTTCAGCTCGTCGTAGGCCTCATGGGGGGGAAGGGCGAGCATCAGCTCGGCGACTTCCGCCAGCTGAAGGCTCTTGAGGTCCTTGCCGAAGAGTCCTTTGGCCGCTGCCTCTACTCCCACGACTCCCGGCTCGAAGGAGACCATCGCCAGATCGTAGGCAATCAGCTCGTGCTTTTGGAGGATTCGGTGAATTTTGTTCGCGGCCACCGCCCGCTGGGAGCTACCGCGCAAACCCAGGGAAGCGGCAATTCGCAAGGAGAGCAGCCGCTCGCACCTTCCGTCGCCCGGTGGCTCGATCCCCCAAAGGCCTGACCACATTCGCCATAACCACGGGAAGCCCTCTTCTGGCGCCGACCCGAAGTACTCAGGACAGCCCAGTTGCGAGACGTAGATGGCAAGCAAATCTTTTGGCAGACGGGTGAAATCGGGCTCTTCGGCCGAGCGGAAGCCTTCCGCGGGGCTCATCTCCCGAGTCGCTCCGGCGTCTCGCCACAGCTGGGCCCGCAACTCCAGCTCATTGTCCAGCGGGGGCAGCTGGGACGCCAGGCGGAGATAGGCCACGGGCGCGAGAACGCCCGCAAGGCCCAGCGCGAACAGGATGATCCACAGGGTCAGCCTCACCTGCAGCAAATGGTATCAGATCTGCTGGTGAGGCCGACCCCGAGGGGACACCGCGCTAGTTGTTGGTTTTCTTCTCTTGTTTCGTCGCGTTGCCGCTTGCGTCGGTTTCGGTCTTCTCTTTGGTGGTGCTTGTGCCGTTCGGCTGCTTCGAAGAACGTGTCGTCTCGGTGTCCATCCCACCCTTCGCGTTCTTCTTCGTGCTCTTTTCCACCTTCTCCTGGTCCGTGGTGGTCTTCATCATGTCGCCAGTCTTGGTGGTTTTCTCGGCCTTGTAGGACGAGCCCTTCTTACCAGTGGTCATCTCTTCTTTGGACTCGGTCTTTTGTTCCTCGGCAAAGGCCGGGGCGGCAAAGAGCACGAACCCAAGCGCAGACAAGCCAAGCGCGGTTTTGTTCATTACGTCTCCCTTGGTTTAGGCGCCGGGCCCCTTGCCACGGCGGCACGAATCAATGTGGAAACTGCTGCGCTTGGTGGCAATCTCGCCAAGCAGCAGTTAACGGAAAAAGAGTCCAAAAACACACGAAGCGAAGAAGGCTTCGTCTACTTCCTTGATTCCAGGCTCTGCAGCCTCTTCTCCATGTCGCTCAGGCGCTCGGACAAGCGATCGAAATCTCGCCGCATTTCCCCGCCATGCACGACGAAGCCTTCTCCGCCCGGCAGCTCAAATGAGCTCATCATCGAGCTCAGGTCGTGCCCCTTGGGCTTTTCACGCAATTTCGCGTTCAGCGTCATGCTGCGCTTGTCGCGAATGACCAGCACCGGCACGGTCTGTCCCGCTTCCTTGTCCACCAGGGTGCGACGGATCGAGGACAGGTTCTTCACTTTTTGCCCGGCCACTTCGATGATTACGTCGCCCGGTTTGATTCCCGCCTCCGCGGCGACGCTGTCCGACTTGACGCCGTTGACCAGCACGCCGCTCTCCTCGGGCGCACCCAGGACGCGGCGCACCTCTTTGGAGATCTGGACCGCTTCCACCCCAAGTCGTCCACCCGCGAAAACCTGAAATCCCAAGTGATGGCCGTCCGACTCGGCCTCCGCTTCGGATTCAGCGAGCGCCACGCCACCCGCCAACAGTGAAAACACGATCATCGAAGCCATGCGTCGCATTGCACTCCTCCTTGTGTGGGAGTCTCAATGAGGGAATGGCCCTCGCTATTGCGTTGCGAAATTTTTCGCAACGGACAGCGGGAAAGCTAGATGTCGAAGTAGAGCGCGAACTCCATCGGGTGGGGGCGCAGCCGGACAGCGTTCACTTCCTTCTGGAGCTTGTAGTCGATCCAGGTCTCGATCACGTCCTCGGTGAACACGTCTCCCTTGAGAAGGAACTTGTGGTCCTTGTGCAGGCAATCCAGCGCTTCATCGAGCGATCCGGGCATCTTGGGGACGTCCTTGAGCTCCTCCGGTGACAGTCCGTAGATATCCTTGTCGAGAGGATCGCCCGGATCGATCTTGTTTTCGATTCCATCCAGGCCGGCCATCAGCTGAGCAGCGAAGGCAAGGTAGGGATTGCACGAGGAGTCCGGCGAACGGAATTCGAGCCGCTTCGCTTTCGGCGACGGGGAATACATCGGGATGCGGATGGCGGCAGAGCGGTTGCGGCTGGAGTAGGCCAGATTGACCGGGGCTTCGAATCCGGGGACCAGTCGCTTGTAGCTGTTCGTCGTCGGATTGCAGAGGGCCGCCAGCGCGCGCGCGTGCTTGAGAATGCCGCCGGCGTAATAGAGGGCCGTCTCGGAGAGTCCCGCATATCCGTCGCCGGCAAACAGCGGGCGCCCCGCCTTCCAGAGCGACTGGTGGGTGTGCATCCCGCTTCCGTTGTCGCCAAACAACGGTTTTGGCATGAAGGTGGCGGTCTTGCCATGGCGCCAGGCGACGTTCTTCACGATGTACTTGAACCACATCAAGTCGTCGGCGGTTTTCACCAACGTGTTGAAGCGGAAATCGATCTCCGCCTGCCCTGCGGTGGCAACCTCATGATGCTGACGCTCGACCTGGATCCCCACATCCGCCATCACCCGGCACATCTCGGTCCGGATGTCCTGATGACTGTCGGTGGGGGCCACCGGAAAGTAGCCCTCTTTGTACCGCGGCTTGTAGCCCCGGTTGCCGCCGACCTCTTCTTTGCCGCTGTTCCACTGACCTTCCAGGGAGTCGATGAAATAGAACGCCTGGTTGTAGGAAGAGTCGTAACGGACCTCATCGAAGATGAAGAACTCCGCCTCCGGCCCGAAGTAGGCGGTGTCGGCGATGCCCGTGCTCTTGAGGTACTTTTCTGCCTTGAGGGCGACGTTCCTGGGGTCTCGCGAAAACGGCTCCTTGGTGATCGGATCGGCGATATCGCAGATGATCGAGAGCGTGGGCTCCTTCATGAACGGATCCATCACCGCGCTGGTCGGGTCAGGCATCACCAGCATGTCGGACGCGTGGATCTCCATCCATCCACGAATCGACGAGCCGTCGAAGCCGAGGCCCTCTTCGAACGATCCCTCGTTCAACTCGGGCAAAGGGACGGTGAAGTGCTGCCACAGTCCAATGAAATCCATGAACTTGAAATCCACCATCGTCACGCCGCGATCTTTTGCGAGCGCAAATACTTCTTTCGGGGTTTTGGTCATTCCGCGCCTCCTCAGCTTGTTTATTCGGCCAAAATTTTCGGCACACAGTAGACGGGCGGCGTTCCCAAGGGAAGAGGCAGAAGGCTTCAGGCTTAGATTTTGCGAGAGCTCCGATTAGTGGCGCGCCCTCGCTTGAATCGCGGGCGAAGGAGGACGATCCCGACGGTGGCGCTGGCGGTATCGATGGCGGCGGCAGCAACGCTCGGAACGGCAATTTATCTGGTAAGCACCAGCCTGCCCTACCTGGTGGATTCCGCCGCGGCGGATCCGCAGTTCGGCGCTGTCAATCGGTGCCTGATCTCCCATCTGAGGGAGCCCCGCGCCGGCTTTGCGGTCTCCCCCGGCGGGACAAAGGTCGCCGCCTTCGGGGCAAACTCGGTGGCGATCTGCACAAGAGGCTCTCCATCCGACGGAGGTGAGTCCCTTTCCGGGGCGCTTCTTCCTCTCCCCGGCATCACCGCCGCCAGCTTCGACTTCGACGGTACCCTCTGGCTTGCTGCCGCGCGAGGACCGCATCCGGAGCTTTGGATGGCTCCCGAAGCGGCCGGGAAACCTCGAACAGTGGGCGAATTCGCACCGCTCGCTTTGGCGGGGGTGGCCAATGGACTCGCCGCGGTGGACGCATCGGGGCACCTCGCTTCGTTCACCTCGCACGGAGCGCCAGCCTCTTTTTCCGCTACCGTCCCGCCCGGGTCCAACCCACTGCTCGCCTCCAACTCCGACGGCAGCCTTCTTTCGGTGGTCACCGAAAACGCGATTCACGTCTTTCGATCCGCCAGTTTGACGCTGGTGCGCGCCGAGTCCCCATGCCAGGCGGAATTTCTCTGGTGGCTACCGGACCGCACCCATGCGCTGATCGCCTGCGGGCCGAACGCAGCCTGGGCACTCCTCATCGATGTCGTCACCGGCGAACGGGAATCCGCAACCCCCTTGAATTGGGCCCGTTCGGCGCTGATTCCGCGGCTGGGCACCTATGTCCAGGGCTGCGAACAGCTCCCGTGCAGCGTCGGGCCTCCGCAGTCGGTACGCTGACTTGGGCGGCCGCCAGCTCGCAAAGAGGCGATCCGACGCTGACCAGTTGAATCTCGAACGACAGCTGCCTACGATCGCGAAATTGTCGGAATCAGAGCGAACGATGTCCGAGCAACTGGGTGAACGAGAGCGCGAAGTGCTCCGGGCGATCATCCAGGAGTATATCGTCAGCGGTGGGCCCGTCGGCAGCTCGCAGCTCGCGCGGAGGGCGGAGTTTGACGTGTCGGCCGCGACGATGCGCAACGTGATGGCCGACCTCGAGGAGCTTGGCTACATCCAAAAGCCGCACACCTCGGCGGGGCGGGTTCCCACCGACATCGGCTACCGCTTCTACATCGACTGCCTGGTAAAGCTCCACGAACCGGAGCCGCAGGATCGGGAGCTGATTGAGCACGGAATCAAACGCCAGGGTAGCAACGACGAAACCTTCCAGGACGCCTCGAAGATCCTGCACTTCATCACCCGCCATGCGGGGGTGGTGTTGATGCCGAGGCACTCGGCGCTCTACTTCCGGCGGATCGAGTTCGTCCAGCTTCGCGGGGATCGGCTGCTCGCGATCCTGGTTGGACAGAACGGACAGGTGCAGAACAAACTTTTGTCGATCGACTTCGCGATCACGCCGGAGGAGTTGGTACGGGCTTCGAATTACTTGAATGAGTTGCTCAAAGAAACTCCGATCGACGAAGCGCGCTCGAGGATCCAGGCCGAGATGGAACAGGATCGGGCGCTCTACGACGTGCTCGCGAGCAAGGCCTTGAAACTGGGGTTCGCGGCAACGGACATCCAATCCGGCGAGCGGGTCCTGATCGAGGGCGCTGGCTCATTTCTCGAAGCACCGGAGTTTGCGGACGTGGAGCGGATCCGCGCCCTCTTTCGCGCTCTGGACGAGAAGAACAAGCTGCTCAATCTCCTCGATCGGGTTCAGCGCGCCAAAGAGATGCAGATCTTCATCGGCGCGGAGAGCGAATTCTCATCCGCGGGCGAAGTGAGCGTGATCGCTACCCCGTACGGGACGCCGGACCAGGTGCTCGGGACAGTCGGGGTGATCGGTCCGACGCGGATGAACTACCAACGAGTCATCCCGCTGGTGAAGCTCACCGCGGAGGTGCTTTCGCGCGTGCTTGAATAAGCGCGCCCTCGACCGCGACCCTCCAGCTCGGCCTTTGGGTCAGCGGCGCTGCGCTCGTTGAAAACAACGGACGCGCCTGATACCCAAGAAAAGGAATCCATGCCATCCACCGTCTTCCGACCGGCCGACAAGCCGCTGCTCAACCTCACGCTCTTTGTCCTCACCCTGGGAACGACGTTTGGAACGTTCCTTTACATGTGGAGCGGCGGCGGGCCAACCACGCTGTCCGCGGTGAACGGATCTCTGATCTTCAGCCTTTCGCTGGTGCTGATCCTCGGCTCGCACGAGATGGGGCACTATGTGCTCGCCCGGATCCACAAGGTCGATACGTCGCTGCCCTATTTCATTCCGCTGCCGCTCCTCGGCGTGGGAACCCTGGGAGCGGTGATCCGCATCCGGGGTCGAATCCCGGATCGCAACGCGCTGGTGGATATCGGCGCGGCGGGGCCGCTGGCGGGACTTTTGGTCGCCATCCCCCTGCTTGCGTTCGGCCTGTCCCATTCGAAGATCGTCGACCTTCCTGTCGAACCACCTGGATTTTTGGGGGAGAGCTCGCTCTGGTCGCTGGCGCATCGCGGCGTCGAATACCTGATTGCGAAGTGGAGCGGGCTTCGGCTCCCTGAGGTGGGCGGAGGACGGGCGGAGGTCTACATCTTCGGCGACAATCTGCTCATCCGCGGGCTGCGATACCTGGTCGTCGGACCGATACCCGCCGGCAAGGACATCCAGGAGCACCCGATGGTGATCGCCGGCTGGTTCGGGTTGCTGGTGACCATGCTCAACCTGGTGCCGATTGGGCAATTGGACGGAGGCCATCTGACCCACGCGCTGTTTGGCGACCGGGCGCGGACGATCGGCAAGCTCATGGCACTCTCGATGCTCGGCCTGTGCATCTTCTACAGCGCCGGCTGGCTTCTTTGGCTGATCGTCACCTCCAAGTTCATCGGATTCCGGCATCCCCCAGTCGTCGATGGCCAGGCCCCCTTGTCGCCGGGGAGAAAGCTCACCTGCGCGATCTGCTTCGTCGGTCTGTTGCTCTGCGTGATTCCCGTGCCCTTGAGCGTGGTGACGGTGCCGTGAAATTCCTTTGCAGTGCCTGCGAGCGGCTGACGACATTTTCCGGCTTCCGGACGGAGGGAGACTTTCTCGTGCTGCGATGCTCGCGATGCGGCGTCGAAAGTCGCTCGCGCGCGTCCACAATCGACAGCCCGGGAGGGCTCACGACCGCAGTTGCCGGCCCTGTGTCGGCGGACTCCCGAAAACTGGGGCGCAAGCCGGCGGTGGTCTCGATATCGAGCGCACTGGCGGAGGCGGCGAAGGCGAACCCTTTCGAGGTTCCGGAAGGGCACTGCCCCAAGTGCATCGCGGTGCGCCCAGCGCTCGCAAGCTCGTGCGCACAATGCGGTCTGGTATTCGCGAATTTCAAACGGGAAGAAGTTGAACCCTCTGCATCGATAGCTGACCAGTTTCAACAGCTGCTCTCCCAATGGGAGGACGTCGGGGGCCACGACACGATGCTCCAGACAGCCCTGATTGGCGGTGAGCTCGCGAGCGTCGGCCGCCTCTATCGAATCCGGCTCGCACACGTGCCCCAGGATCCGTATGCCGCGCGCGGGCGCGACGAGGTGCTGCGATTGGCAACCGCGAGCTCCACCGGGTTGGGCAACGCCGCGTCGGCGGAAGCGGGCGGAGCGGCGGGGCGCTGGAAGTACGCGCTGCTCATCGCCATCCTCGCCGCCTGCGCGGTGACGTTCTTCGCCCTTTACCGCCAGCTTCACAGCGTGGCCTCGTGAGCGACTTTCATATCGTCGACGGATTGTTGGGTCCCGGCGGCACCCTGGCTTCGGTGCTGCCCGGGTACGAAAGCCGACCGGAACAGTTGAAGATGGCGCGAGCAGTGGAGCGGTGCTTCGAAGAGCGCGGTTATCTTCTGGCGGAGGCAGGCACCGGCACCGGCAAGACGCTCGCCTACCTCGTTCCCGCCGTTCTCTCCGGTCGCAAGGTCGTCATCTCGACAGCGACGAAAACGCTCCAGGAACAGATCTTCTTCAAGGACATTCCACTGCTTCAAGACCAGGTGAAGCTCGATTTCGATGCCGCTTATTTGAAAGGACGGTCCAACTACCTCTGCCTCCACCGACTCGAAACTTTCCGGGGCTCCCCCGAGTTTCGGGTCAACCGCGAGGCGGAACAGTGGCCGAAGATCCGCGACTGGGCTGAGCGGACGCAGACGGGTGATCGCGCCGAGTTGGATCTGCCAGAGGATTTCGCTGCTTGGGCGGACCTTTCAACCACCGCGGATACTTGCCTGGGTGCGCGGTGCCAGTTTTATGAGCCCTGTTTCGTCACCCGAATGCGCCGGCGCGCCGAGCAAGCGGATGTCCTGGTCGTCAACCACCACCTTTTCTTTGCCGATCTCGCCATCCGCACGCACCGCGCAAGATCGGGCGAAGGCGTCTTGCCCAAATACGACGCGGTGGTCTTCGACGAAGCGCACGCTATCGAATCGGTCGCCACGGAATATTTTGGCTGTCAGGTTTCGAACTGGCGGCTCCAGGATCTGAGCGCCGACGCGCAGCGCGCCCTGTCCCCCACCGACGCTCGCCACTCTCTTCTTTCCGCCGCCGCGCTCAAACTGCAGACCGCGGCAGAGGTCTTCCTGCGCTCAGCGATACCGCGGCTTGGGATCTCGGTCACAGAAGCGAGCGTCCGCCTCGGGCCGGATAGCTTCTCGTCCCTCCGAGACGAGGTCGCCGGGTTGGTGGAATCGCTGGGCGCGCTGGGGGCATTGACCCAGTCCTGGGATGAGGCAGAGCTCGCCGCGCTGTCGCGCCGAAGCGGCGAGCTCGCCGAAGAGCTGGGCTTCATTTGCGCCGCCGATTCGCCGGACTGCGTCTACTGGGCGGAGCAACGCGGGCGCGGTCTTTTCCTCCGCGCGGCGCCGATCGACATCGCTTCCGAGCTTCACCACCGCCTGTACCGAGCAGTGGATACCCTTGTCTACACCTCGGCGACGCTCACCGCCCAGGGCCGCTTCGATTACTTCGCGCGGCGAATGGGGCTGATCGACGAATCGCGCGCCGACTTGCCGCCGCTGACGACGCTCGCGGTGGAGTCTCCGTTCGATTACCGGGAGCAGGCGGCGCTGTACCTGCCATCGCATTTGCCAGAGCCGAACTCAGTCGCCTTCATCGAGGAGGCGGCGGCGGAGATCATCTCTCTGGCGGAGCTGAATGGCGCGCGGGCGTTCGCCCTGTTCACCTCGCTGCGCAACATGCAGGCTGCCTACCAATTAGCCAAGCAAAGGCTGCGATTCCCGGTCTTGATTCAGGGGGAGCGACCGAAGAGCGCGCTGCTGGAGCAATTCAAGAGCGAGCCATCGGTGCTCTTTGCCGCCCACAGCTTCTGGGAGGGAGTCGATGTCCCGGGCGATGCGCTCTCGCTGGTGATCATCGATCGGCTGCCCTTCGCCGCGCCAGGGGATCCACTGGTTGCCGCTCGCATCGACCAGCTGCGCGAACGCGGCGAAGACCCCTTCTTGAGCTACCAGCTGCCTCAGGCTGCGATCGCCTTGCGCCAGGGTTTCGGACGACTGATCCGTTCCCGCCAGGATCGGGGGATCGTCGCGCTGCTCGATCGCCGGGTCACCAACAGACGCTACGGCCAGTTCTTTCTCCGGAGCCTGCCGCCGGCGATCCGGATTTCGGACCGCGAAACGCTCAGGGCGTGGCTCGGAGCAACGCCCGCTTAAAGCTCGCGGGACATCAGCAGGCGAAGCTTGCCCGACTTCTTCGAGACCACCGTCGCCACCGTGGTAAATCCGGCTTTCCGATAGAAGCTGACCGCGGCAGAATTCGCCGGGTCAACGCGAAGCGCGAGCGTCCGGCGATGCAGGTCCCGGGCAGTTTGCATCGCATGGTTGAGCAGCATCGTTCCGATACCCTTTTGCCGCAGCTCCGGTTTGACGACGATGTTCCGCATGTAGGCGGCTCCGGCGACCGGACCGTCTCGCTCCACGGTGACGTAGCCAATGATGTGGTTCTGATATTTCGAGACGTGAACGAAAGGCCGCAGCTTGCTTACCGTCTGCTGCGTCTGCTCGATGGTTTCGGAGCGTGATCTCCACGGGTCGGACGCGGCGCGAATGCTCGCCACCGCCGCCAGGTCCTCGTCGGTCATCGGCGCGAACTTGAGAGTGGTAGTGAAGTCGTTCGGCAGCTTGGCAAGGTCGAGCACCGGCGGCACTCCTTTTTCCGGAGCTTGGTCAACCCGCTTCATCGTCATCTAAGATCCTCTCGTTCTAGGACTCTTCCGCCGACGATCCTAACCTCTTCAACAGGGCTGTACCATGGCCTTCTCTGCCCCCACTTTCCCGTACCCAAAATCGAGGAAAACAGGCCAGATGACCGCCCAGGTTTCCTCCGACCCGGCGAGTCTCCTACAATGCTGCGGTATAAGGATTGAAGATCGAGCTCGCTCCAGCGGGCTCGGACGACAGCCTCGCCGGGAGCCAGGCACACTTGCAACTGAGCCAAGCGCAGCGCGAGCTGACGGTTAAAGTCGTCTATTACGGCCCCGGCCTTTCGGGCAAGACGACGAATCTGCAGATGATCCACAAAAAGCTGCAGCCCGAGGTCCGCGGCCGCCTGCTCACCGTGGAGACGCGGGACGATCGAACTCTTTTTTTCGATTTGTTGCCGGTGTTCTTCAATACCGCAGGTGGTTACCGGGTGAAGGTCAAGCTCTTCACCGTCCCTGGACAAATCATCCATAACGCCACTCGACGGGTGGTTCTTCAGGGCGCGGACGCGGTTGCGTTTATCGCCGACAGCCAGCGCGCTGCCACCGAGGACAACAACACCTACTGGAAGGATCTGCACGAGGACATGCTCGAGAACGGGCTCGATCCGCTGGAAATTCCGGTGGTGATCCAATTCAACAAGCGCGACTTGCCGGACACCAAGAGCGAGGCCGAAATAGAGGAGACGCGGCGCCGGGGAAAAGAACCGGTGATTAGCGCGGTGGCCATTCGCGGAGAGGGCGTTCTGGAGACGCTCTTTGCGGTTCTTCAACTCGCTTACCGCCAACTGGACGCTCGTTCGCAGCTGTCCAAACACATCGGCCTGGATGAGCGGACCTTTCTGAGCCAGATCTTTTTGCATGTCGACCTCGAGGGGACGGATCTCGCGCAGAAGATGAATTTTGATTCGCCGGGCGTTTTCAAGCGCTCGGTCGGGGAAAGAAAGTGATCGACTCTGTGGGCAATTCGGTCGGAAACGGGGCATCGCGGCGGGAGTCCGTTCTGCAGCGACGGACCTCGCTCACCGACCTGCTCGATCTGCCCACCTTCACCGATCTGCTGAAGGGATTCGTCGAGCTGTACAAGGTCGGGGTGAAGGTGTTCGACGAATCGGGAGCCAAGCTGGCCGACTTTCGCGTCGGGAATGGCGATTTTTGCAGCTATGTCTTTTCATTCCCGGAAGGGCGGGCCCGGTGCACCGCGACGGTGGCGCGGGTGAAGGACGGTCCGCTGGAGGCCGTTCAAGGCGCCCGTCCCCTCGAGGGCCAGGATCCTGTCATTCCCAGCAGCATGTTCGCGGTCCCGTGCTTTACCGGGCTGCGCTATCTGGTGATGCCCATTCGCTGGGAGGGTGATCTCCTCGGGCGGGTGATTTTCGGTCCTTTCACTCCCGATGATCTCGCCGAGCTTCCCGTCTCTCTGACCGAGATCGGGAAGGGTTTTGACTCGGGAAATGCGGAAGCATTGATGGCCAGGATTCGCCGCGCCCCCGAGGGCACCGTGGCAAAGGTGATGGCCCACTTCGGGCAGTTGGTCGAAACCCTGGTCACCGCCGGCCAGAAGACCTATCTCACCTCACAGTTGCACATCGAAGCCACGCTGGAGACGAACCGCGAATTGGAGGACCAGAACCGTCGGTTGGAGGCGATGAACGCCCGCCTTAAAGAATTGGACCGCCTCAAGTCGAGCTTTCTTGCCACGGTGCGCACCCCGTTGACCTCGATCATGGGGTACTCCGAAATGCTCTCGCAAGGACTGGCCGGTCCGATCAACGATGAGCAGTCGGAGTATGTGCAGACGATTCTGGACAAGAGCGAGGCCCTGTTGAAGCTGATCTCCTCGATCCTCGACATCAGCCAGATCGAGGCGGGCAAGGTCCGCCTCACTTTCGAGCCGGTGGACGTGGCCGAAGTCATTAGATCGTCGCTCACCTCGGTTGCGCCGCAAGCGCAGAAGAGAAGCATCGTCCTTCAGCTCAGCGTTCCGGAACGCCAGACCAGAGGCGCCGCTGACCGGGAGAAGCTGCGCCAGACGGTGGTCAATCTTCTGGCCAATGCGGTGAAGTTCACCCCGGAGCGAGGCAAGGTCGCCATCACCCTGACCGAAATCGCCTTTCAGCCCGAGCTGAACGCCGAAGGCTACCGAATCTCGGTCGAGGACACCGGGGTGGGCATCCCGCGCGAGCACCACGAACACATCTTTCAGAGCTTCTATCAGGTGGACAGCACCTCGACGCGCGAGTTCGGCGGGGCGGGTCTGGGCTTGTCGATCGTCAAGAGCTTCGTCGAGGGTCACGGCGGTTGCGTATCGGTGCAAAGCGAGGTCGGTCGCGGCTCGCGTTTCACCGTGGTGCTTCCCACCGCGCCGCCGGCGCCGCACAGCGTCGAGATTTCGCCACCGGCAAAAGCAGGCCATGATCGGAACCGGTTCTAGAGCACCCGCGCCCGTGCGGACGATCGATTCGCCAGAGTTCGCTCTCATTCAGACCTTCGTCGCCGCGTTTGACGTGGCTCCACCTCCCTCCGGACCGGGAGATGACTGCGCCGTCGTCCGCCCTGGGCGAGGCGACCTGTGCGTCACCACCGATTCGGTGATCGAAGATGCCCACTTCACCCTGAAGCATTTTTCCTTCGAAGACGTGGGGCACAAAGCCCTGGCGGTGAATCTTTCCGACCTGGCTGCGATGGGCGCCAAACCCCGTTGGTTCGTTTGCGCCTTGGCCCTGCCCGCGCGACTGCGGTACGGCGTTCGCCGGATCGCCGCCGGAATGAGCCGGCTCGCCCGGCTTCATCGGGCGGCGCTGGTGGGCGGTAATGTTTCCGCTGCCCGGGAATTGTCGATCACCATCACCGCCATCGGCGAGGTTGGGCGCGGCGCGGCACTGACGCGAAGCGGAGCAAGACCGGGTGACACTTTGTACGTCTCTGGGACCCTGGGAGATGCGCGGCTGGGGCTCTCTCTGCTTCGGGAAGGCGTCCGCCGCGGGGTCGCTCGTCGACAGCTCCGGCCCGAGCCGCGAATCAGACTGGGGCAGATCTGCGCTCGTCATGCCCATGCGGCGATCGACATTTCGGATGGCTTTGCCCAGGATCTCGCACAACTGTGCCGCGCCTCTCGAGCCGGTGCGCGGATCGATACGGTTTCCCTTCCTTTGAGCGCCGAGCTGCGGCGCCGCGCCCGGACCACCGAACGCGCGGTGCGGTGGGCCCTTACCGGCGGCGAGGACTACGAATTGCTGATCGCGGTTCCTCCCTCGGGCGCAGCCGCTTTCGAGCGGCACTGTGCGCGGTTTGGCGAACGAGTGAGCCAGGTGGGAGTGGTGACTTCAGGCGCACAGGTTAAGTTTGTTTCCCCAGAGGGGACGACGATCGCGCCACCCCGGGGCTACGATCATTTCGCCGGAGTGCGCTCGCCGACCGATTGATGAGTAGAATCCTCGCCGAGAAGATCAACACCCCCCTGACGAGATTCACCCGGTCTCCGATTTGCGCCGTCCCGTCCACACTGAACTGCCAGCTTTGAGCGCCACCCGCAATCCGGCGCGTCGTCTATTGGCTTCGAGCGACGACCGCCCGAGCGGAATGGACGTCTCGCTTCATCTGAAGATCCTCACCGGCTACCTGGTCACCGGAGGCACCCTGTTGGTTGCCTTTCAGCTGCTCGACACGCAGCCCTTGTGGATCAAGGCATCGAGCGCGGCGGTGATCACTCTGGTGCTTGCTACCGCGTTGCCCTATCTGCTCGCGCGGCTGACCCGAGTGAGGATTCTCTCACGCTCCGCACTGGAGATCTCTCGCGGTGACCTTTCCAAACCGGTGGTGCTCGAGCCCGGCTTCGGGCGCGATGAGATAGACGAACTCTCAACCGCGATCAGCAACATGCAGGAGAACCTCCGCGAGCTCGTCGGGCACATCCAGCGAACCGCCCAGTCGGTCTCCGATTCGGCGAACGACCTCCAGCGCTCCGCCGAAGGGGTGAACGCTTCGACCGGAGAAGTCGGCTCTTCGATGAAGAAGATCGCCAGCGGCGCCGACTCGCAGTCGCAGCTGGTCGGACGGGCCTCGGCGGTGATCACCGAGATCGCCAACTCGATCCAGAAGACCGCCGTCTCCGCGGAAGACGCGGCGAGAGCGGCAGCCGAGACCTCCGGGGCCGCGGAGGAAGGCTCCAACGCCGCCCGCCTGGCAGGTGAAAAGGTGAAGAAGGTCTTCTCCGGCATCGAAAGCGCCAGCCAGGAAGTCTTCGCCTTCGGCGAAAAGACGAAGGAGATTTCGAAGATCGTGGATGTGATTACCCAGGTCGCCCAGCAAACGAATCTACTGGCGATCAACGCCACCATCGAAGCCGCGCGCGCGGGCGAGTACGGCCGAGGCTTCGCGGTGGTGGCGGACGAAGTTCGCAAGCTCGCTGAAAGCGCCGGCCGGAGCGCCGAACAGATCAGCAGGCTGGCGCGGGACATCTCCAATCAGTCCACCGCGGTGGTCTCTGCAATGAAGGAGGGAATCGACGAGCTGGCGGAGGGGCGAGAAGATCTGACCACGATCGTTCGCTCGATGGGTTCGATTACGGACACCGCGCGCAAAGGAGTGGAGAAGGTGCATCTCATCTCCCAGAGCGCCCGGGAACAGCTCGAAGGATCAGAGGAGATGGTCACCGCGATCCGGGAGATCAGTCAGGTGGCGAAAGAGAACGCCGGATCCACCGAGGCGATCCACCAGGTGATTGAAGAACAGACGGCAGCGGTTTCAAGGATGACCTCCGCGGCGCAGGAGCTGACCAGCATGAGCGTTGAGCTGCAAAGCGTGGTGAGGCGATTCAAGCTTGGGTAACGCCGCGAGCGATTCGCTCAGTACTTACGCTTTCGCCAAAATCCCATCCGCGGACAGAAAAAGTTTGGAACCATCATTGCGGCACCTCATCTTCCGTGTGGAAAAAGAGCGCTACGCACTACCGCTCGAGGCAGTGCGCGAAGTGGTGGTTCCGCCCACACAGTGGAGCAGGGTTCCCCGCGCACCTCCATCCGTGCAGGGGGTGATCAACCTCCGGGGTCGGGTGGTCACGGTGGTCGAGCTGCGAGGCCTGTTCGCGGTGGAGGGTCAGGCGGTGAACCAGAAAATCATCCTCCTTGACCGCGGTCGCCGGGACTTGGGATTGCTGGTGACCGAGGTCGAAGGAATCGAATCGATCGAGAGAATCGTTCCCGGACCAGCACATCCCACCCTATCGGTTCTAGGAGTCGCACATCTGAGCGGAAAGCCAGTCTCGGTGCTGGATGCCGAGGGCATCGACCGGGCGGTCAGCTCCTTGTTCGCCGCGAATTGACCAGTAGCCCCGTTCTCGCCGCGAGTGATATTCTTGCCGCGTCCAGCCCCACACCTTTGGAGGCACTCCCGGCATGTCTAAGAAAGTCCTTGTCGTCGACGACGCGATCTTCATGCGGAACATGATCAAGGACATCTTCGCCTCTGGCGGCTTCGAAGTGGTGGGAGAAGCGTCCAACGGAGTGGAGGCGGTAGAGAAGCACAAAGAGCTGCGACCGGATCTGACGACGATGGATATCGTGATGCCCTTCAAGAGCGGCATCGATGCGACGCGTGAGATCATCAAGCAGGACGAACACGCAGTGGTGATCATGTGCTCGGCTCTGGGGCAGGAATCGCTGGTGATGGAGGCAATCGAAGCAGGCGCTTCGGACTTCATCGTCAAGCCATTCCGAGCCGAAGATGTCCTCGCAGTGGTGAGAAAAGTTCTCGGCGAGAACTGAGCGGGATTCATTGACTGCGCTTCGGCGCGGATCAATCTGCCGATGAGCGCCGATCTCTCCAAGTACCTCGGCCTGTTCGTGTCGGAAGCGACCGAGCACCTGGAATCCCTTTCCGCCGATCTCGTCAAGCTCGAGAAAGATCCGACGCGAGATAGGATCGACTCGACCTTTCGCCACGCGCACTCGGTGAAGGGGATGGCGGCGTCGATGGGGTTCGCGCACACCGCCGCACTTGCCCACCACCTGGAGGATCTCGTCCAGCTGATCCGGCAGGACGCCTCGATCCTCAGCGGGGAATTGGTCGATCTCATGCTCTCCGCCGCTGACGCGTTGTTGTCGCAAGTGCGTTCCGCCGCGGACGGTCAAGCGATCGAAGGAGACGCGGCGCTGGAAGCCGCGTTGGCTGCACGGGTGTCCAGCGCAGGTCCGGCAGAGGGAAAATCGCCAAGCCCCTCGCGACCGGCAGCGCCCGCGCCGGCAGGCAGCGAGCCATCGAGGACAAGACCTGCGACATTGCCGGCGAGAGCCGGCCGCACCAATTCCCGGTTTGCGATCCGGATCCAGATCGCGCCCTCCTGTCCGCAGCCCGCAGCGCGCGCCTTCGTGGCCTTGAAACGCCTTTCCAAGCTGGGAAACATCCTCGAGCTCAAGCCGCCGATGGAGGAGCTGCGTGCCGGCCGGATTCCCGAAGGGGCGATCTTCTTCGAGCTTGAAACCGGTCTGGATGAAGGCGCGGTCCGAACCGCCCTGGCCAACGTCACCGAAGTGGAGCTGGTCTCCCTGGCCGCGCTGGAAAAGGCGGCGCCGGCGCAAAAGCGGGCGCCGGTCCCCGGTCCGCCCGCGCTCAATGGTTCGGGAAGTCCGAGCACGGTCCGGATCAAGACCGAGCTACTCGACTACTTTCTCGATACGGTCGGCGAGCTGATCCTCGCCACCTCGCAAATCCGCGAAATCGGCAAAGCGCTTCCCCTTTCGACCAGGCCACAGCTCGAAGAGGGCGTTGATCGGCTCCACGGTCTGGTGAAGGACCTGCACGACAAGGTGATGAGCGCGCGAATGACCCCGCTCTCCACTGTCACCGACCGACTCCCGCGCACCGTCCGCGACATCGCGCGGCGGCGGGAACGCGAGGTGGAGCTGGTGGTGACCGGAGCCGAGGTCGAGCTCGATCGGACCATTCTCGAGAATCTCTCCGAACCGATCCTCCACCTTCTGCGCAACTGCATCGACCACGGCATCGAAAGCGCGGTGGAACGCGGCGCAGCAGGAAAGACCAGGAGCGGCCGGGTGTCGATCAACGTTCGCCGGGAGCGGGACCGGGTGGCCGTGGAGATCGAGGACAACGGGCGGGGGATGGATCCGCAAAGGCTGAAACAGTCGGCGGTGGCCAAAGGACTGCTCAGCGCGGAATCCGCGGCGCTCCTGAGCGATAAGGAAGCGCTGGCGCTCTGCTTTCTTCCCGGGGTTTCCACCGCGCGGGACGTTTCCGACATCTCCGGCCGCGGCGTGGGGATGGATGCGGTGAAGCGCTCGCTCGAGGAGGTCGGCGGCGCACTGGAGATTCATTCCGAGCACGGTGTCGGCACGCGATTCACCCTTCACCTGCCGCTGACCGTCTCGGTGGTGAATCTCATGCTGGTGGGCGTGGGTAGGGAAATCGTTGGGTTCCCAGTCACCAAGGTGCTCAGCGCGCTCGAGCTGGATTCCCGCGAGATTTCAAAAAATGGGGACGGCTCGCTCTTGCCGCACAGTCAGGGACTACTCCCAGTGCACCTGCTCTCCGAATTGCTGGGTTTCCCGGCTACCGAGGCACGCGGCAGTCGCCCTTACATCGTCGTCGAAGGAGATCGCGGTAAGGTCGCACTCGCTGTTGATCGGCTCCTCGGCCAGGAGGAGGCGGTGCTCAAAACGCTCACCCGCCCCCTGGACCTTGTGCCTGGCGTGTCAGGCGTTACGATTCTAGGCACGGGACGGCCGGTCTTCATCTTGGATGTTCCGGGGTTACTTGCATCATGAGCTCGAGCCAGCCCAGCGAAGCGCAGTTCGACGCCCTCCGAGAGGTGGCGAACGTCGGCTGTGGACATGCGGTCAATGCACTGTCCAAGCTGGTGGGGGGTCGCAGCATTCGAATCGACGTGCCCCGCGTCGTGCTTACCACCCCCGCCGACGCGCTGGATCTCCTCGGCGGAGCCGGCACCATGGTCGTGGCGACCTCGCTGGAAATTCTCGGCGAGCTTCAGGGTTGTCTCGTCCTCCTACTTCGGGAAGGCGAAGCCCGGCGGCTCTCGATCGAGCTGTTGTCCAGCCCGACGCATTCGCTCGTTGATCCCGAGGTGAGAGCGCTCGAAGAGGCGGGAAACATCGTCGCTTGCGCGTGCCTCAATGCAATTGCCGCGTTCACCGGTCTGCGATTGTTGCCCTCGACCCCCAGCGTCTCCAGGGTCCCGCTCGAAGAGGTTGTTGAGCAAATCATGGGGGACATGGAGCCCGGCGCCGGCATGGTGATGCTGCTCGAGGCGCGATTTTCGACCAGCTCTGCTCCGCTGGTCTCCGGACGACTGCTCGTCGTCCCCCGCAAGCACAGCGTCCAGGTGCTGTTGGAGAACTTGGGCGTCTAAAGCTGTAAGGTGCGGCGGCCGATGGATGAGAAGGCTCTGCACAAGCTGCTGACGCAGGTGCGATCGGGAAAGGTTCCCATCGCCGCCGCGCTGGCCACGCTAAAGGACGTTCCTTTCGTCGAGCTGGGTTTCGCCACGCTCGACACCCACCGCAGCTTGCGCTTCGGATTCCCGGAGGTCGTACTCGGTGAAGCAAAATCGGTCGAGCAGCTGACCGGGATCATCGAAGCGCTGCTCGCGCGGAAGCAAGCGGTGCTGGTCACCCGCGTCTCCGCGGAAAAGGCGAGGGAGCTGCTTCTTCGCTTTGCCCAGGCCAGCTACGACCCGGTGGCCCGGATCTTCCAGATCCGGTTCCGGCGATTCAAGGCGGGAACGGTGGCAGTTGTCAGCGCCGGGACCTCCGATATCCCCGTCGCCGAAGAGGCGGCGGTGACCTCCGAAGCGATGGGTGCAACGGTGCGAAGGGTGTACGACGTGGGGGTGGCCGGCATTCACCGGCTGCTGCGCCGGCGGGCGGAAATCCAGGAAGCGGACGCGGCGGTGGTGGTGGCGGGAATGGAAGGCGCGCTTGCGTCCGCGGTTGGAGGGTTGGTCGGCATTCCGGTGGTGGCGGTACCCACTTCGATTGGCTACGGGGCAAATTTCAACGGGCTCTCGGCGCTTCTCGCGATGTTGAACTCTTGTGCGCCCAATGTCGCCACGATGAACATCGACAATGGCTTCGGCGCCGGGTTCTATGCGGCGCTGATCTCGCGGCGAGGGCGCCGGAGATGACGTCCCGGAAGATTCTCTACCTCGAGCCGATCGGCGGGATTGCCGGGGACATGTTCCTCGCCGCGGGAATCGATCTCGGCATATCCGCCGATGAGATCGCGCGGGCGCTGGGCGGCCTGAACCTTCCCGGCTGGAGGTTCTCGGTGCGCAAGGAAGTCCGGCACTCGATCAGCGGCACGCGCCTGGACGTGGAGCTCGAACCGGGGGCCACCGGCGAACGAACGCTGACCGAAATACTTGCGCTGATCGAGAAGACGTCTGGCATTCCGGCGAGGGCCAAAGACAGAGCGCGTCGCGTCTTCCAGGTCATCGGTGAGGCAGAGGCGAAAATTCATTCCGTGCCTCTGGAGCAGGTCCATTTCCACGAAGTGGGGGCGATCGATTCGATCGTCGATATCTGCGGCGCAGCGATGGTGCTAGAGCTCCTCGGGGATCCTGAGGTGTATGCCGCCCCGCCGCCACTGGGAAGCGGCATCGGTCGATCCGCCCACGGCTCCATCCCCATCCCAGCGCCAGCGACGCTGGAAATCCTTCGCGACCTGCCGGTCCGCTTCGAAGGGGTTGGCGAGCTCACTACTCCCACCGGGGCGGCCCTGTTGAAGGTGCTCTCCAGAATGGAAGCGCCACCCCCGCTCACGGTCGAAAGTGTGGGTTACGGCCTGGGAACAAAGGATTTCGCCGACCGCCCCAATGTGCTTCGCGCATCGCTGGGACGCGCCGCAGGCAATCCCCCGCCAGCCGTCTACGTCATCGAGGCCAACCTCGACGATTGCAGCCCGCAGATTCTAGGTGCGCTGGTGGAGGAGCTTGTCGAGCGTGGAGCGCTGGACGCGTTCGTCTTGCCGGCAACGATGAAGAAGGGCCGACCCGGACATCTGCTCGCTGCGGTGGTGTCCGCCGACCGCAAGGACGTCATCACCGAGATACTGCTCACCGGCTCCACCACGCTCGGCGTTCGATCTTACCCGGTCGAGCGAATTGAGCTCGATCGCCGTTTCGAGGAGGTGGAGACACGATACGGTCGGGTGCGGATCAAATTGGGCCTGCGGGGCAGTGCAGTCGTAAACGCGCAACCGGAATTCGAGGACTGCCGCCAACTCGCGCGCCAACATCACGTACCGGTGAAAGAGGTCCAGGCAGAAGCGCTCGCTTGTTATCGCCTTGGCCGGCCCAGGCCGGGGTGAAGCGCTGGAGTGCCTTACGAAAGCAAGGCAATCAACCGCCAAGAGCTGCGTTGGTATCCACGCCTTGCCTCGGGCACCGTGGTAGCGGTAGATGCACGGCAATCGTCACTCGAGCGGCAGCGCGGAGAGCGTCATGAACGAGAAAGAATGGGACAAGCGTCTACTGGATTTCCTCAAGCGGACAGGGGAGGACATCAAGGCGGAAACGCAGCGTCTGGTCGAGGAGGTTCGAGACCCCGCCAAGCAGCGGAAAGTGAAGGAAACCCTGCGAGAGTTCGGCACCTGGGCCAAGCAGACAGCCGAAGAGGCTGCGGAGATGGTGGAGACCGCAGTCAAGAAGGCCGAAACCGCCTTCACCCAACGAGTCCAGGGTTCGCCCGCCCCGACTCACACCCCCTCGCCCCAGGACGGGGGTGAAGAGGCAGGGCCTA
>WNEZ01000739.1_pt1 | contig 26607 bp, 23 predicted proteins | sample 5400521 | NCBI WGS metagenome assembly WNEZ01 (sample SAMN13153339, study PRJNA577476) | soil metagenome | isolation source: 120 cm saprolite under Douglas fir tree site 2 hole 1 replicate 1 | place: USA:California | collected 2015-04-18
GCCACTTCCACCACGCGCTGCAGGTCGGCGGCGGAGAGCTGGCTGAATAGCGGAACCTTTTGCAGCACGTCAGCGGCAGACACGCGAACAGCTTACGCTGCGTGTGTGGCGGTGTCAATCGAAGCAAAGCCCAAGCCTTGCAGCCAAGTTGGTGCCCTGATTATATTTCCGCACTTCGTTCCGTCCGACAATTCATGCAAGGATGTGTGCAGTGAAACCCGGGATTCACCCCAAATACCAGCGGGCAACCGTCCAATGCGCGTGCGGCAACACGTTTGTCACGCGCTCGACTACGCCTGTGATTCACGTCGAAGTCTGTGCCAGCTGCCACCCGTTCTTTACGGGTAAGCAGAAGCTGCTCGATACGGCCGGCCGCGTGGAGCGGTTCCGCCAGAAGTACGCTACCAAACCGAGCTGATCCCGTGGACGACCGACTCCGCCAGGCGCTCGCGCGGGCGGAGGAGGTCGCCCGGGAGTTGGCCGACCCCGCCACCACGCGGAATCCCGCCAAACTCAAGCAGCTCGGCCGCGAACACGCGCAGCTCGACGACATCCGGCAGACCCACCAACGTATCGAGCGTCTCGAGGCCGAGCTGGGTCAGGCCCAGGAAGTCCTCGCTGACAAAGACCCCGAGCTCTCCCAGCTCGCCCGCGCCGACGTGGATCGCCTCCGGCCCGAGATCGACCGGCTCGAGGCGGAGCTCGCGGAGCTGCTGACCCCCAGCGATCCGTTCGACGATCGCGATGCCATCGTAGAAATCCGGGCCGGAACGGGAGGAGATGAAGCGGCGCTGTTCGCCGCCGATCTCTTCCGGATGTACACGCGCTTCAGCGAGCGGCGGGGATGGAAGGTGGACATCCTCTCGCTCTCCGAGGGAACGCTCGGCGGGCTCAAGGAAGCGGTGTTCGCGGCCCGAGGTCCTAAAGCATACGGGACGCTGCGCTACGAGTCTGGTGTGCACCGGGTGCAGCGCGTCCCCGTCACCGAGCAGCAGGGCCGGATCCATACCTCCGCCGCGACCGTGGCCGTGCTGCCCGAAGCGGAAGAGGTGGACGTCAAGATCGAGGACAAGGATATCCGCATCGACGTGTTTCGTTCGGGCGGGCCGGGCGGCCAGAGCGTCAACACCACGGACAGCGCGGTGCGGATCACGCACATCCCGACCGGCCTCGAGGTGAAGTGCCAGGATCAGAAGTCCCAGCTGCAAAACAAGATCAAGGCGATGGAGATCCTGCGCTCGCGAATCCTGGACCGCAGGGTCGCCGAGCAGGAGGCGGAGCGGTCGCGCGAGCGGCGCGCGCAGGTGGGCACCGGTGACCGCTCGCAAAAAGTCCGCACGTACAACTTTCCCCAGAACCGCGTGACCGACCATCGCATCCACTTCACCACGCATAGCGTGGATCAGGTGCTCGACGGGAAGCTCGACGATCTGATCGAAGCCGTGAAGCAGGCCCAGGAGAAGGAGCGAGCGGGTGTCTGACCGGTCAAGACGCAACGGCGGCGGTCAAGAAACGACTGCGGCGGTCTGGGCGGCCGTGTCAGGTATGACGGTGGGTGAGGCCTGGCTGCGGCGGGACGAACCGAAGTCGGCCGAGCTGCTGGCGCGATATGATGGGGCGGTGGCGCAGCTCGAGCGCGGCGTGCCGTTCGCGTACGCGGTGGGATCCGTCGGCTTTCGAACGTTAAATCTCAAGATCGATCGCCGCGCGCTCATTCCGCGACCGGAGACCGAGGGTCTCGTGGATCTCGTCCTCACGCGATGCTCCACCGGTCTCGTCGCCGACGTCGGCACGGGGTGCGGTTGCATGGCGCTCGCGTTTGCGGTGGAAGGCCAGTTCGACAAAGTCGTCGCCATCGAGCGGTCCGCGGTCGCCGCGGCGCTCGCGCGCGAGAATGTGAAACGAGTTGCCCCCGGGACACTTGTCGAGATTCGCGAGGGGAAGCTGCTTGCTCCGCTGGTGGACACAGGGGAGCGCTATCAAGCGATCGTGTCGAATCCGCCCTATCTCACGGCCGCGGAGTACGCCGCGCTCGACCCCTCGGTCGCGCAGTTCGAGCCGCGGGAGGCGCTGGTGAGTGGGAGCGACGGTCTCGACGCGACGCGCAGCCTCTTTGCCGGGGCCGCAGCTGTGCTTGAGCCGGGCGGGCTACTCGCCGTCGAAATTGACGAACGGCGAGCCGATGCTATTCGATTGCTGGGCCGCGAATATGGATGGGACGTTGCAATCCACGCCGACCTGTTCGGCCGGCCGCGCTACGCGCTGGCAACACCGGGGCATGGCCCCGGTGCTCATACATCGGAGGAATAGTGCTCGAGGAGAAGGCAGAAGAACTGGGACGGCTACTCGGCCAGACCGACGAGTACAAGGCGTTGCGTCGCGCGACGGAAGCGCTGCGCGAGGATCAAGCAGTCCAGAAGGTGCTCGCGGAGGCGGAGCGGCTCGCGCAGGAGATCGAGCACGTCGCGCAGCAGGGAAAAGAACCGTCCAAGGAGCAGGTCGAGCAGTACGATCGCGCGCTCCAAAGCGTGCAGGCGAATTCGGTGTACCAGCAAATGGTCGCGGCCCAGTCGAATTTCGAGAAGCTCATGACCCGGATTAATGCCCGGATTTACGAGGGCATCAAGAGGGGCGCCGCGAGTCCCATCATCACGCTTGGCTAGGGACTGGGGCTTGGGGGGCTTGGGGGTTCGGGACTCGGGGTTCTTCGTGGTGATCGAAGGCCCGGAGGGGGCGGGGAAGTCCACGCTCGTAAAGTGGCTCGTCGCGCGCCTCCAGACCGAGAAGCGGCGCGTGGTGCCCGTCCGAGAACCGGGTGGCACACCGATCGCCGAGGCGGCGCGGAAACTGGCGCTGAAATCGCGCCACGACCGGGCGTTTGGCGCCGAGCTGTTCCTGTTCCTGGCGGCGCGCGCCGACCTGGTGGAACGGGTGATCCGGCCGGCCCTGGCGAGGGGTCAGGTGGTCATCGCGGACCGGTTCGGGTTGTCGACCATCGCGTACCAGGTCGCGGGCCGGGGGTTGCCGCGGGCTGACGTGGAGGCGGCTCTCAGGGTCGCTACCGGAGGCCTGACGCCCGACCTCACGCTGATCCTCGACGTCCCCGTGACCGTGGGGCGCGAGCGCCAGCGGAACGCCGGGAAGGTGCGGGACCGTATCGAACGGGAAGATGACACGTTTCACACGCGGGTCCGTGAGGCCTATCGCAGCGCATCCGGGCACGGGATTGTTCATATTGATGCCAGTCTGGCCAGGAAGGCCGTCCAGGACGCCGCCTGGCGGGAAGTCGCCGCGGCAACGGGAGCGCTTACACTGAGGAGTTCATGATGATTCGCCATAAGGGATTAGTGGTTGCCGCCGTCGTCTCCGCCGCAGTGGTGTCAGGCGGCTGGTTTCTCCAGCGCGAAACAGAGCCGGCTGGATCGGTCTATCAGCAGGCGCGGTTGTTCGATGACGTGCTGGCGCACGTCGCTGACTACTACGTCGACTCGCTCGACGAGCGCCAGCTGTACCAGATGGCGATCGACGGCATGCTCGACCAGCTGCACGATCCCTACTCGGTGTTCTTGAAGCCCGAGGACTTTCGGCAGCTCTCCGAAGCCACGACCGGCAATTACTCGGGGTTGGGCATCCAGATCGACGTGCGCGACGGGTGGATCACCGTCGTCGCGCCGTTGCCCGACACGCCCGCCGAGCGCGCCGGCGTGCTGACAGGCGATCGCATCGTCCAGCTCGACGGACGGTCGACGGAAGGGTGGAAGCAGGATCAAGCGGTGAAGGAGCTGCGCGGGCCGGCGGGAACGCCGGCGGAGCTGACGATCCGGCGCACCGGCGTCGACAAGCCGATCATCTACAAGCTCACGCGCGCGACGATTCACATTCGCTCGGTCGATCCGCGGATCACGATGATGCTCGACGATCGCGTCGGGTACATCGCGCTCAGCCCGGTCAGCGAAAGCTCGACCCGTGACGTCAGCGTGGCGATCGATACCCTGCTGAAGCAGGGGATGAAATCGCTCATCTTCGATCTCCGCGGCAACCCCGGCGGGCTGCTGGATCAGGGCGTCGCGGTATCGGATCTCTTCCTCGATCCCGGCAAGGCGATCGTGGAGACGCGCGGGCGTGCCCCCGGTTCATCGCACGAGTTCAGCGACACCAAGCCGCAGCAATGGCCGCGCCTGCCCATCGTGGTCATCGTGAACGGCGGTTCGGCGAGCGCGGCGGAGATCATCGCCGGCGCGCTGCAGGATCACGACCGCGCCGTGCTCATCGGGACGCCGACGTTCGGGAAAGGACTGGTGCAGTCCTTCTGGCGCCTCACGCCCGAAACGGGTCTCAAGCTGACGACTGCGCGCTGGTTCACACCCAGCGGCCGGACGATTCAGCGTGTCACGCGCAACGAAGCGGAGCAGGAGGCGCAGGTCATCGCGGCGCAGCGCGGACAGGACACGAAGATCGATTCGACGGCGGTGTTCCATACGGATGCCGGCCGGACGATCTACGGCGGTGGCGGGATCCGTCCCGACATCTACGTCGTCGCCGACACCTTCACGACGGCGGAGCGGGCGTTCGTCAAGGCGCTCGGAGAAAAGGCTCCGTTGTTCCGCGACGCGCTGACGGCGTACGCGATCGAGCTGAAGGAAGGCAACCGGCTGCCCTCGCCGAATTTCACGGTGACGCAAGGGATGGTGGACGAGATCGTGCGCCGCGTGCGTGCCAAGGGCGCCGAGCTGCCGGATTCCGTGATCGCGGGTGGGCGGAGGTTGATCACGCAGGAGTTGGGGTACGAGGCGGCGCGGTACGTCTTCGGGCGCTCCGCGGAGTTCCGCCGCCGGATAGCGGACGACGAACAGATCAAGCGGGCCCTCGCGTTGGCCGATCGCGCCAAGTCGCCGCAGGATCTGCTGACACTCGCCAACACGCAGCGGCCATCACCAGAACGCAATCGGTGAGTCCACAGTCTTCCCGCGCGATCGGGCTCATCGGGCCCGGTCGCGCGGGAGTCGGACTGGCTCTAGCGCTGGCCCAGGCGGGATACTCCGTCCGCCTTCATGGGCGAAACAAGAAAAGCGTACCAGCACCTCTGACGTTGACGACCGGCGGCAAGGCGCCCGCTTGGATCGGCGACGTCGAGGTCGTGATTCTCGCCGTCCGCGACGACGCGATCACTCCGCTTGCAACGTCCCTGGCCACGGCTCGCGCCATCACCGACCGCCACGTCGTCCTGCATCTCTCGGGTGTCCAGGGACAGGAAGCACTCGGTCCCCTGGTCACGACCCGTGCGGCACTCGGCTCATTTCATCCCCTGCAAACCATCGTCGAACCGGAGTTGGCACCGGCTCGTCTCAAGGGCGCCTGGGCCGCCGTCGAGGGTATGCCGCGCGCGGTAGAGGCCGGCGAGCGGATCGCACAGGATCTCGGCATGCGCCCGTTCCGGATCGCCACCAAGTCCAAGGCGATCTATCACGCGGGCGCGGTTTTCGCGTCGAACTATCTCGTCGTCGTCGAGGCGATCGCGCAGCGTCTGCTGCGGCATGCGGGGCTATCGGATGCCGATGCCTGGGCGGCGCTGCGGCCACTGGTCGAAGGGACGTTCGAGAATCTGAGCCGGCACGAGCCGCGTGAGGCCCTCACCGGCCCCGTCGTTCGCGCGGATACCGCGACGATCGTGCGTCATCTGGAATCGCTGGCGGTCGATGATGCCAAGCTGTACCGTGCTCTCGGGCGCGCGGCGCTCGAGCTGGCGCAGAAGCAGGGGATGGATGATGAGACTGCGGAGAAAGTCGCCGAGGCGCTGGCTACTGATCGACCACCCGTACTCCGGCCGTCGGGGAGAATCTAAACTCCCGCGTTGAGATCGTCCCGTTCACCGCGAGATGCTGGAGCGTAATCGTCCGGTGCTGGCCCGTATTCTCGACGATCTCGATCCGCCGCACCAAGCCATCCTGCTTCGCAATCCACACCGTCGCCGCTTCGTACGGCAGATCCTTCGCGCGCGGTGTCAGCGCGACCACATCCACCGGTCCATCCGGCAGCGAATCGGCGCGCACGTAGCGCGCGCTGTACCGCTCGCGCGGATGCTCGACGAATTGTCCGATGAGATTGGGGCCCGTGGTTCCCGTGCCCGGGATCGTCGTGCGAATCACCTGTCCGGGTGTCGTGCTCGGCGTGTAGAGCCAGAGGCGACGGCCGTCGGCGACGATGCGATCGTTCTTGGGGTCGCTGAAGCGCATCGCAAAATAGTTCGGGCGCCGCTGGTAGAGCCGGCCGCGCGTCGTGTCCGGATCGCCGAGCATCGGGTTGTCGACGATTTGGGTGAAGTCAGCCTGGACAGTGCGGACCGTGTCGAAGGATGCGCTGGCCCGATCGAGTACGGGCCAGGGATCCTGGACCGCCAGCAGCAAAAGCAACAGAGGCGTCATGCGCCGACGGCGGCGGGTTCAGCGACGCGGCGGCCGATGGCCTCCGCGATAATTCGGACCTCGCGCATCAACTGCGCAAACTGATCCGGAAAGAGCGACTGCGCGCCGTCCGACAGCGCGTCTTCGGGATTCGGATGGACTTCCACCATGATTCCGTCGGCGCCCGCGGCGATCGCCGCCCGCGCCATCGGGATCACCTTGTCGCGCAGACCGGTGCCGTGCGATGGGTCCGCGATGATCGGCAAATGCGACAGCTTGTGCACGACCGGAATGGCGGTCAGATCGAAGAGATTGCGGGTTGCGGTGTCGAAGCTGCGCACGCCGCGCTCGCACAGAACGACGTCGTGGTTGCCTTCCGCCAGTAAATACTCCGCCGAGAGCAGCAGCTCCTGCACGGTCGCGCTGATCCCGCGCTTGAGCAGCACCGGCTTGCCGCAGCGTCCCGCGACCTTGAGCAACGAGAAGTTCTGCATGTTGCGCGCGCCGATCTGCACGATGTCGGCCATCTCGGCGACCCAGCCGAGGCCGCTCTCATCCATCGCTTCGGTGCAGATCAGGAGCCCGGTCTCCTCGCGCGCCTTGGCGAGCAGCCGGAGGGCCGGCTTCCCGAGTCCCTGGAATGAGTAGGGCGAGCTGCGGGGCTTCCAGGCGCCGCCCCGGAGCACGACCGCGCCCGCTTCTTTTACTTGCCGCGCCGCCTCGATGATCTGCCGCTCGGTTTCGACGGAGCAGGGGCCGGCGATCACGACCACCTCCGTGCCGCCGAACGCGACTCCGCCCGGCAGTCTGACGACGGTCGGGTCGGCCTTCCACTCCCGGCTCACCTGCTTGTAGGGCTGGGAGACGTGAATGATCTCGTGCACGCCGGGCAGGCCTTCCAGCCGCGACGCGTCGACGCGCCCGTCATTGCCGACGAGGCCCACGGCGGTGCGCTGATTGCCGGGCATAGGCTGCGCCTGATAGCCCATCTCCTCGATGACGGAGATGACTTTCTGGACTTCATCGGGCGTGGCTCCATGCCGCATCACAATCAGCACGACTAGCGTCTCCCGTCTCCAATGGTGAAGCGATCCCCGTCCCTGGCCGCGGATACCGGTCCGCTAAAACGGGTGCCGGCAAGTTTTGCCGGGTCCGAAGTCTCTACCGGAGGATAGAAGTGCGTCAAGACTAAGCGCTTGGTCGCCGCTTCTTTTGCCAGCTCGCCAGCTTGTTGCGGAGTCAGATGGATGTCCATCGCCATCGATTCGGGCAGCGAGCATTCCGCCAGCAGCAGGTCGCACCCGCTCGCCCAGCGTGCCAGCTCGCTGCTCGGTCCGGTATCGCCGGTGTAGACGAGCCGGCCCTCCGGCGCCACGAGCGAGACGGCGACGCTCTCCGTGGTATGCGGCACCGGGAAAGTCTCGAGACTCACATCGGCGTTCAGCGGAAACGGCTCGCCATCGCGCACATCGAGAATGCCGATCGGGAATCCCGGATCGAGCAGCCAATCGCCGTAGCCTTCCGCCAGCGTGCGAAGCAGCTGTACGACTCCCGGCGGGCCGAGGATGACGAACGGTTCGCGGCGCGGCGGGTCGGTCGTGTACTTGAGCGCGTACACGAGCATCGGCAGCTCGCCCCAATGGTCGGGGTGGAAGTGGGTTAGGATGACGTGCGACACCTGATGCCAGGGTAGCCCGAACTCCGCGAGCCGGTGCAATGCCCCGGCCCCGCAGTCGAGCAGGATCCGGAGGTCGCCACGCTGGACCCAGTGACAGGCGGCGGTGCGGCGGGCCGATGGTGCGACAGTCCCGGTGCCGACGGTAACGAGTTCCATACTCACTTTCCCCGGAAGACGATGCGCTTGAACACGAGCAATCCCGGCGCCTTGAGCTTGGCGAGATACACGCCCGCGGGCAACGGGTGCCCATCATCGGTACGGCCATCCCACATCAGCCGCGGGTCACAGATGCCCCCGCTGCCCGATCCACGGCCATAGCGGCCGGGGGCCAAAACGCCCGGAAAATCAGGGCCGGGAACGAAGCGGCGCACGCGGTTACCGCGGAGGTCCAGGATGTCGAGCTGGACATTGCCGGCAAGGGCAAGGTCGAACCATAAGCAGGTCGAGTCGCGGCCCGCGATGGGGAAGGGGTTCGGGAAATTCTGGTAAAGCAGGGTGGCCGTCGGCATCCCCAGATCTACGACGAGAAACGATCCCTGGCTTCGAATGTTGCTGGTATCGGATCCGGCATGCACGACGAGGAGCCAGCGATATGCGGTATTGCGCTCGAGGGGTCGCGGCAGTTCGAACAACGTATCCGTGAGGTTCGTGACGTTGAATTCAATGACGCCCGTCGCCACCCGCTGCACGTCGAGGTCGAACGTCAGTGGCCCCGGTGGAGCTGATACTTGCGCGGGTTTCCATTTGAAGGTCGGCTGCGCCGTGTCGATCACCATGCCCGCCGGATTGCTCAATGCAGTCAGGGTCGCCCAGGCCGGTACGACGATCGGGCCAATCACCCCGCTCGTCGCCATCTCGCCGCTGGCCGCCGTTGCGTCGACCCGCCAGAACAGACTCCCGGTTCTGAGCGCCTGGGCGGGGGCGAACGTCTGTGCCGTGGTGAGCCGGTCGACGATCGGGGCGGACAGCGTGCTGTCGCGGCCGATGCGCAGGCGGTACGTCACGGGCGTTGCGGATGCCGGTACCGTTCCTACCGTCCACGAGAAGGTCGGCGTGATCGTCGTCAACGGCCCGGCAGCAGGCAGCGGCGCGGTCGCCGTCACGCCGCCAGGGAAAACGGCGGCAGCAACAACGTCGGGGCGACCCCAGCCATAGGTCGAGTCCGGCGACGCCCGCTTCGTGGCGGTGCTTCGAAATGTGGCGCGCATGTCCATCGGGAGCAGGGTCGGGTGCATCTGCTTCACCAGCGCCGCACTGGCTGCGATCAGCGGCGTCGCGAACGACGTGCCGTCCTCGCGCCGGACCTGGCCATTCCCCGTGAGCACGCAGACCGCGACGCCGGGGGCCGTGAAGTCCGGTTTGAGGCGCCGGTCGGCCGTGGGGCCGCGCGACGAGAAGAACGCGATTGTGCCGAGCGAGTCCTCCGCACCGATCGTGAGCACTGAATCGGCATCACCCGGCGTCGCAAGCGTTCGGAAGTCCGGTCCAGCGTTCCCGGCGGCTGTCACGACGAGAATGCCGCGCTGCGCGGCGTTCTCCACGGCCACGGAGGTGACAGCAATGTCGCCGTTCAATTGCGACGGCGTGTAACTAAAGCCGTTGTCGAAGGAGAGATAGCCGAGGCTGGACGAAACGATGTCCACGCCGATCGAGTCGGCCCATTGGAGCGCGGCGACGTAGTTGTCTTCCTCGACGCGCGTTTCGCTCCGGACATCCTCGGTCTTGGCGAGGAGGTAATGAGCGCCCCGCGCGATCCCGTGCAGGCGTCCCGGGACGTCTCCCGCGAACAGCGACCAAGTGGCCGTGCCGTGAGACTGTGCACCGGGTGCGTCCTTCCCCGGTTGGTCCATCACGGTGTCGTCATGGAACACGAAATCGTATTGAGCGGTGATGGTGATGCCGTTAAATGCGGGGTTTGAGGTATCGAAACCGGTGTCGAGCAAGGCGATGCGGACGCCAGTTGCGTCGATGCCTTGAGTGGTCAGCGGCCGGAGATTGAGCTGGCGGTAGGGCATCGCCGAGGGACCCAGGAGCGGATCGTCGCCGGGCGTGACACCGCATGTGTCTCCCGGTCCCGCGCTCGGTGCGGTGATGATGCGCGGCGCGTCGAGTGGGGGCCGGCCGGGGACCGGCGGGCGCAGCTTGAAGCGTCCGAGGGGTTGGATCCGCCTGAGGTCACGGTCCTGGAGCAGCTGGCGAAGTGCGGCGGCCGGGACATCGGCGCTGACGGCGTGCAACCAGCTGCTGCGAACGCGCACCCGAGCACCGGCCGCAGTTGCGCGCTCGCTGATCGCGTCGAGCGAAGCCGTCGGTTGCGCGAACAGCCAGACCGAAATGGTGGTGTCCTGCACGCGACTGAGGAGGCGCGGCAAAACCGGGGAAACCGCAGGCCGCTGCGCTGCCAACCCAGCAGGCAGGAATACGAGCCAGATGAACCGCCGCACAAGAACGGGGAAGGGGGACCGGGGAAGGGTGAAGGGTGCTTCCCTAGACCGGTTCCATCTGACCCAGCCGTACGCCGACAATCGTGGACACGCCCGGCTCCTGCATCGTGACGCCATAGACCGCGTCGGCAGCTTGCATCGTCCGTGGGTTGTGTGTGATCACAATGAATTGCGTCTGATCTTTGAACTCCGCCAGTAGGCGGACGTAGCGGCCCACGTTTGCGTCGTCGAGCGGCGCGTCGACCTCGTCCAGGAGGCAGAACGGGCTCGGCTTGGCGAGGAAGATCGCGAACAGCAGCGACACCGCGACCAGCGTGCGCTCGCCCGAGGAGAGCAGGTGGATCCGCTGCGTGCGCTTGCCGCGCGGCGCGGCGTGGATCTCGATCTCACTCTCGAGCGGCTCGTCCTCATTCGCCAGCCGGACGTCGCATTCGCCGCCGCCGAACAGCGTCTGGAACACGGACCGAAAGTGTTCGCGCACCTTGGAGAAGGATTCGAGGAACAGCGTCTTGGCGGTCTGATCGATCTCCCGCGCCGCTTGCTGCAGCGAGTTGCGGGCGGACACCAGATCGTCACGCTGCGTCATCAGGAACTCGAGGCGTTTGTTCTCCTCGGCGTGCTCTTCCACCGCCAGCGCGTTCACCGGCCCGACGGCGTCAATCGCGCCACGCAGCCGGTCGTTTTCCAGCCGCAGCCACTCGAGGTCGCCGGCGACCTCCGAGGCCTCAGCGAGCAGCTTGTCGAGCGGCTTACGCCACTCGGTTTCCACGCGTTCGACGAGCCCGCGCTTCTTGCCCTCGATCTCGGTACGCTCGAGCTGCAGCCGGTGCTCCTCTTCGCCCAGCGCGGCAAGCGCCTTGCGCGCCTGATCGAGCGCGCCCTCCGCCTGGCCGACGTCGGCGTCGGTCATACCCAGCTGCGCTTCAGCGTCCTTTGCGGCGGTGTCGAGCCCCGTCAACGCCAGACGGCGCTCCTGCACCGTGTCCTCCCACTGCGAACGCTGTGTCATGAGGGTCGCCGTCTCGCGCTCGATGCGCGCGATCTCCTCAGCCCGCGCCGCAGCCTGCGCCCGCGCCGCTTTGGCGTCGGCGTCGGCGCGGCCGGCGCGCTCTGACGCCGCGGCGAGCCGCGCCTCCACCTGGGCGGCCTCGACCTGCCAGCGCACGCGCTGCTCACGCGCAGCTTCCTGTTGCGCCTCGAGGTCGGCCAGCCCGACGCGCTCGGCGCCGAGCTGTTCGGCGAAGCGCACGCGCTCTACCTCCCGTTCCTGCAGCTCGACGTGGACCGCGCCGAGCCGCGGTTCGACCTCTGCGAGCCGCTTGGTCAAGCGCTCGACCTGCGCGGCAGCCTCTTCAGCCTCGCGCCGAGCGTGGATGAGACCGCGATCCGCTTCTCCCTTCTCGGCGCCGGCGTCGAGCTCGACGCGACGCGCCTGCTCGGCACCGTGTGCCGCGGCGGTCAACGCCGCATCCGCCGCCGCGAGCTCCTTCACTGTGGACTCTTCCGCCGCCCGCGCGCGATCGCGATTCGATTCGGCATCCCGCACGTCCTTGTCCAGCGCTTCGAGCTCGGCGCGCCGCTGCAGCGGACCACCGGCAGCCGGTGCCCCGCTGTCGAGGAAAACCGCGCCGTTCGCGCGACGCAGCGCGCCGGCGCCGATCACCTCGTGGCCGGCGAGCAGCGCCCGGACCCACGCCGCGGCGGGACCATCGACGCGCAGCTCGTCCTTGAGCGGATGGCCGTCGGCACCAAGTCGAGGCCCCGGTACGCAGGGCAGGAGCACCAGCGGTCCCGGTTGTGTCTCCCGATGCCAGGTGCTGATCGCCTCGATGACGGACGCATCGCGAACCAGCACGGCATGGAGCCATTCACCCAGCAAACGCTCCGCCAGCTCGGCGTCGCGCTGGCTGGTCCGCACGAAATCCGCGAGCGGGCCAAGCACCATGCCTTCGCCGAAGTGGGTCCGGACTTTCAGCAAGGCTTGCGCGGCGGGAGCCAGACCGACGTGCTCGCGATCGAGCTCGTTGAGCGCGTCTCGCCGTGCCTCGAGCTGTGCCAGCGCGGCCTCTGTTTGCCGGCGCGCCGAGCGCGCACCCATTTCCTGTTCGTGGAGCGTGCCGACCTGACGCCGTGCGTGCTGGAGCGCCTCCACCGCGCTGACCGCGGCTTGCGCGTCGCGATGCACGCGTTGCGCGGCGGCTTCGGCATCGCGCGCGGCGTTGTGCGACACGGCATCGCGCTCCTGGCGTTCGCCGGCCGCCAGCGCCAGCTGCTCGCGCAGCTCGCTCCGCTCGCGGTCGAGCGCGCCGCCCTCGATTTCGAGCGCTCGTGCGGTCTCGGCACGGTGCTGCAGCGCTTCCTCGAGCTCACGCACCGCGACCCGCTCGGCCGTGAGCCGCCCTCGCACGTTGTCCTCTTCGCCGGTCCGTGCTCCCAGCGCGCAGTGCACGGCGGTGAGATCGCGTTCGGCCGCAGCGCGCTCCGTCGCGGCCGCTTCATGTTCGCGTTCGGCCTGGGCCGCCCGCCGCTCGGCCTGAATGCGCTCATCGGCGGCGGTGTGGCGCCGCTGGCCCGCGTTGCCGAGCCGTTCCGCGGCGAGGGCGAGATCGCTCTCGAGTCTACCAACCTCGAGCTTGGCGTCGCCCAGCCGGCGCTCGACTTCGGTGCGCCGCGCTTCCACCGTGTGCCGGGCCTGGACCCGCGCTTCCCGTTGATGCTCGGCATCGTCGAGGCGCGCACGTGCGGCGGGGAGCTGTTCGGCCAGTTCGCGCGCGCGGACACCGAGCGCTCCCAGCGACAGATCGAAGTCCTCGATCTCCCGACGCACCAGCGTCATCGCGATGCCAAAACGCTCTTCGATCATCCTGCCGTAGCGCTCGGCACGGCCGCGCTGGCGCGCGAGACTGCGGACCTGGGTCTGTACCTCGGCGATCAGGTCCTCGAGCCGGGCCAGGTCGGCCCCCGTTTCTTCGAGGCGCCGCTCCGTGCTCTTTTTGCGGTCGCGATACAGCCCGATTCCCGCCGCTTCCTCGAACAGCGCACGCCGCTCTTCGGCTTTCTCCGACAACAGGGCCTCGATCATCTTCGCTTCCATGACGACGGCGGCGTCCGCGCCCAGGCCGGTGCCGCGCAACATGTCCTGGATATCCCGGAGCCGCACCGGCGAACGATTCACCATGTATTCGCTCTGACCCGAGCGCGACAGGCGCCGCGTCACGACGACTTCCTGATATGCGATCGGGAGGCTGCCGTCCGAGTTATCGAAGACCAGCGAGACTTCCGCGACGTTCACGGGCCGGCGGCCGGTCGATCCCTGGAAGATGACGTCTTCCATTTTTCCGCCGCGCAGCAGGCGCGGCGACTGCTCGCCGAGTACCCAGCGTACTGCGTCGGAGATGTTCGACTTGCCGCAGCCGTTTGGTCCGACGATCGCGGTCACGCCTTGATCGAACGGCAGCTCCACCAATCCGGCGAACGACTTGAATCCAGAGAGCTCGAGCCTGCTCAGTCTCATGGTATTCCCATTCGAGGGAGTAGGTTCGCGCGCACGCCGGCGCGCCTGAGTGCGGCTTGGGTGTACGCCGCCTGTTCGGGTCCTTCGAACGCGCCCAACAGGATCACCCCGGTGGACCAGCGGACCGCGGGAAGACCCCACCGCCGCAACGAGTCGAGCGACGCGCCCGCGGGAGCATGGTAGGAGTATGGGGCAAGGAGCAGATCGCCGACGCCTTCACCCGCCACGCCGCGGTGCCACAACGCTGCGCGGGCGGTCCCGGCCGCGGCTCGCGTCGCGTACGAGCCCGCGAGCACGCGATACCAGACGGGCCCACTGCCGCTCTGCGGCACCGGCGTCACGAGTGCCGGTACACCCGCGTCCGCGGCGAGCCGATCGGCGTGCGCCAGTGCCTTGTCGAGTGACGCGTACGCCGCGAGCTGGATGGTCCAGCCGAGCGTGTCGGCCTTGGGGATCGTTGCGTGTGTTGGAGCAGGGAGCGGGGAGCTGTGAGCCGGAGCAGGCGCGGAAGCAGGAGCTGGTAGGGGCGGCGGGACCAGGAATCCCGACTCGCGTGCTCGCGCGAGCAGCGCCCATCCTCCGACCGCCAGGGCCGCCACCACGAGCGCGGCCAGTGCGATGCGCAAGCCGCGGCGCGGTCGGTCCGTCACAGGTACGGTCATCGACGGTGGTGACACCCGCGGACTCGATGGCAGCCACCGATCGCGGACGACGCCCAGCAACGGCACATCGCGCGGCAGCGTGAATTCGGGACCCACACCCTCGGGCGCGAGCACCAGCGCGCCGTCAGGTGCCGCCGAAAGCTGAGCGAGTCCGGTGAGGGGTAGCAACGCCAGGAGCAGTGCGCCCTCCGACCGAAAGCCCGCCTGCAACTTCGGCCACCGCGCGTGCGCGTAGACCTCGGCCGGATGTACGGTCTCCGAGCCGGCGGGAATGATGAACACGCCCGTCACTTCATGCGCCGCTTTGTTGAGCGAGACGCCGTATTCGAACGCGTCCACGATTCCTTCGGTTGCGCGCAGCCCGACCATCTCGTGCAGGGCAGGGTTCTCGAGGCACAAGTCCACGAGCGCCACACGGCGCCCGTCGCGCGCGGCGATCCGGGCGATGTCCCACGCCGCTTTTGCCGCCCAGGGCGGATCGTTCGCCAGCGTGACGAGCGCGACCAAAGCCGCGTCGTCCACGAGTGGCGGAACGAGGTGACCGAGCCGCGAAAGCGGCAACTGACGGACGCTGGTCATTGCCCGGGTTGGTAGATCCAGAAGGGGCGGCCCAGGCGTCGTCCCGTGGCTTCGGCCTGCGCGCGGGTCGCGTAGGGGCCGAGCACGACGCGATAGCCATCGTCGGGGTGCTGTGGCGGCAGGACGCGCGCTGCCAATCCCGCGCGCGTAAGATCGTCCGCGAGATGTCCCGACCACTCCGGGTTCTGGGACGTCGAGACCTGCACGTACAACGGCCCTTCCGCGCCGGTGCCCGAGCTGTCGGAGGTTGTGGAGCTCACCGTGCTCGCCGGAACACCACGCGGCAGCCATGTGGTCAGCACCCATATATCGGCGGCGCCGTTCGGGACTTTGCCGACGTCGCTCAGCGAATCGGGCCGAGCCGACACCACGTCGTTACCGCGGCGGTAGATCAGCATCCCGTCTGGCGAGATGGCAGGCAGATCCGACTTCCATGCAGTGGGGACGATGCCGGTGTGACGCTTGATCGGCAGATCGACGATCCACGCCGAATCGCCCACCGCGGGGCGCGCGAGCAACCAGCGGCCGAGCGGGTCGAGGCGGAGCGCGGCGACCGGACCGGGCAACGCGACGCCGTCGAGCTCCTTGCGCTCGTAGCGATCCACCACGGCGAGTCCCGGCACGTTGCGCCGCGCGACATAAATCCGATGGCCCGATGGCGAGAACGCGAGCGCGCGCGGTGCGTCCGTCAGCTTGACGAACGCCGGATCACGCCGTCCGAGCGGATCGTAGAACGTCACGCCCGAGTCGCTGGCGACCGCGACGAGGTCGCCCCAGCGTGTCGCCGCGACGTCGCCACCGGCGGCGATGGGCCGCACGGCCGGCGGCTGATCGGCGGCGGCGACGAGCAGTCGATCCTGCGGGATCACACCGACGAGATGCTGATCGGCCGCCCCGAACATATCGCGCGGGAGTGCGGTCAGTGGTTGCGGCCAGGCAAATCGCGTTCGGCGCGAGAGCGAGATCACGCGACGCGACGAATCCACGGCGTAGAGCGTGCCGTCGGGGCCCAGAGCGGCCTGTCTGATGTTCGCCCCGACGGTGTCCACGCGACCGCTGCCGAGATCGAGCGCGAGCAGGTCGTGTTTGGCGGTCGTGACAAAGAGGAATTCAGATTCGGGGTCGAGGCCAATGACCCGCTCGATCGGGGGCAGTTTGCCCTTCAGCACGCCCTCGACGGAGGTGAGCCGCGGCAGCCGGTACAGCTGCGGCGTGCCACCTTTGGCGGGGAGGCGGATGGCCACACCGGGCGAGCGCGCGAGGATCTGGAGCTTGCTAACCAGTTGCGGCGACTGTTGTTGTGACGATCCAGCCGCCGGCGCTCGGGGGCCACAGCCCCAAAGCGTGGCAAACGCGAATAGAAGGAAGCGGGAGATAGGCAATTGGCCTCGCCGGACAAAATAGACAACCGGCGAGGCCATTGCAACTGTTTTATTGAAGCGGAGTTAGAAGGTCGGACCTAAACTGATGGTCCAATACGCGTGCCTGAGCGCCCGGTCCAACGGCTTCGTGTAATCGAGACGCATAATCAGCAGACCGAAGACGTTCGCTCGAATCGAGCCACCCCAGCTTCGCAGCGGTGTCCGAACCAGCACGGGGTCATCTCCCGCCTTGCGGCTCCATCTGACGGTGCTCGCGTCGTCCCACGCCATCCCGATGTCGTAGAACACCGCGCCTTCGATCGGTGGGAACCCGACCGGCAGAAAACCGAGCACCAGGCTGCGGGTCAGCGGGAACCGCAGCTCCACATTGCCGACCGCGATCTTCGATCCGATCAGCTGGTCGAGCTCGGCGCATCCGGTTTGCGAACTGGACTGCGGGGTGACGTTGCACTCGTGGTTGCGGATCGAACCGGCGGTGTACCCCCGAATCAATTCGGTGCTGCCGACGAAAACCGGGAAACGATCGGCATCGCGTCCGAAGCGTCCGAACATCAGCCCGCGCACGGCGATCGTGAACGGCCGGAAGAAGAGATAGCGCCGGAAATCGACCAGCCCTGCCGTAAACTGCCAGCTGCCGAATGCCGGTGCGATGGAAAACCGGGAGCGAGCTCCCGCGAACGGCCCGACGTAGCCGAACAGGGTGTTGTCATGCACGTGCGCGATGGAAGGCTGCACGAACGTCGCGGACGGACCGCCACCCTGGACGAGCTGCTGGTCGTTGAAGTCGCCCGTGCTCGTGTGGTAGGAGGTCTGCAGCGCGAGTGTGGCCTCCGAGATGTTGACCGCGTGCACGCCCAGCTCGAGGCGGTTGAACCGGCTGAACGGATACGACGATTCGGTAAACAGGTCGCGAATGACGAAGCGCCGGATGCGCGTCGAGTAGACATCGAGGCTGTCGCCGGGGCGGTTCGGATCCGCGATCCGCATCTGGTCGCTGCCGCCGTAGAAGTAGAGCGGATCCTGCGAGAAGCCGCCCGCCCAGTTCAGGCGATGCGACTGATTGACGTACAGACCGAGGAACTGGGCCTCGCTGATGCGTCCGTTGATCGACCCCGCGAGCACCACCGAGTGATTGCCCAGGATGTCCGAGAGCGCGATCGCCGTCCCACCGAACACGCCGCGACCAAAGTTGTCCCGCTGGTACCCGACGGTCGGTCGCACGATGTAGTCGGCCGTAAAGCGCACCTTATACGGCCGAAACGTGAATTCGCTCGTGTCGGGGAGCGAGAGCGTCGCGGAGTCGAGCAGTGCACGCACGGTGACCGACGGACGCGCGGCCGACGATTCCGCGGGCTGGGGCAGCGCGGATGGCCGGAATCCGGTTGCCGAGCGATAGATCGAGACGCCGGTGGAAAACGTCGGTAGGTTCGACGCCGAACCGGTGCCGCCGAGCGCCACCATCGGTGGCCGGACCAGGGGCGCCTGCAGGATCGTATCGCGCGCTTCCGCCTGCATCAGGCTCACGATCGGTTGCGCGCTGGGGCCGTGATAGGGCGCGCGGCGCAGCGACCGCGGATTCTCCAGTGAATACACGCTGTACTGGCCATCCTCGTAATAGACGAACGCCATCCGGTCGGCTTGCGGCGCCCACGTGAGCACGGGCGACAGCGGCGTGATCCCCTGGACCCCCGTGAACATGTTCGTGAGCTGATAGATCTGTCCGTCGGCCATGTCGTACAGGAAAACATTCGCGATGCCGGTGCGATCGGAGACGAACGCGAGCGACCGCCCGTCCGGGGCCCACACGGGATTGATGTTCTTCCCGACGCCCATGTTCCCGAGCATATCGATCGCGCCGGTGTCGAGGTGCAGCAGCGCGATGCGCAGATTCCCGAAACGGAGCAGGTCGAAATCCGTTTCGCCGCCCCGGTCCGTCACGAACGCGATCGTCTTGCCGTCGGGCGACCAGGAGGGGTGGAGGTCAGCAAACTTGTCGTTGGTCAGCCGGCGCAGGCCGGTGCCGTCCCGATTGATAATGAAGAGATCGGTGAAGCCATTGCTGAAGCCGCTGAAGACGAGCTGCTTTCCGTCGGGCGACCACTGCGGCGTCTGCAGTCCGTTCAGGCCGACGTGGATGCGACGATCTTCCCCGCCGCGCTTCACGTCGAGAATCACGAGGTCATCCCGGTCCTTGCGCTTGGCCGCGATCGCGAAATAGCGGCCGTCGGGAGAGAACGCCCCCGCCGAGTTGATGAAGCGCAGGCTCTCGTAGTTGTTGTTCTGCGTCGATTTCACCAGCCGGCGCTTGACGCGTCCCGTCTCGCCATCGGCCAGCCAGAGATCGATGAAGAAGCCGCCTTGATCTCCGAAGTACGCGATGTCCTTGCCGTCCGGCGTCAGCGCCGGCGCGAGGAAGATGCGCCCGCGCGAGTGGCGCTGGGTCAGTGTCGGCTGCGCGATGCGGCGTGCGCGATAGTGGTCGCCCAGCTGCGGCAGGAACGTCGTCTGGATCGCGTCGCGCCAGTCATTCGAGAGATCCTCGAGCGAGCGGCCTAGCGCGCGCTTGAACGCGGCGTCGAGTCCCGACGTCGCGGAGGACTGTAAAATTTCCCCGATCACTTCATCGCCCCACTTCTCGCCGATATAGGCCCAGAGCGCGTGCCCGTAACGGTACGGGAAGATGTACGGATCGTTCGTCATCTCCTCGATCGAGGGAAGGTGTCCCTCGAGGGCGGCATCGCGGAGCCACATCGCCGTCTCGGGATTGATCGGTCCGAGCGACAGATACTCGGCCATCCCTTCCATGAACCAGAGCGGCGGATTGACGGTCATGAGCGTCTGCACACCGGCGCCGGGGCGGCCGCGGCTGTAGACGTCGTACTGGAACTGGTGCACCATCTCGTGCTGCAGGACATGCTCGAACTCGGCGTACGAGCCGGTGAAGGGCAGCACGGCGCGGTGCTTGAAGAACTCCGTGACGCCGCCGAGTCCTTCGCCCGACGCGTCGACGACGTTCGTCTGCTGGAAGTCGGACTGCGAGGCGTACAGGATGATCGGCTTGCGGCTCGAGAACTGATGGTGGAGGATGCGCGACAGGCGGGCATACGCACGCTCGGCCATGCGCGCCGCGTCGAGCGCGCCGCCGCGCTCATCCGGGTAGTAGTAGATGTCGAAGTGTTCGGTCTGAATCGATTGGAAATTGAAGCTGCGGTACTGCACCTTGTTCTGACCGAAGTACTGCGCGGCCGCCGGGGTTGCCAGGATCCCGACTCCCAGCAGGACCATCAGCCGAGTCACGGTGCGTCGCATGCCTGCCTAGCCTTTCGGCCCCCGTCCGCCTGAGTCGCCGGCGGCGACCACTGGGGCGTCCCCCCACAGCCGTTCGAGCTGGTAGAAGTCACGCAGCTCGGGATGAAATACATGGACCACGAAGTCCACATAGTCGAGCAGTACCCAACGGCCCTGAGCCAGCCCTTCCACATGATGGGGTTCGAGCCCCGCCGGCGCGAGTGCCGTTACAAGATGCTCCGCCATTCCCCGCACATGGGCGTCTGACGTTCCAGAGACGATCACGAAGTAATCGGTGGCGGCGGTCAGCCCCCGGAGATCCAATACTACCGGATCGACCGCCTTACGGTCTACCAGCGCGTCCACAACTTGTCCGAGCTCAGTGTTCATTCTGATAGAACACGCCCCACGCACCAATTCCGGCGTGCGCGGCGACCACCGGCGTGATGGGCGTCACCATGTGCCGCGATCGTTACTCCTTCACCACCGTGACGCGCACCTCGGGCCGCACTTCGGGATGGATCTTGATCCCGACCCGGTATTCACCCAGCTCGCGAATCGGCTCCGCCAGGTCGATCTTCCGCTTGTCGACCTTGATGCCCAGCTCCTCGAGCTTGCGCTGGATGTCGCCTGCCGTGACGGAGCCGTACAGCTTCTCCTCTTCGCCGACTTTCACCGCGAAAGTGAGCTGGACGTCCGCCAGCCGTGTGGCTTCCGTCTCCGCCGCCGATTTCTCGGCAGCGTGTTGCTTCGCCAGCCGTTCGCCCTCGTAGGCGATCCTTTTCTTGTTGGCGTCCGTCGCCGGATAGGCGAGCCCCTGGGGCAGGAGATAGTTGCGGGCGTAGCCGTCCTTTACCTTCACGACTTCGCCGATCTTGCCCAGATGCTGGACGTCCGCCCGGAGAATGATTTCCATCGCTTGAGCCCTCAAGGTGTATTGGACCGCTGCCGCTCGCGCGCTTCCGCGAGGCGGCGCCGGTATTGGTACCACGTATCGGTGATGCCGAGCGTGCACAGCCCGGGGAGCACGAACACCAGCGGCACGGCCAGTGCCGCCGCCGCGGCCGCGACGATCACGAGCGTCAGCGCGGAGATGCCGAACGCTTCGGCAAATGTCGCGACGATCGCCGCGCCGCGCAGCACGTACAGGGTGCTCGCGACGAGTCCGACGTTCGTGCCCGCGACCTGCAGGACGCTCGAGACGGGTAGAATTAGCACGCCCAGCCAGGCGACGATGCCCCATACCCACCCGTCGCTCATGTAAAAGTCCCTGAAGCGCACCGGGGCGGGCGCCACGCCTTCACCAGCGGTGCGTGCGACGACGCGCCGATACAGCTGCCACGCCAGCGCCAGACCGGCGAGCGTCTGCAAGGCGAGCATCCCCGGCCACGTGAGACTGACGAAGCGCACCATCGGCTCGTAGATCGGGAATGCGTCGGGCCAGACTTCGACGATCGACCGCATCGTGATGCTCGCCTGCCGGGTCGCTTCCCAGCCGAGCGCGCCCCACGCTCCCGCTCCCCAAATCACCTGAATCAGCACTGCCGACCCGAGTCCCGCCGCCACGATCGAGCGAAACGCCTGACGCAGGATCGGGGCGGGCTTGAGCAGCACCAATGAGACGAATGCCGCGGTCAGGAGCACGATGTACGCGCTCGTCGCGGCCGCGAGCCGGCTGCCGCTCCCGCCGCTCAGGACGAGCAGCGCCAGACTCACCGCCCCGATCATCCCAGCGATCGGCTGCGACCAGCCGGATCCCCGTTCCCCTCCGGGCGCGATGATCAAGAGTGCCGCGCACGGCAGACCCACCAAACTGAGGGGGGCCCACAGCACGTAGACGGTCAGCGCCAGAAGCAGGCGCCACCACGACTCTTTGGTAGCTATGCGGTGTGACCCTTGATGTAAGGAATCAGCGCCAGCTGCCGCGCGCGTTTGATCGCCGTCGCGAGCTGTCGCTGATGACGCGCGCACATCCCCGACAACCGGCTCGGCAGAATCTTGCCACGTTCGGTGAGAAAGCGGCTCAACGTCCGGTCATCCTTGTAGTCGAGCACGCGCGCGCCGGATTCGCACACGGGGCAGGTCTTGGCGGGACGTCTCACGCTTCCTCCTCTTCCAACTCTTCTTCTTCAGGGACGACGGCGGCGGCAACCACCGGCTTCGGCTGCTCTTTCGCGGCTTCGACGCACATATACCGCAGCACGCTCTCATCGAGCTTCACCGCGCGCTCGTACTCGGGCAGCAGATCGCCCGCCGCCTGAAACTCGGCGACGACGTAGTAGCCCGTCTCTTTCTTCTTGATCTTGTACGCCATCGTGCGCTTGCCCCAGTGCGACACGTTCGACAGCGTGCCTTTCCCGTCCTTGGTCAGCAGGGCGTGAAAGCGGTTCAGTTTTTCGGTGATTGCCGGCTCGTCCAGGGCACTATCAAAAATGTAGACCGTCTCGTACCGACGATTCATGCCACCTCCCTTTGGTCATAGGTGACCCGGTGCGGTGGAAGGCACCGAGTAGGGGATTATGTAAGGCGGGAAACATAAGTTCGTTGGCCATGTTATTGTAGACCCATGCGTCGGCTTGTCGTGCTTGTGCTCCTGCCGGCCTCCCTCCACGCTCAGACAGTCGCCGTCGCGGGCGCCAGGCGCTTCCTCGCTCGGGCGGAGTCCACGCTGTACGACCTGAACGTGAAGGCCTCCCGCGCCGACTGGGTGGCCAACACCTACATCACGTTCGACACCGAAGAATTGACGGCCGAGGCCCAGGAAGCCTACGCCGTCGCCACGCGCGACCTCGCCATGGAGGCGCGCCGCTACGAGCGACTCCGGTTGCCGGCCGATCTGCGGCGCAAGCTCCTACTGCTCAAGTTGTCCCTCGCCGCGCCGCCGCCCCCCAGTCCCCGCGAGGCGTCCGAGCTGACCAAGATCACGAGCAGCATGCAGGCCGATTACGGCCGCGGCACGTACTGCAAGACCGAGAACACCTGTCTCCAGATCACCGACATCGAGCACATCCTGGCGACGAGCCGCGATCCGGCCGAGCTGCTCGATGCGTGGCAGGGATGGCACCGCGTCTCGGTCGGCATGCGCGACCGCTACGCCCGGTTCGTCTCACTCGCCAACGCGGGCGCCAAAGGCTTCGGATTTTCGGACGTCGGCGCGATGTGGCGCTCGGGGTACGACATGCCGGCCGACTCGTTCGTGAAAGAAGTCGACCGGCTGTGGGAGCAGCTCAAACCGCTCTATCTCCAGCTGCACGCGTACGTGCGCTCGCGCCTTGCCGAGCGTTATCCGGATCTGGTGAACCGCAGCGGTATGATCCCCGCCCACCTGCTCGGCAACATCTGGGCGCAGGAGTGGGGCAACATCTACGACGTGGTGGCCCCGCCCACGACGACGCCCGGCGTGGACCTCAGCGCGTTGTTGCGCGCGCACGGCGTCGACGAGCGTGCGATGGTGCGCTCCGGCGAGCGCTTCTACACCTCGCTCGGCTTCGATTCGCTGCCCGGGACCTTCTGGGAGCGCTCGCAGTTCACCAAGCCGCGCGATCGCGACGTGGTCTGCCACGCAAGCGCGTGGGATCTGGACTCGAAGAACGACGTCCGGATCAAGATGTGCATCCAGGTGACGGGCGAGGATTTCGTCACGATCCATCACGAGCTGGGACACAACTTCTATCAGCGCGCGTACCAGACGCAGCCGTATCTCTTTCAGGGCGGGGCGAACGACGGCTTCCACGAAGCGATCGGCGACGCGATCGCACTCTCGGTGACGCCGGAATACCTGCGCCGCATCGGCCTGCTCGACAGCCTGCCGAGCGCGGCGAGCGACACCGCGATGCTGCTGCGGATCGCGCTCGACAAGATCGCGTTCCTGCCGTTTGCGCTGGCGCTCGACCGCTGGCGCTGGGGAGTGTTTTCGGGAGAGATCACACCGGCGCAGTACAATGCAGGATGGTGGGATCTCAAGCACCGGTACCAAGGGGTGAGCGAGCCGGTTGGACGCTCCGAGCGTGATTTTGATCCCGGCGCCAAGTACCACGTCGCCGCGAACGTTCCCTACATGCGCTATTTCCTCGCGCGTGTCTTGCAATTCCAGTTCCATCGGTCCTGGTGCCGTGCTGCCGGATGGACTGGACCGCTGTACCGCTGCTCGGTCTATGGTAACCGCGCCGCGGGGGAGCAGTTGGCGCGCATGCTGGCGGCGGGACAGAGCAAACCGTGGCAGGAGATACTCGCGGACGCGACCGGCGAACGGCGGATGGACGCGACGGCTATCGTAGATTATTTCCAACCGCTCGTTGCCTGGCTCGAGCGGCAGAATCAGGGGAAGCCAGTAGGTTGGTGAAAGAGACTCGAACATGATCGGCTTGCCAGCCGTCACCGCTGCCATATTCCGCTCGGCAGTGCAGGCGCAGGCCCTCTCCGATAGCAGCGCCCGCATTCGGGGCGCGGCTATTTCCGACTTCAACGGTCGTCCCAGTGCGGGTGGGATGATTTCGGCGCCCGAAGTCAAGCAGTTCGTGGTCACCGACTCGGCCGGGCAGTTTGCGCTCGCCGCCGCGGGCCAAAGCAGCCTGGTGGAGATCTGGACGCGTTAGACGTTGAAGCGAAATAGCAGGATGTCGCCGTCCTTCACGACGTAGTCGCGTCCTTCACTGCGCACCAATCCTTGTTCGCGGGCAGCCTTGTAGCTGCCCGCTTTCACAAACTCCCCAAACCCGACCGTTTCGGCGCGGATGAATCCGCGCTGAAAGTCGGAGTGGATCTCGCCCGCCGCGGCGTACGCCGTGTCACCGCGGTGCATCGTCCAGGCGCGCACCTCGTTCTCTCCCACGGTGAAGAAGGTTTGAAGGCCGAGGAGCCGGTAGCCGGCGTGAATCAGGCGGTCGAGCCCCGGCTCTGAGACGCCCGCGCTCGCGAGATACTCGCGGCGCTCGTCCCCGGCCAGCTCGCCGAGCTCGGCTTCAAATTTCGCAGAGAAGGGGACGATCTCCGCTTCTTCGTGGTGGCTCTGCACGGCGGCCCGGAGCTTGTCGATCCATTTGCCTCCACCGGAGGCGAGGTCGTCCTCGTTCGCGTTCGCCGCGTAGAGGATCGGCTTGGCGGTGAGCAAGCCGAGCGTGCGGAGGAACTTGATCGCGTCGGCGTTTTCACCGGCTTCGCGGGCGCCGCGGCCGCGATTCAATTCCGCGACGACGCGCTCGAGCAGTACCAGCTCGAGCTGGGCCTCCTTGTCGCCCGCGCGCGCCGACTTGCGCGTCTTGTCGAGCCGGCGCTCCACCACCGCGAGATCGGCGAGCGCCAGCTCGCTGGTAATGACGTCGTGATCGCGCACCGGATCGACGGGCCCCATGACGTGCACCACGTCGGGGTCCTCGAAGGCGCGAATCACGTGCACCACCGCGTCCACTTCGCGGATGTGCGAGAGAAACTGGTTGCCGAGGCCCTCGCCTTGCGACGCGCCCTTCACCAAGCCGGCGATATCCACGAACTCGACGACCGCCGGGATTTTCTTTTTGGGCTTGACGACCTGGTTGAGCGTCTCGAGCCGGGGGTCAGGCACCTCGACGACGCCGACATTGGGCTCGACGGTGCAGAAGGGATAGTTCTCCGCCGCCGCGGCTTTCGAGGACGTCAGCGCGTTGAAGAGAGTCGATTTTCCGACGTTGGGCAGACCGACGATACCGAGTCTCAGCATCAGGTTTTAAGCCACTTGTCGACTGCGTCGATCATCTGCGGCGTCAATGTTTCCACCTGTTCGAGCTCTTCCGGTTCGAACGGGTTGAGGACGTAGTCGGCCCAATCCCCCGTCCCCTCAGGCAACGGCCCCACACCGACTCGCAGCCGGGCGTAGTTCTGAGACTGCAGGGCCCCCTCGATGCTCTTGAGGCCGTTGTGCCCGCCGGCCGAGCCGTCGGGGCGGAAGCGAAACGTGCCGAGGGGGATCTGGAAATCGTCGACGAGAATGAGGAGATCGCGAGCCGGAGCGAATGTCGGATCCGCGCGCAGCGACGCCAGCGCTGCACCGCTGCGGTTCATGAAGGTCGTGGGCTTGAGGATGCGCACGGGCACGCCGGCCACCGTGCCTTCCGTCGCGCGTGCCCGCTCGGCGCGACGGAAGGGAGGAAGATTCCAATGCCGGGCGACGGCGTCGGCCAGGAGAAAGCCGGCATTGTGGCGCGTCGCCGCGTATTCCGGGCCCGGATTCCCCAGGCCGACGACGGCGCGCAAAAACTACGGCTTCTCTGGGGCCTTAGGAGATTTCTTCTCTTTCTCCTCAGCCGCAGGGGCTGCAGCTTCGCCTTCGGCGCCCTCTTCATCCTCACGCACCTTGCGGATGAGCTCGGGCTCGGCGACTTCGGTCGCGGCTTCGGGTGTCGGCGCGGCGACTTCTTCGGCGCGCGGCGGCACGACGGTCGCGATCGTCAGATCGGCACCCGTCAGGATGACGGCGTTGGCGATCGACAGATCCCGCATGTGCAGCGAGTCGCCGATCTTGAGCGCCGTGACGTCGAGCTCGACGCGGTCGGGGATGTTTTCGGGCAGCACTTCGATTTCGACTTCGCGGGTCACCTGATCGAGCACCCCGCCCGCGTTGCGGACGCCGTCGGGCGTGCCCACGAGGTGCACGGGGACTTTGAGCGTGATCTTCTCGCCGCCGC
>WNEZ01001467.1_pt1 | contig 26553 bp, 29 predicted proteins | sample 5400521 | NCBI WGS metagenome assembly WNEZ01 (sample SAMN13153339, study PRJNA577476) | soil metagenome | isolation source: 120 cm saprolite under Douglas fir tree site 2 hole 1 replicate 1 | place: USA:California | collected 2015-04-18
ATCATGAGCGCTTGCATCAAGCGCTTGACTATCAAACACCAGCACAGGTGTATCTGAAAAGAGAGCTGTGAGTTTCTCGAACGGTTGAGTTTTGTCTTATTTTTGCCCAAAAACTGTCTTGACAAACGGTACCACCATAGAGAATGAGCGCCTCTCTCTCGTCCATTTTCCATAAAATATCTACGTCCCTAAAAACAATATCTCCTATTTCCCAATTCATCTACGGGACGCTTACACTTGTCTTTATCATTGCAACCTTTGCCCTTACCTTTCATATAGGAGGTATAGGAGCAACAAAGGCAGTGTCTGAGACTGCTCCCATCGGCAAACTGCTTTATCTCGCGGCGACTCCGGGTTCCTGCGATGGAGGCGGAGGAATATGGACAGACTATAGAGCCCGGCTTACATGCCTGGGTACACAAACAGAGATTAGCAATACCTTCTCAGTACCTCACCTAGCAGGTACGTTCATAACGGCCATCCCAGGGCAACTCACATTCCCTTCTGATTACGTCATTGAAGTATATTTAGTGCAGGAAAGTACCTCTAATGCCGACTTTGGTATCTACTTCCGCAATCAACCCGGTCAGCAGCAGATGGGGGTCTACACGTTTCTCATTCATCCAGATGGCTCATGGAGTGCATACGTCTACGACAACAGCAATGGTGCTCCAACAGAGATTAAACGTGGACACTTCGGCGTTTCTCATGCATCTGTGAAAGTAGATGTAGCCGTGATCGGAGACACTTTCACGCTTTATGAGAATGGACACGAGGTCGACAACGGCAACGTTACTGATAATACCTATCCTAATGGAACAGTCGGCATTGCTGTAGATCATGGCGGCACAATCCTCGCTAGCAACTTTGCGATCTATACACCTAGAGGCTAGCTGTGTCGTTATGATCTGTAGTATTCTCTGGACACGGGGGAAGCGTATTCTAGGCTGGGGGCTGATAGAGTTTCAGATCAGGAATACGCTTGAAATGGCGCATATTGTACGTGAGCATCGTCAGGTCGTAAAAGACTGCCGTAGCACCAATGAGGATATCAAAGTCAGAGATCATCTCTCCACGGCGGCGAAGAAAAGAACGGATTTCGGCAAACCGTTCCATGATCGGCTCGTTCAGATCAAGGATGGGAAACGGGGCAAGGAACTGTCGAAAGGTCTGCAAGTGGGCTTGGGGATTGGCATAGCTAAATGCGACATCATAGATTTCCCCTATGGTGATGTAGCTGACGGCAATTTCTTCTGGATTGATGCGTTTATGGGCAAGAACGGCTTCTCTACGGCCTGCAAGCACCTGGATAATCCAATCAGCGTCGAGTAAATAGCGCATAACCATTAGGGTCTGGTAGTAGGACGGCTTCCTTCTTCCCGCGCACGGTAGACGTGGGCAATCAGGGCATCGGGATCAAGATCACGCCAACTGCCAATAGCAGCAAGAGATGCGTCATAGTCGGCTTTCGTTGGTGCTCGTTTCTTCTTTGGCTTGATGGTGGTTCCCACAGGCATGAGCATTGCCACGGTTTCGTTATCTCGTTTCAGGATACGAGGCTGTTTCATAGTTTTTACTTCCTCAACCAGACGCAGCAGGTCAGGAATAGTGTTGATGGTGCTTATATCAATGGGTGTTGGGTGTGCTGCCATAGTAGAGGTAGTATAGCATATCTTTGCTCGGTTGGTAGAAGGAAAATAAGGCTGGTTTTGGCTTCAGGGCATTCTGCGACATACAGAGAATTCAAAGCTAATGCTTCCTCCCGCCTTGAATGCTGTGCATCGTTATGCTTTGTCATATTTTTTTATAGTTATTTCTTGGTTATGCTGACCCAAAGTAGACTTCCACTTCTCTGATTTTGTTTCCTTCGATCTTATAATACTCCGTGTTCCGAAATGTGGTGCCATCCTTGAGTTCAGCTTGATAACGAACAAAGGCTTCGTTCCCTTTTACAAAAAGGTTCTCGATATGATGAGTGTGAAAGTTATCACTCCCTGGAAGACACCTCTCAAAAAAAGTCGCCTTGCTAATGTGGTCATCGCGCGGACTGGTAAACGTGAAGTCATCACTCAAGACCTCTTCTAACGTCTTCCTATCTTTTGCTAAAAAAGCAGCAAAGCACTTGCGTATCAAATCTGAAACGGTATCCTGTTGCATCATTGACCTCCCTTCGACTAATTATTGTCTGTCGCTCCTAAAAAAGCAAGCTGTAGCGTAGAAATCCGTAGAAAACGCACCCTCTCGATTCCGTCGCACAAGATTTATTATCTCGACTTTGCCAGAACGTAAAGGACGTACACGCCGTCAACGTTCATAAATGCCTTTTATCTCCATTTGTCTAAGGCAAGGAACGAAGCCATGTCATGAACGTTACGTCAGAACACTAGGTGGTGTACGTCGAATACTACGTGTACGTGAAAGACTCCCAAAAACTAGTCGTGATAAGGTTTTTTCTACGTCGTATAGATGAGCTAAGGTCTTTCTAACCTTTTTGCCTTCTCTATGGCTAACTCAACTACCTTTTTCTCAGCAGCAGCAATGATATTTCCGTTTAGATATGCAAGCAGGCTAGGGAGGTCTTTATAGAGATAAATGGGGAGAACCCAGTGATATTTCCTAAAATCAACGAACATGGCGTATTCTCTTTTCGTATCGAGCAGCAATGGCTGAACTGGAACCTCAAGGTCTGGAACGATAGCCTGTAGCTCTTGGGGTATGCTGCTGGGATCGGTGAGATCAGCAATGATAAATCGGGCCAGGTGCGCAAGTGTTCTTACTGTTTCCGTGAAATCGCGGCTACTGGGCTTCTCAAAATCGAACAAGACAGGGGAGTAGTTGTGTTTACGTAGATCATCTCTTATAGCATCCAAGACATCTTTCCGCTCCTTTGTGAAACGCCCTAAGATCAGAACCACTTTAGAGGTGATGGTGTCGATGACATCACGGATATTTTGATTATTCAATAGTAAGTAAATGAACTGAGCTACTTCAAGATTATCAACAGTTATGGGGGGTTCGTCTTGGCGCGTGATAATCAAATTCAATTGAGTTGTTTTTTCCAAATTGACATTCCAAGCAGAAGTAGCATAAACAAAAGAGCCAATTAGTTGAGCCTCATCGAGATTAGCATTGCTTAGATTGGCTCCTATTAGTTTCGTTCCACTGAGATCAGCATGACTCAAATTAGCTCCCATAAGGTTGGCATAACTCAGATTGGCTTCGCTGAAATTGGCATGACTCAAATTGGCTCCCATAAGGTTGGCGTATTGGAGATCAGCCTTTTTAAAATCTGCTTCTCTAAAGTCTAATCTACCAAGTGATGCCCAAATCAGATTGGCCCCACTCAGTTTTGCTCCGCTCAAGTTTATCCTAAATAATCTCAGGGGTACTCCTCCTTGAAGATCAGGGGGCGGGAAATTTGAGTATAAACGTGTTATTAATCCATGATACGTGCCTTTCCACTGCTTAGGGATCACCATTTCTACTAATCGAAAGAAGGCAGTCAGAATGAGCAGGGTTATGATCCAGCTTAATACAAAGATGCCGGCATAGAATGGAGCGTTTCTTAAACGAAATTGTTTCATATTGCTAAGCATTCATAGACTCAACTTGGAAGGGGCAGTATACTGCCACTGCTTCTGCTCCTATGTTAATTCCGTATTCAACTTTGTTGAAGGTAATCAGCGATGCCAAGAAACGGCTCACATTTAAGCGATAACGCATCATTTTTAGCAAGCAAAAATGCTCGAAGGTCCGCTTGCGAGTTAGTTAAGAGGTAGTAGAGGTCTTGCCCATTCATTAAAATGATGCATTTATCCCGATTTTGCTTGAGTGTCGTAATCACACCTTCTGTCCATCCATTGATCGATAGGAAGAGTCCCATCATCTGCTGGGTTGTCCGAGTTACTTTTCCTCTAAATGCATCGACTTGACTGCTATCGGCTTGTTTTGTTTGCCACTTGCACTCAACTAAATAATACCAGCCTTCGAGTTTGAACGCTCCGTCAATTTGTTCACTTCCGTGGTTGCGTCTGAATGGTTCATGCATGGGTATATGATACAGGTTGAACGTGTCTCTGAGCAGGATTTCTAACTGATAGCCCCGATATCGGACGTCTTTTGCTACCCAAAGGTCTTCCAGTATCTTGCGAAGCCGCTCCTTCTCGTGATCCCGTTCTATACGGGCAAGGGCTTCATTCCTTTGATCTTGCTGCCTAGCATCCTGTTCCTCCAAGAGTTGAACGGTGCCTAACATAGAGCGTGCTTTCTGGACTATTGCACGCGCTCTATACTCTTCTTTATCAGCAAGATAATATTTCTCCTCTGTCCAACTTGCAGCAATCTTGATAATCTCTAGTATGGCCTTTAAGCCATCTGGCCGATTTTCCAAAGCATCCAGAATGAGTTCACCCATTTCCCGCTTAGTGAGCTCTTTTCCAGTAACTGGATTACGCTGTTTGAAGATAGGACGGTAAACACTTGCAGGGATGCTTGCTGGTTCAAGAATGAGCTCCACCATCCGGCTTTTTCTATATACCAGTGTTGCAATAATTTCAATTGCAACCTTTCGTTCTTCAATTCCAACGTCCATGCTCTTCAATGTAGCTCCTCAACGTTGTTGCTATGCTAACTTTTTAGTAGCTGTTCAAATACGATCACTTTTCTTGAGGTTACAACTTCGGCACAGCAATTGTACATTCGCGACAGTATTAGCTCCACCTTTGGTATAGGGAATAATATGATCGAATTCAAGATAACTTGTTGCTCCACATTGCACACATTTTCCTCCATCCCGTTGCCAAACCGCATTTTTTACATCTTGAGGAATGTGCCGACTTGGGTCAGTTTTCGTAGCCACTAGTTGACGTTTGGATATTTGGACTAGCGTATCGAGAACGACTCCTACAAGCGTGGGGTCAGACACGCTATAGAGCCCATTTCCTGTGCCTTTGGCAAGTTCCAGATAAACACCACGCTGAAGGCGTACTTCGACTTGCATGATGTTATTCCAACTGATGGTAGTCCCGCGTGTAGCAGACAAAAAGTGCAACCTCTTACTCGTTGCAACGAGTCGGCCTGACACCGGAGTTGTAGATTTGGCATTAACTTTGTGATAGGTTGCCGGTGTTTCCAAGTGGCATAGCTCATCGGACTCCAACTTTAGACTGGTAGAAATCGTAGGGAGTTCCCCCTTACGTATATTGGTAAGTCGCTTTAAGTACGCTAAGCGCTGTAAGAGAGGCTGTGCGATCTCCTGGGGAACAGCAAGGGTTGTTTGCAACTGAAGAATATAGTGTTCTGCTTCTACAGTCACCTCTTGATTGGCTTCTACTTGCGCCACAGCACGACGAAAACGCTGGATGTTCGTTTGTTGTCTCAAGTATGCTAACCGTTGCAGACTTGGTTGCACGAGCTCATTGGGAAGAGCGAGCTTTGATTGCAGATGGTAAATATTGCGTTCTAGTTCATCAGTCAGTTCACCCTTGGCTTCTGCTTGTCTTACCATACCCTCGAAAAGCTGTAGGTTCAGACGGAGTTTTGCCTTGGCTAAGCGATGGACTATGTGTTGTGCAATCTCATGTGGAATAAGAAACGTTCTTAGCAAGTGAGAAATATATTGCTCAACCTCATCAGTAATATTGCCCTGTGCTTCTACCCCTGCTACAATGCGCTCGACAAGAGCGACCGCATCTTTGCCTATGAAAGTAAGTGCCTCAGACATATCAAGATGCTCTTGTCTTGCTAGACTCTGTAAAGCGATCCAGTTGTTCTGAGTGAATGTAGCAGACCGTGTAGCTTCTAGAAATGCTGCGCGAAAGCGATGAAGTGATTGTTGTATCTGATTACTGCATGTACGGCAACGCTGGGTTTTCTGATCGAAGCCGAACCGATCAAGGAAACTGAGTTCTTTCCTACACTGCCTACAGACAGCCGATTGCTCTGTCTGCGGAGACCATTGAGGCTGCTGACTACTTTGTGGTACTGGCGTGTACACTTGTTGGTAGGACGGCATTCCTTGATAAGGCGGGGACCATGAAGGAGGTTGCGGTGTCGATGAAGCGGGAAATGGCTGTGCTGGTCCTTTGAACTGCCGTTGCTGACTCATGCTATACCCTTCCATCAGTGAATACAATTCTGCCTATCATCGCTGTGCTAAAGATAGAACGTTTGCAAGATTTGTTCAGTAACCTATATAGTACTTACTAATGTTGTGATTTTTCACTAGGAGCAGAGAATGTAACGCCGCACAATTGCCGAAACGAGCATCATGGCTTATAGATTTATGATACCTTTTACAAGACCCTAAAACTCCTCCTTAAAATTGATCGAACAAAGGGTCAAATATTTCGGTTAGTTGTCTTTCGCATTCCTCTAATTGCGTTGCAAGGTTTCTGAGATATTGTGGATACTCTTGCGTAATTCGTTCCATGTAGGCATCTGGTGATTGCTGAGGTTGTACACTTCGGAGTGAAGCTCTATTCAGTATCCCGTTAATGCGGTTCACGGTTGTTGTGATGTTAAGTAGCTTGTCTAATAGACCGGTCTTAGGAGGTATAAGGTCACAAATATCAGCAAGCAGAGTTTCAAATGCACCTGTATCAAATCGGAAGAAGACGCTGATTGTTTTATAGAGCCCAAGCTCATTGCGTAGTATCTGGTTTTGCTCTTTGATTTGTGCGATTTTGAGTCTAAAAAGTCTCACTTTCTGTAAGCGTCCTTCGGTGTAAAGCATCTGATCTCTTACCTCATGCCAGTCCATTGGCTCTGTGCTACCTGTATCGGCTCGTTTATAGAATGCTCCATTGAATAAATGTGGTCTTAGTGGGCTTAAGGGAATATAGACAATGAAAATACCCCGTTCATCGTTATGAGGTAACTTGATGAGCCTGTCGGGATAATTGCAATGTACCTTTCTATGAATGCTTGAGATTTTATCCCCGAATTCTTTGACGTATTCTGAAGACTTGGGAATACCTCCCATTCGTTCCTGTTCTGTTAGATTGGGCCATTGCTTAGGGTCTTTTACTCCAAAAATGAGGTATCCACCGTCGGTGTTTGCCATAGCACAAATCGCTTTGCAGATGCTGTCGTTGAGCTTCTTCTTGCCTTCTTCGTTACCAGTTCCGATCAGTACTTCCTTAAAGTCATATGTACCTGGCTCATAATCGCGCCGAGTAACGAGCGTGTAGATTGTTCTGTAGTCCCATTGATTGATGTCAGCGGGAAAGTTCATTATTTACGGCTTTCTATTTTCATCTGTTGCCACCTAATCATAGTGTGGATTTTAATAGAATGTATTTTAGCTTACTTGGAACAAGGGTCAAGCTATATGGGACTAAAAGGTCATCTTATCGGTATTTCGTTGATCGCACAATTGATGATCTCTGTCGTAGGGAAGGGTCTTCTATGCCGTTTGGTAGAGTTTCAGATCAGGGATACGCTCAAAGTCTTTGAGGTTGCGGGTCACTAAGGTGAGATTGTGGTAGATGGCGGTTGCGGCAATGAACAGATCAGGGTCGGGGATCAGTTGGCCTTTTGCTCGGAGATCGCCACGGATAGCAGCGAATTGACGAGCTACAACACGACTAATGGAAAGAACAGGGATCGTATGCAGAAAATTGCGAAACCCTCTCTCGTGATGGATGCGGTTCTGGCCGTAGTAGATACCTTCGTACACCTCGGCAAAGGTGATAATACTGATGCTCATTCCCGCAGAGAAAAGCGTTTCGAGCAGGTTGGTAGCCGCTTTATACCCTTTGAGGTAGTCAGCAACATAATCTGTGTCTACCAAATACGTCATAGGTTCACGAGTGGTCGGGTTGAGAGCCTGCGGCTGGCATAGATATCTGCTTTGAACTGCTCAACGTCCATATCTTTCCAGCTTCCTGCTGCCTTGCGGAAGGCTTCATAGTCGGCCTTGGTTTTTACTCGTTTCTCTTTTGGCTTGACGACTGTTCCTACTGGCATAAGTATTGCTAGGGTTTCGCTATGCACCTTAAGGATGCGTGGTTTCTTGGTGGTACTCACTTCCTCCACAACCCGAAGCAGATCGGGAAGTTTCATCGTACTGATATCAATTGGGGTGAACGTTCTGTTCATAGGTAAGGGGATTATAGCATATCTGTGCTTGGTTGCAAGTGAGACGGTGTTGGAAACGCATCTGCTACTGCTATCTGTTTCTCCTCCGAGAAAACGCCAGCATCATCAAGAAGCCTGCCACGACAAAAGCAAAGAGAATGGCAAGACGATAGAGTTGGGAGAAGGGGACGACCTGCGTCAGTTCCAAGCCCAGCAGGCTAAACGCCAGGCAAAAACAGATACACCCAGCAGCAAGTAGAGACTGCGCTGATTTCATCGGTGGCTCCTTTCCTCGATCTCTACAGTATACCACCACAGAGGATAGACGAGTGTTGCTGGGACGCGGAAGGTTTTTTCTCTGAATGGGAAGACTCTTCAGCCTCTGCTTATAGTTCCACCTCGAAATCAAAGTTCTGAAGATGCAGAGCACTGGACACAACAAAGTCATAGCAAAAGCGACATCTCTCAATCGATGGAAGTGTCTCTTCAGTGTATTCCAATGGGGGAACTTGATAGTTAATGCCTCCGAGAGTCCTGAAAACATAGGGGGTCAAGAGGCGGAACTGGACGTAACGCTGATAATCTAATCCTAAGCTCAATACTTGCATTCCATCTTGCAAAGCTTCTATGGAAGCTATCACATTATTTACAAAGTCATCAAACCCTCGATTACGCGGGTCTATTCGAGGTTTACTTATAGAGTGACCTTTAGAGAAAAATAGCTTCCGATGCCGCCACGCCTCTTTACTCACCATGTAGTCATCGATAAGCTGAAAAAAAGCAATGGCAATTTTAGTGAGGGCCTCTCCTGTTTTTCTTTGCTCAATTAAGCCCGTAGCCTCATCAAGAAGAGACCGTACTGTAGTGTTTTGAATGAGATAGGTCATAGAGATTTCGTCAAATGCTATTCCGAAAATCAAAGGTGTGTTGTCTTGAAAGAAGTCAGTGACGTTTACACGAAATTTTTCAATGTCAGAGGAAGATAACCGGATGCTATGATGCTTGAAATTAACTCTTGCCGCATTTAGACGTTCCATTGATCGCTTCTGAGAAAGGCTTTGCCCTTGCAAATGCGCTTCTAGAGCACTCCAGTAGTCCTTAAACTCCCTGGTTTTTTTGCTAGGCACGCCAAACTGGTCACAGGCTAAATCCAAAAAAAGCTCTACACTATCATGAAATGTGAGAAGAGATACTGTTCCAGTAGGTTCTGGTTGTCTTGACTGCTCCATCGCAAGATTGTACAAGTATCGGATGAAAGCAAGCATTTCCAAGGTAGGCGCAGTAAGCATTAAAGTCCTTCCGCATTGGCATCTGCTTCAACGATAGCTTGAGCAAGCTCGTACATGAATTTGCATAGTACAACAAATAGTGAAGGCTCATGTTCCTCATCCTCAAGTTGCTCCACCTCTGTTATATCAGCCTCTGATGACGTTTCAATGTATGCAATGTACTCTTTTGCTGCTGTGAGTAACTTTTCATTGATCTGAACGGTTTTCATCCAAAGACTCTCCTCTGTCTGGTCGTACACAAGAATTAGGTTCATTCTATTGCCGGTCTTCTTGCCTAGTCAATCGATTGGTACTAAGTGGTAGCATAAGCTGAACAGTATAAACTGTTTCTATTAAGGAAACGATAAGCCTATCCGCCTTTCACTTTATGTTAGCAGGCACCAAATTTGGACAGACTCAATCTAAACTCCTTATTTCTTCACATTCGTTCTCTCATCATATCTTGTTCTAATTGATACATATCTTCTGCTGCATCTTCTCTTTCACATATAAGATAGTTAAAGTCTTCCTCATCTAGGAAATTTTGGATCAGGTCAGTCCCGCGATCACATACAGAACGCAGTATATAATCCTGATGGCCTGTATCTACTTGATATAGTCCTCCAGCTATAGCAATTCCGTGTAGCAGCAATTCTATAGTAAACGTCTCCTTGTCAATGCATTGATATATCTTCTGGATGTAGGTGTTGTTCCTGAGAGACTCATTACAGTTCTTCTCATTGTGGAAGATATCGACTGAACAAGACATGCTATAGGGAAGGGGAAGCCGATTGACTTGAAAGGTGACTCTGTAGTTTTTTCCTCCAAAATCACAAGTGTAAAATAAAGTTAACTCCATTAAACCAGCCATACTCTTCCCTCTTTCTTCTGCAATGAGCTACGGGATATCTTGTCTTGGGGTAACTCTCTGGGCTACCTTACTTTAGCCTACTTGGAACAAGAGTACAACCCTAATAGGACAAATAGATTTAATCAGTGGTTCGCACAATTGATGATCTCTGTCGTAGGAAAGCGGTTAGTTTTTGTGGGGTTGTTCTGTCTGGTCTTCGAGTCGTTTAATTCGTTCCTCATGCATGTTGTAGCCAGTGTGGATTACCTTAGAAAGTGCCTCTATGGTATCTTCTTGGGATTTATCAATTGCTTGTTTTAATTCCGTTTTTATCCTCTCTTCAGAAGCTTTTACTTCTGCTTGTATTGAGGTTTTTACTTCTGTTCGTATCTCTGCCTGTCCATTTTGATACTCTTCCTTACTGACAGTTTCTTCGCGGATAATTTTTTTAATTTGTTCTAACTCTTCAGTAGTCATAGCTGTGTTAGTATAGTGGTTTTATTGTCTGCTTGCAACCGGCGTTTTTTCTCTAGAAAGCGGTGATAATTCTCTCGTCGTGTTACTATCAACAACACGGAAGACTATTTGTAATGTTTGCAAGTATTTCCCATCAATTCTTTTAATGCAGTTAACGCATTTTCTTCTAACATCGCATTTTCTAATTTATTGATAAGTTTTTCTTTCTCAACTGTATTGACAAAATGAATAAATGCCAACAGTGACAATCTCGCATATTCTAGAACTCTGTGTGTTAACTCTGGAATATCTTTATGTTCTTCAGGATTTACAAAAGAGCCGTGGCTGTAAATGCTTCTGATGAGATACGCCCTATCAAGGTCATCATATACCTTTTTAGGTTTTAGATCGAATTGTTTAAGCAACATTGCCACTCGCTGGCTTAACCGATGAGATAATTCTGCTCTTTCTTGGGATTTCAGATATAGGGCCTCTAAGCAAGATACAACTGACGCAATACGCTCCTCATCTGTATCCGATTTTAATAATGCACTATTGTATCTTTTCAAAGCTATGCCGATAGGATTGGTAACATCTGGTTGTGAGTCAAAGATTTTTACAGTTTTATTTTTAGAGAAAATTAAATCAAATATTGAAAGAAGATCATCTTTATCAGTCAACAGTAATGCATAGTTATAAGCTATTCCTGTTAAATTCCTACTAGGACTATAAGCACCGCCGAAATTTATAATTGAGTCGACCAGCATGGTATACTTCACATATATTACCGAGCCAAGTCGGAATAGTCGTAATGCGTTTAACAGTGTTTCGATGTAGTCATATGCCTCCATTGAGTCTTTAAATCTCTTGCTTATCTCGATGATTGCAGAACCTTGAATGATGGGCATACTATCAAACCATTCAAGAGCTCTTTCACCTTCCATATCCTTTGCAACGACTTGCCTTATTGCGATTTCTTCATTTACTTTAATTGGCGTACTGTCTTTTACCCAAAATCCACTTACCCACATCTTGAGATGCCAATTGACTGGCGTTTTCTCCAAATCTGCTATAAAAGCAGCAATATAATCAACAATCTTTTCATCCGAGGGTTTCCCTTCTTCTTTTCCTGCAATGACATCAACGAGCCTTCGTAACCAGTATTCCGCTTGATCCTCATTGACGCCGTATTGCTTGCTGATTTGAGAGATAATAGATTTAGAATTTGCATTTGCGCTAAGTGCCTTCGTTATAAAGTCGAGCTGATCTTTCCAATCCCATTGCGTTTTCGGAATGTACTCATTATGACTGGTAAATCCCATAGCACCTTCGTTGTAAGAAAATTGACTCACATGTGTTTTTATATATACGCTACTGCTAAAAGACATTTCCCCCGATTTTTTGTATGTATCGATTTTCGTCAAAATATTCTGCAAAAATACCCATAACTCTGACGATAGTGTCCTTGTATTCATAATTTCCTCCTCATTTCTGCGCTTATATCAAACGATACTTAAGATAACCATAGAATAAGCTGTGAACCGCGTTACTGTTAATGCAGTTTATATCATACGCCTTCCCAGGTCTATCCTATAGCCCAATTGTCAGAAGATGATTTTATGGCGTGGATTGGCTCTGAGCCTGCATCTTTTTTTGAAAGCGGGTATAGATGATCTTCCGTCTTTGCCTGACTGCTGCAAGCACTCTCCGGCGTTTTTCTTTTGCCTCCTGCAAGGCAAAGGATGGGAGTATTGTTGGTGGGGTAAGGTGGTAGTTGGTCATAGGGTGCCTGGATACTAGCAAAGAAATCAATCAATAGCAAGTCGTATGATCTGTTGAGGCTGCTCGGTGGGGAGTGGAAGACAGGTCGCGCTCCGACCTGGCGGGGTAAACCTGGCAGAGAGAGAAGAGGGAGTGAGTGAGGATCAGGGGCGGAAGCGGCGTGAAGCTGTACTACCTTGACCATGTGCTAAACTCGAAGAGCGAAACGAAAGACCGAAGGAGGAAGGGCTGGCGTCGGTCGTGTCGTTCGTTCGTTCGTTTCGGTGCGAAGCACTGTAGCGCATGAAGTCAAGGTGGAGCCAGGTAGCCGCGCGGTGGGGTGGTCTACGATATGCGGCGTCAGCCGCTCCTTATTGATTGACATTCACTTCTTGCTCCTGCTGTTCTGTTGAAGGTAGTGCCGCTTGATATGCAGCGTCGTGGATGCTGATAAGCTGGTTGACCTGCGCTTGCACGATCTCAGGTAGGACAGGGCTGACCACTTCTAACATTGCAACCATAGCCATGTCAGCCCGTCTGCACAATTCAAAGGGATTTTGTATCGCTTGCCTGTCTTGTTGGAGGTTGGCTACGACGCATGCCACATGGCTAGCGATAGCGGCGGGGTCTGGTAACGGTTTATGCTCTGGTGACTGTGTTCCTGGTGCTCGTTCGCTGATTGCCATAGGGGGTTTCCTTCCTGGATGCTAGCTATTTACTGGTTGCTTGTCAAGCACAAAAACCAGGGTAGAGGTGGATATGTCGGGATGTGTTAAAATAGTAGGTGATCGTGTCCTCTCTTTAGGGGCTGAATTTTTTTTGAGGATACTGTCTTCAAGTACCGGCCTCCATATTTCTTCAATGGACTAGAAGTGATAGACAACAAGTGATTGATTGTGTTCAGAATTTCGTAAGGTGGGTGAACGCATGATTGTTCTCCCAGCAATTGACATCAAGGACGGCCAATGTGTGCGGCTGTACCAGGGCGATTATGCGCAAGTTACCACCTATGATGCTGACCCTGTGCAGGTTGCGCGACGCTGGCAAGCTGCAGGAGCGAGCTGGCTGCACGTTGTCGACCTGGACGGCGCTGCGCGTGGTCAACCCGTCAACGTCGAAGCAATTGAGCGTATACGCGCTGCTACGTTCCTACACATCGAACTCGGTGGAGGCATGCGCTCTCTTGAACATATCGAACATATGCTGGCGTTGGGCATCGATCGCATCGTACTCGGTACGGTGGCGCTGACCGATCGTGTGTTGCTTGAACAGGCGCTACAGCGTTGGGGAGAACGTATCGCTGTCGGGCTGGATGCACGCGATGGTTGGGTAGCCATCTCCGGTTGGCGCGAGACGTCGCGTGTGCAGGCAGCCGCACTGGCGACCGAACTGGGTGCACTTGGGGTGCAGCGTTTCATCTACACCGACATTGCACGTGATGGTGTGCTCGCTGGACCCAACCTGGGTGCAATCCAGGAAATGCAACGCGCCACCTCACGCCCATTGATTGCCTCAGGCGGCGTCGCTTCGTTAGCGGACTTGCGTTCCCTCGCAGCCCTAGGCGTTGAAGGAGCAATCGTTGGCAAGGCCATTTATACGGGCGATGTGGACCTTGCCGCAGCCATCCAGGAGATAGAAAGGTAGAACCATGCTGACCAAGCGCATCATTCCCTGCCTTGATGTCACAGCCGGGCGTGTCGTCAAAGGTGTCAATTTTGTCAATTTGCGTGATGCCGGTGATCCAGTGGAACTCGCCGCGCTCTATAACACCGAAGGTGCCGACGAGTTAGTCTTCCTCGATATCACTGCATCCTATGAAAACCGTGCCACCATGCTCGACGTTGTGCGGCGCACGGCTGAACAGGTGTTTATTCCGGTTACGGTCGGTGGTGGTATACGCAGCAGCGAGGATATCCGTGCGACGCTGGGGGCCGGGGCTGATAAGACTTCGCTGAATACGGCGGCAGTACAGCATCCGGACCTGTTGCGTGCAGGCGCGCAGCAGTTCGGGGCACAATGCATCGTGCTGGCTATTGATGCTCGCAGCAATCCGGGGATGCCGAGTGGGTACGAGGTGTTTATTCACGGTGGGCGCACCCCGACGGGTATGGATGTGTTGGAGTGGGCACAACGCGGAGTTACTTTGGGGGCGGGTGAGATTCTGCTAACGAGTATGGATCGCGATGGTACGCAACAGGGCTACGATCTGAGGCTGAATGCGCTGGTGTCGGCTGCTGTGTCGGTGCCGGTGATTGCGTCGGGTGGCGTTGGAACTTTGGAGCATCTCTATGAAGGATTGACGGTGGGTGGCGCTGATGCGGTGCTGGCGGCTTCGATTTTCCATTTTGGGCAGTTTCGCGTTCGGGATGTGAAGGAGTATTTACGCGAAAGAGGCGTGACGGTGAGGGTGGGGTGAGGTTTGACTAAACTGGTAATATAGGGGCTATGAGAGCAGGCGAACAGAAGGCTCAGTAAGTAGTACAAAGCAAGAGAGGAAAACGAATATGCCACGAGATCAAAGAAAATACCAGAAATCGCTCATGAAAAAGCGAAGCAAGCAAAAAGCCGTTGCACAACACACAGCTCAGCAAAAGGCGTCCACGCCATCATCCTTGCAGGCCATTATTCGCCGCGCTCGCGACTATCCTATTTTAGAATGTTGGATTAGTGACAACTGGCAAAAAAAGGATAACATAGGGCTGATAGAGGTCCTTGTGGCCCGCAAGCAACCTAATGGTGATGTCTGTTTTGGGATGTTCCTGATCGATAAGTACTGCCTGGGACTCAAAAATACGTTGGCCAAAGTGGGTCTGCCGCTTGCTAGTTTTCAGCGTGAAGTCCATAAGAGCCTTTTCCACGGGACGAAGCCGACGAAGTGTTCGGTTGAGTTGGCACACCAGATGGTTTATGCCGCTATTGAGTATGCAGCACAGTTTGGTTTCGAGCCTGAGAAGGACTGGGCGCTCACACAATATATGCTAGAACCTCGTGGTGAGTTGGAGGAGCCGTATCAGTTGACGTTTGGTAGAGATGGGAAGCCGTTTTATATCGCGGGGCCATATGATAATGCTCAACGTATCATCAGGCAATTAGAAAAGACTGCGGGTCCAGGGAATTATGACTATCTCGTGGCCATAGGTGATTTCTAAGTCTGGTTTAAAAAAGTGGTTATGAACGGCCACAGTCGTGATACGGAACAAACCCACCCTCGTTAAGAATACTATGAGGACTACTTTGAAAACAGAAGCTGATCCTGATAATATTGTCAGACGAGGAGGGTTTTATGCTTCGTGCAACGACCCGCACCCAACTATTTGTCCTGGTTGCATCTATTCTCCTGCTTAGTACCCTGCTAACCCTTATTCCCAACCTTGCTGCCCGCGCAGCGATAGGATTTACCACCCAGGCCCGCCTGGGCTTTCCGGCTGGAGATGACTGGGAACCGGCCCTGGCCGCTGACCGTTACGGCCACGTCTACACCCTGTACAAACATTATGATGTTGCCGGGCAGACCACTTGTAGTTCCTGTGCGCTACATGTCCTGGTACAGGTCTCCAATGACCGTGGTCGCACCTGGAGTGCGCCAAGGCCCATCGATCCCGAGCCGGTGGTCGGCGGTCAGTATGACTCGCAACTCGCCGTTGATCCGGTAGATGGCAAAACCGTCTGGGCATCGTTCTTACAGAACAATAAAGCCTCAATAGCCGTGATGAAGTCCACCGATTTCGGCCAGACCTGGTCGGGACCAACGATTGTGGACAATCTAGAGCGTAGCACCGACAAAGATATTCTCGCCGTGCGAGGGCAAGCTATTGCTGTAGCCTACAATGCCATACAGAAAATCTATGCATCTGTCTCGCACGATGGTGGTCAGAGTTGGACCACCTACCTGGTGAATAACGGCAGTACACAGCTTGGTCTGTCGCTGGCTGGCGGTGGCGGCATCGACTCGCAAGGCAATATTTACTTTACCTGGGCAGGTTACACACAGAGTGGCAAAGGCAAAGGACCTGTGAACCTCTTTGTTAGTGAGTCTCGCAATGGCGGTCAGACCTGGACCCTGACGCAGGTCGGGACCAGTGGTGCGCCTTTCCCTTGTTCTAATTGTGGCTTTGCTTTTCTAGGTGCCCAGATGACCATGACACTCGGTAGTGATGATAGTGTGTACCTGTTGTGGAACTCGACGGTAGATCAGACCGACAATGCGCCCGAACGTATCTACTTCGCTAAATCGACCAATCATGGTGCCAGCTACTCAGCGCGCCAGGATGTCTCATTGGCAGCGCAAGGCACCGAGCACTGTTTCCCGGCAATTACGACCGGTGAAAGCAGTGGCGATGTACGTATCGCATGGACGGATATGCGGACCGGAGCCTGGAATCTCTTCTATCGTACGAGCAGTGATGGTGGGTCTACATGGAGTGGCGAGACGCAGGTGTCGGGTTTTGTTCCGGGCTATAGCTATATTACGCCAGGTGGTTTTGGCTTGCCCTATGGCGATTACTTCTCGATGTCAGTAGACGACCAGGGCAGCACACAGATTGCCTGGGGTGAGGCAGGTAGCTATGCAGGTCCAGGTAACATCTGGACGGCACATAATTAGGCACTTACCTGAACTCAGCCCACACGGGGAAATGGTCAGATGTTGTGGCAACTTCCCCTGCTGAATACTACAGCACAGCAGAGAATGGTAACCCTCATCATCCATCAGTTGCTAAGAAGAAGATCAGCATGCTATGATGCTCAACAAAGCAGAAAACTGGATATACGAGGCACACTCGGCAACAAGGATAGAGAGTCGGAATGGAAACCATGCTGAAATTCGACCGCCAGGGACTGATCCCTGCCGTCATCCAGGACCACGCTACCGGAGAAGTGCTCATGGTAGCCTTCATGAACGAGGAAGCCTTCCACCTCACACGTCAGACTGGCTACACCCACTTCTTTAGTCGCTCGCGTAATGCAATCTGGCGCAAAGGCGAACAGTCGGGCAATATACAGGAAGTGCGCGACATCTTCGTTAACTGTGAAGAGAACAGCCTGTTGATTCGCGTCGTGCAGCACGGCGAAGCCGCATGCCACACCGGCTATCGCAGTTGCTACCATCGTCGCTTCTTGCCAGACGACACCTATGAGACCATAGCCGAACGCCTCTTCGACCCAGCAGTTGTCTACGGTATTGCTCATGAGACTCCTTCGGCCTCTAAAAATAATTTTCCTATAGCCAAAGAGACTACTCATAGCGAAGACAGAAATGTAGTGGTGCCCCTTGCGGGTACCAGGGGTGGGGCGAATATCAGAGGTGTGGCGGATACCAGAGAGGAGTTGGATACTAGACCCCACGCAGAGGAGCAACAGAAGCTAGACGCAGAGATGCGCCAGCTATATGGTGTATACCTCTATTTGCGTGACCACGACCTGAGCGAGCAGTCCAACACATCGCGTCTGCTGCAAGAGCACAGCCACGGCTATTTGGTAGCACGACTGGCCGATGAACTGCAAGAACTGGCGGATGTGCAGAGTGGAGAGCATGTTCATAGTGGGCGACAGCCCGACACAATATTAGAGGGCAGCCAGGTTGGATATTGGCTGCTATTACTGGCCGCGACCAATAATATGCGTTACGACGATTTTATGCCGCATGCATCTATCTTGAGCGGGTACTATGAACATAGCAATGACAGCGATGAGAAAGTCATAGAGCAGCGTCAGGAGTGCCTGGACCTGTTGACGACACATGAGCCATCGACGATTGTGCAAGGGTTAGGCCTTGGGTTTGCCCTGATCGGTTGGGCATGCGCAAAGGCTGGAGTGAGCCCTCTGGCCCCGGCAGAGTTCGACTTAGAGCAGATGCGCCGCAAGGGGCTGGTGAAATCATGAGTACTACGTCCAGCATTCAGCGTGACTCGGCTTGGAATGAAGCTGACCAACTCATCAGCATCTTGCGCACCTGGGGCATCGGCTACCTGGTAGGTGGTGATCATCCCATCAGGCCTTCCGATATAGCACGAGATCAGCAAACTGCTGTCACATTGATCCGGCGTTTAGCACAGTGTGAGTACCCACGGGTACGTGATGCAAGCATCTCGCTCTTTTTGCTGCACCCGGAGCTCGCTCCCGCCGTGCTCGAAGCTATACAAACAAGTGAACCAGTAGTCGCCGAAGAGATCGCGACTCTGACACTGGCGACGCTGTATCTCCAGCAACTGTGGTCTCTTCGACTGACAATGGCATTTGGGCATGAACCATCCTTCCCCGAACAGCCGTTTGCTCACCTGTGGCAAGCTCGCCACTTGCCTCCGCCATCGTATCATCATGGTAAGTGGGGATTGCTGGCGTTGCAAGACGCCGAGCAACAACGCACCGGCTTGCCATTGAACTTTCTGCATGATTGGCAAAACCAAGTAGATCACCTCTTGCTCCAAGAAGAGCCTCGTTACCATTGGTCCGCGGTATCTGTCAAGCCAGGGCGGAGGCAAGCTCACGCCCCTACTAACCCCGGGGTTAGTAGGGGCGTGAGCTTGCCTCCGCCCTCTCTTAAAAAAGATGAACAACAATACAAGTTGGAGGATATCGAGATGAGTATGCGGCCGAACGTTGACAAGGCACGAATTGAAGATTTTCTCAAAAATCTTGGACGAAGTTTTCCCAAACCAGGACGGTTGTATCTGGTAGGAGGCGCTGCCCTGGTTCACCTAGGGGTAAGGACAGGCTCAACGATGGATATCGATATAGAGATCTCTGGAGAGAACGAAGGAGAGATGATAGAAGCGATTCGGCGACTGATACGGCAAATGAATGTCAACGTCGAATTTGCATCCCCGCGTGACTTTATGCCTCTCCCCAAACATTGGCTGACACAATCGCAGTATGTCGGTCGCTATGGAGTAATCGATGTCTTCTACTTTGACTTCTACAGCATCGCTTTGAGCAAAATGCAAAGAGGCAGCACCCTGGATATAAATGATGTCAAGCTCCTGCTACAACAGGGAGTTATCACTTTGGAGGGGTTGGATGCGGCATATCAAGAAGTGTTCGCACAGTTGGGGAAAAGCCCCTATAGGAAAAAACTTGATCCACAGCAATTCGCAGCACATTATGCTGCTGTGCGGCAACTGCTCTAATCAGATCGGCACCCGTTTGTGGCTGGCTGAATCAGGGCAGTTCGTATACAAACCCTGGGCCGCCTAGATACATCCCGCCATCCACATTTATACACCGCCCACCTGCATACACGAACGGGGCAGTAATGTGCTCCGGTGGTTGGCCGATCAGGTAACTGATTGGGGTGTGGCCGTGAAGCAGTCTCCGCCCGCCAAAGACGCGCAAAAACTGAATAACCTTCTCCGCACCATCGGCATGCTCATCGCCAAACTCCCTGCGTCTACTAAATTCTCCCAAGAGTTCATCCCACGCCGACGCGTCGCCACAAACAACCAGTCGCCGGCAAGCGCCATCGCTGGCAAGTTTATGATCCAGTCCATGTGCTGCAGGGTGAGCCCGGCTAGGTCAGCATCGAAGCCACCATTGTATACCCAATCGGCTACAAAGTTACCACCTGGCCCCGTCGTTTCTCGTGTACCAAAACGCCGCGCCGCTAGCAACACTACTTCGTGATTGCCCAGCAAACTCTCTACTCGTCCACCCGCCGCCGCAGCCTCTTCCTGCAAACGCATGACCAGGTCTACCACCGCAATCCCACCTGGTCCACGGTCGAAGAAATCGCCCATGAACCATAGGGTTGCGTTTCCACCAGTCCACGAGAGAGTATTTCCTACGAGTTTTGTGTCCCGCAGGAGCTGTGCTAGTTTCTCGAACTGGCCATGGACATCGCCAATTACGTAGATGCGTTTGTTTGCGTTCACCCTACAGCTTCCCTAACACCACCTCAACAGTGTACCTTTCCAGCTTCTTTGGCGAAATGGGCGAAACCCTCTCGCGATACATCTCCGTGAACTTGGGCCTATTCTCCTGATCCATAGAGACCAGCAGGTAGTCGGCAAGCGTCTCAGAGCGTAACGCCTCGCCGTTGTCGATCAGGATTGCTGCCAACTCTTGATCGGTGTAGAGTGCCAGGCCGATGTGATCCTCAATGTTGAAGCCAGCCTTTTTGCGCATGTCTTGCACATAGTGCGTCAGGTCGCGCACCAGCCCCTCCTCGCGCAGTTGCGGAGTAATCGTTGTCTCCAATGCCACGATATACCCGCGCTCCTCGGCCGTCACGAAGCCTGGGCGAGCAGTAGACACTACCTCGACTTCCTCCGAGGTAAGTTCGACCTGACGACCATCGATAGTGAAACTGAGTGAACCCATCTCGTTCAGTAATTTTACCGCTTCATTGACTCCATGATCATTCAGCGCCTTTAACTTTGCCAGGATCTTCTGTACCAGCGACCCGTATTTGGGTCCGAGTATATTCACCCGGGGTTTCAAAGTGTATGACAGCATATTGCTGTCATCGCTCATCAGCTCCAGGCGTTTGATGTTCAGTTCCTCGAGCACCTGGTCGCTCAGACGACTCAGCGCCTCCTCTTCGGCCCGACTCGGCACACGCACGTACAGGGCATTCAGCGGTTGACGCACCTTGATATGCACTTTTTCACGTGCTAAACGACCCAGTCCGACGACGCGCATCACAAGCCGCGTCTCGCGAGTCAACTGCTCATCGAGCAGTGCCTCATTAACCTGCGGCCAATCGCAAAGGTGAACACTGCAAGGGCGCGTAGGGACGTGACCTTGCGTTTGTCCTGCCTCCGCCCTTGGCTCATCGACACTGCGTACCAGGGTCTGATACAACTCCTCCGTCATGAAGGGCATGAAGGGAGCAAGCAAGGTGATGAGCGTCTTCAAGCACTCGTAAAGCGTGAGGTAGGCCGCCACCTTATCATTGTCTAGCTCGGACTTCCAGATGCGCTCACGACTGCGCCGCAGGTACCAGTTCGACAAGTCCTCCAGGAACGCCTGTATCGCTGCCGCAGGCTTCACGGTATCGTACTGGTCCAGGCCAGCAGTGACCTCACTGATCGTCTCCTGTAACTCGGAGATGATCCAGCGATCCAGTTCGCTGCGCTGCCCAACCGGTAAATGGTGCTGAGTTGGATCGAAACCATCAATATTGGCGTAGGTAATAAAGAACCAGTAGACGTTCCAGATCTTATCCAGCGTCCTGCGCACCAGCATCCATTTCTCGCTCAGTCGCACAGGCAGGCCTGTCTGTGCCGCCTTCTCCATATCTTCCTTAGTGGGGATACGCGGGAAATTGAGGTTCTGCTCAGGCTCATGGTTGACATACAGCCAGCGCATGGTGTCAGAACCAATTCGTTCGGCGGCATCGTCGAAGACGACCAGGTTCCCTTTCGACTTGTGCATGGGCGTACCATCCTCACCCATCAGCAAGGCGTAGCCAAACAGCGTCTCAAATGGTTGTCTGTTCTCCAGCACGGTACTCATAACCAATAGCGAGTAGAACCAGTTTTTGAACTGGCCTGGGAATGACTCGGTCACAAAATCTGCCGGGAACCACTGCTGCCAGTACTGGTGGTTCGTAAGGTAGTGCAGGGTCGAAAATGATACGATGCCTGCATCGAGCCATGGGTTGCCGACGTCCTTGATGCGCGAAACTTCTGCACCACACTTTTTGCAGCGAATTTTCACTGCATCCACCCATGGACGGTGTGGCGTATGACCATCGAACTCCTGCCAGCCGACGACAGCTCGCTCTTGCAGTTCCTCTTTGCTGCCGATGACCTCGAAGGTACCACATTGTGGACAATCGTAGATCGGCAGCGCCAGTCCCCAGTAGCGTTTCTTGGAGATCATCCAGTCATCCATATTGCGCAGCCAATCCAGTTCGCGGTCCAGACCGAAGTCTGGGATCCATGTGATCTGGCGCGCTACGTCCATGATCTCGTAACGCAAGTCCTGCATGGAGATGAACCACTCGTCCACCAGGCGGAAGATCAGCTCGGTCTTGCAACGCCAGCAGGTTGGGTAACGGTGCTTGTAGTTCTGCGGGCGATAAAGAAAGCCCTTTCGTGCCAGGTTCTCCGCGATTTGCTGTCCCACATTGGCAGCGTTCTGCCCTGTGAGCCAGTCGTAACCGTCAACATAGTTGCCATATTCATCAACAGGTGCAACCACCGCCAGGTTGAACTCCTTTGAGAGGGCAAAGTCTTCGCGGCCGCAGCCAGGAGCAATATGGACAATACCAGTACCCTCGCTAGCGCTGACCTCTTTCCACGGTACGACGGTGTGCACAACCCCCTGGGCCGCAGGGAGTTCATCGAATGGGCCACGGTAGCTCCAACCGACCATCTCGCTGCCTTTGAGCGTCTCCGCAACGCGATAATCTCCTTTGTCGCGTCCCTTGAGCGCTTTCAATATGGGCAATAGCTCCTCTGCCAGGTAGTAGAACTCGCCGTCCTGCTCCACCTTGACATAGTTTAGTTCAGGATGTACTGCTGCCGCTACATTGGCCGTTAACGTCCAGGGTGTGGTCGTCCAGACTAGCAGGTATTCGCCGGGACGATCAACCAGGGGGAAGCGTACATAGAGGCTGAGATGGCTGGTTTCCTTGTAGCCCTCCGATTCAATCTCCATGTTGGAGATGCCGGTGGCGCAGCGCGGACACCAGGGCATCACGTCGCGTCCCTTATAGATCAGACCCCGCTCATTGCACCTCTTGAGGAAGTACCAGATTGTATAGTTGTTCTCATCAGAAAGCGTGTAGTAGTCATTCCCCCAGTCCATCCAGTAACCCAGGCGGATGGATTGCTCTGTTTGCCTCCTGGCGAAGGTGAAAACGCGCTCCTTGCAGCGCTGCACAAATCCATCGATGCCATAGGCTTCGATATCGCGCTTGTTTTTCATACCAAGTTCTTTCTCAACTTCGACCTCGACCCAAAGACCCTGGCAGTCAAAACCGTTCTGGTAGCGTTGCTTATATCCTTGCATGGTTTTGTAACGTTGATATACGTCTTTGTACGTCCGTCCCCAGGCATGATGCACACCCATCGGGTTATTGGCCGTGATGGGTCCGTCCAGGAACGAATATTGCTTGTCGCTCTGATCGTTGCGATGCAAGTAGCGCTGGAGTATGCCCTGCTCGTCCCACCACTGCTGAATTGTGCGTTCCAATGCGGGATAGTCAACGCGATCTGCCGCTCTAACAGGTCTGAATACACTTGATTTCACTGGCACGTCTTCCTCCTCTAATAAGGGTGTTCTCATTTGGGCGTTGGCCCCATCCCACCCCATGGGCACGATAAATCGGGCCCCTACGAATCTGTCAATCGAATCTCCAAACGTTTATTGATCCTGCCTTTATTCTCCGTCTTTACGATGCTGATGCCCCCAACTTCTTTAGTGTGACGTACATGAGTTCCACCGTCAGCTTGCAGGTCCAGACCTACGATTTCTACGATACGTACATCTTCGATCTCCGGTGGGAGCAGGTTAATCTTGGTACGAATCAGGTCGGGTATGGTAAAGGCTTTTTCGCGTGGCAGGGTATAGACACGAATGGGGTAGTCTGCTTCTACCGCCTCGTTAATTTTCTGCTCAATGTACGCAATGCGCTCTTTATTCAGGTTCTCCATGGCAAAATCCATCCGCGCTCGATCGGGATACATCTGGCCCCCTGTCACCTGTACGCCGAACTCCTTCCAGATCGTGCCACACAGGATATGCAGAGCAGTATGGGTACGCATCATATGGTAACGAAAATCCCAGTCGATGGTGCCCACGACTTCTGTACCTACCGATGGCGGTGTACAGTCAAGGGTATGCCAGATCATGTCGTCGCGCTTATTCATCGCGATGACATTGGCTTGCCACTGCTGGTTATCCCATGAGATAGTTCCCTGATCTGCCATCTGACCCCCACCGCCTGGAAAAAACACCGTCGCGTCAAGGGCTACCTCATCGCCTTCAACTGCAACGACCTTCGCAGTGCATTCGTAGGTATAACTATTCTCGTGATAGAGTAGTTTCGTCTTCATAACGCTATGCCCCCTTGCATATCATTTATACTCGCAAAAAAATCCTCTCATCCATCGCAGGGACGAGAGGAACTCCCGTGGTACCACCCTCATTAGCCAAGCGTTCACTCCTGATACAATGGCTCACTCGGTTTGCTGTGTGCTTTCCTTCCATCCATAGAGAAAAACACACCTTCATGATAACGGGAAGGCTCCGGCTATGCCTACATTGCTTGTTCAGCATAGCAGCTCGAGAGTGATCTTCAGCGCCATTCTTGTATCCGATTACACCACCCCCGGACTCTCTGCAACAAGAAAAAAGCCCTACTCGCTCCGTCTCCGCGTGATATGATATTTATTGTACTGATGCGTCGAGTATGCCATATTAGCGCTAGCATGTCAAGACAAACCAGGATATTAAGGAATGACCATGTACAACCTAGAATCATTTTATGGACCAAACGCAGGCTACGTCCTCGAACAATACGAACGATACCAACAAGACCCTGCATCCGTCGATCCCGCCACACGCGCCATCTTTGCCACCTGGCACCCCGACAATGAACGGGTGCCCCTTGCGGGTACCCAGGGGAGGGAAGACGTTTCCCACGCCGTCGCCGCCTACGCCCTCGCTCATGCCATTCGTGAGCGTGGACACCTGGGCGCGCATCTGGACCCCCTTGGAAGTCCTCCTTTAGGCGATCCTGCGCTTCTACCAGAAACATACGGCATCCGTGATGAAGACCTTGCCTCACTTCCCCCTGACGTGGTGGGGGGACACGCTGCCGAAGGCGCTCGTAACGCACTTGAAGCCATTGCTGCCCTGCGTGCCATGTACTCTGGTACCATAAGCTACGAGTTCGACCAGGTCAAAGGCCCGCGCGAACGTCGTTGGCTGCGTGATGCCGTTGGACTGGATTTGTATCGCCGCACGCCAAACCTCACTTCCAGTCGTAAACTGCTGCAGCGCTTGACGCAAGTCGAGGTTTTTGAGCGTTACCTGCACCAGGCCTACCCTGGGCAAAAACGCTTCTCGCTCGAAGGGACGGATGTGCTTGTCCCAATGCTGGACGAGATCATTCATGGAGCCGTCGAATCCGGCAGCAACGAAGTAATCATCGGTATGGCCCATCGAGGCCGCTTAAATGTGCTGGCTCACGTCTTTGAGAAGCCTTATGCCGCGATCCTCGCCGAGTTTGCGCACCAAAAACATGAGGAGGGAGTTCCCCTCACAGATACCTTCGGTTTTGGCTATACCGGTGATGTCAAGTATCATCTGGGTGCCGAACATCTTCTGGGCGAAGGTGCTGCCGTCAACCTGAAAGTCATTCTGTCTCCTAATCCCAGTCATCTCGAGTTCGTCAATCCGGTCATCGAAGGTATGGCGCGAGCCTCGCAGGAGATAAGTAATACTCATGGCGTGTCTGAGCAGGAAGTAGACTGCGCCGTGCCTGTCCTCATTCATGGTGATGCAGCCTTCCCTGGTGAGGGTATTGTAGCTGAAACCCTCAACCTGTGGCGCTTACGTGGCTACTGGGTGGGAGGGACCATTCATATCATCGTCAACAACCAGCTCGGCTTTACAACCGAGCCTGAAGATAGTCGATCTACACACTTTGCCAGTGACCTGGCCAAAGGCTTTGAAATCCCCATTATCCATGTCAATGCCGATGACCCTGACGCTGCTCTTACTGCCGTGCGACTCGCCTATGCCTACCGTGATGAATGTCATAAAGATATCCTCATCGATCTCGTTGGCTACCGGCGCTGGGGACACAACGAAGGTGACGAACCCGCCTTCACCCAGCCACAGATGTACGAGATCATCCGAAAGCATCCCACTGTGCGACAACTCTACGCTCAACATCTCGAGAACGGATTAAATGGCCACTACGAAGAATCTGATGCACCGCCGGCAGTCACCGCCGAAGAGTTGACTGCCTACAACAACGAACTACTCACCTGGCCAGAGGGCTTCTCTCCTAACAGCAAGCTGGCACGCTTGTTGCAGCGCCGTGCGACGACACTTGGGCCAGAGGGAGGTATCGACTGGGGACAGGCCGAGTCGCTAGCTTTTTCCTCTATCCTCGCCGACGGGACGCCGATTCGCCTTACCGGTCAAGATACTGAACGTGGTACCTTCAGCCATCGTCATGCGGTG
>WNEZ01001996.1_pt1 | contig 26534 bp, 29 predicted proteins | sample 5400521 | NCBI WGS metagenome assembly WNEZ01 (sample SAMN13153339, study PRJNA577476) | soil metagenome | isolation source: 120 cm saprolite under Douglas fir tree site 2 hole 1 replicate 1 | place: USA:California | collected 2015-04-18
TGATGATGGAAAACTGCGGATAGCCGAGGATCGGACGCACCACCAGGCGTTCGGCCAGCATGCCGAACAGCGCCATCGCCGCGACCGCGCCGGCAAAGCCGATCCAGTAATTGAGCCCGAGAATGCCGATGAAGGTGAAAGCGAAAAATCCGCCCAGCATCATCAGGTCGCCCTGCGCGAAGTTCACGACTTCGGTCGCCTTGTAGACAAGGACGAAGCCAAGCGCGATCAGGCCGTAAACGCAGCCGAGCGCAATGCCGCTCACCAACTGCTGAACAAAGTCCAGCATTGCCGACACCCCTCCCCCCGATGCGCGGCGATTCTAGCGATCGCTTTTCCCGCATCTTGTGTCCACGCGCTGCCCGCCGCCGCTTGCGCCGAAAAGCCGCATGACCAATTGGTGGTTATACAGCCCAATGCGCCGATCGCTGTCAACAAAGCGCTGGTTGCCAACCGCATCCCGAGTTGAGCACAAATGCCGCAGCCTTGAACGATCAGCGTTGAAGGATCAGCCTTGGACTATCGGCCTTGGGCTATCGGCCCTGCGCCAATCCCGGGCATTGGCGGGATTTGCCGCGCCCGATTCACCGTGCCGAAATATCTTGGGTCCATGGTTGGTTTCGAAACCAAACCAACGATTGTTTCGACACCATGAACCATGAAGAATCCGCGCTGCAGGTGCGAGGGTTAACAAAGCGTTTTGACCGCCTTGCGGTCGACGCGCTCGATCTCACCGTCCGCACAGGCGAATTCTATGCGCTGCTTGGGCCGAACGGCGCCGGCAAGACCACGACCTTGCGCATGGTGGCCGGCCTGCTGCGGCCCGACGCCGGCTCGGTGTCGGTGCTCGCGGACTTGAGCCACATCTGCGCGAGCGCTGCGAAGGATTTTCCAAGGGCATGCGCCAGAAGGTCGCGCTCGCCGGCGCGTTGGTGCACGACCCGCGGCTGATCATCCTCGACGAGCCCCTCACCGGCCTCGACGCCGTCTCCGCGCGGCATGTCAAGGGATTGCTCGGGGAGCGGGTACGTGCCGGCTGCACCGTGATCATGACCACGCATATCCTGGAAGTCGCCGAACGCATGGCCGACCGGATCGGCGTTATCGCATCGGGCCGGCTGGTCGCCGAAGGTACGCTGGCCGAGCTGCGCCAGCAGAACGGACGCAACGACACCAGTCTCGAGGACATGTTCATCGCGCTGGTCGATACCAAGGCTGTCGCGGCATGAGTTCAACTGCGGCCCTGACCTGGTTCGCCCGGCACGAAATCCGGCTGGCATGGCGCGAATGGCTCGCGATGATGACGGCCGGCCGCAAGGGGCGCAAACGCGCGGCCATCATTGGCCTGACGGTCTTTGCCGCGGTCATGCATCTGCCGGCCTATGCCGTGATCGGCAGGTTTGCCGATCTTCAGGCGCCGCTCGACAAATCCACCTTGATCGTCATCACGGCGACCATCTTCCTGGCGTGGGCCTTGATGCTGTCGCAGGCCATCGAATCCGTGACGCGGGTGTTTTATGCCCGCGCCGATCTCGACCTGATCATGTCGTCGCCGGCCACCCTGGCCAACGTGTTCTCGGTGCGCATCGCGGCGATCGCGCTGTCGGTCGTTGCGATGGCGCTATTGCTGTCGACGCCTTTTGTCGATGTTCTCGTGATCGGCGGCGGTATCAGATGGTTCGCAGCCTTTGGCGTCGTCATCGCGATCGGCTTGTCGGCCGCGGCGGTGGCAGTCGCGGTCACGATCGTGCTGTTTCATCTGATCGGCCCGAGCCGGACCCGGCTGGTTGCGCAAATTCTCGCCGCGATCGTCGGCGCCGGTTTTGTCATTGCGCTGCAGATCGCCGCGATCCTGTCCTATGGAACGCTGTCGCGGTTCGCGGTGCTGACATCGGAGGCCGCGGCAGGGTTTGCACCGGATCTTGAAAGTCTCGTCTGGTGGCCAGCGCGCGCCGCGCTCGGCGATGGGCAGGCGCTGCTGTGTCTGTTGGCCGGCGGCCTCGTGCTGCTCGGCGCCGTGATGGCGATGTTCTCGCCGCGGTTTGCCGACACCATCGTCAGGGTTTCGGCGAATGCGGCGCCGGCTCTGCAAAACTCCCGCGCAACAGCGTTCCGCGCCGGTTCGCGGCAACAGGCGCTGCGCTGGAAGGAATTCGTGCTGCTGCGGCGCGATCCCTGGCTAGTGTCGCAGACCCTGATGCAGCTGCTTTATCTGGTGCCGCCGGCCGTGATGCTGTGGCGAAGCTTTGCCGACAGTTCGGCCGCCATCGTGCTGATCACGCCGGTTATCGTGATGGCGGCGGGCCAGCTTGCGGGCGGTCTAGCCTGGCTGACGATATCGGGAGAAGACGCCGCCGATCTGGTGGCGACCGCGCCGTTGCCGCCCGCGCGCGTCATCCGCGCCAAGATCGAAGTGGTGCTGATCGTCATCGGCGTCATTTTCGCGCCGCTGATTGCCGCGCTGAGCTTCGCCTCGCCGCTGCAGGCGGCGGTCACCGCCTCAGGTGTCATCGTCGCGGCGGCATCGGCCACGGCGATCCAGCTCTGGTTCCGCGTGCAGGCGCGCCGCAGCCAGTTTCGCCGCCGCCAGACCTCGTCACGGCTGGCGACCTTCGCGGAAGCGTTTTCCTCGATCGGATGGGCCGCGACCGCAGCGCTGGCGCTGTCGATGCCCACAGCCGGGTTTGTCAGCGGTCTCATGACCGCGGCCATCGTGGCGGCGACCTGGAAGATCAGCCCGCGGCGGGAGTGATGGCGGTGTCGATCGTTCCAGGCGGCGGCCAGGTGCGGCTTCAACGCCCCTTAATTGTAAGGTATCCTCGATCGCAGATGTAATTTCGCGATGAACCAGCCATGAGCACGCTCACTGTTACCGCCAAAGGACAGGTCACGCTTCGCAAGGATTTGCTGAAGCATCTGGGTGTCCGCCCCGGCGAGAAAATTGTCGTGGACAAGCTTCCTGACGGCCGCATCGAGGTGAGAGCCGCCCGGCCCATGGGCGAAATTTCGGATGCTTTCGGTTTTCTGAAGAGGAAGAATGGTCCGTCCCTGTCGATTGGGGAAATGAACAAGATCGCCGCCCGAGGTTGGGCTGGCGAACGTTAAAGATTGCGGCCGGTGGCCGCCATCCGTTTGCGCACCTACGCCTTGATCAGCTCCATCACGGCGCCCGCGAACGCTTCAGGCTCTTCCTGCGGCAGGTTATGCCCGGCATGCGGGATAACGTGATGGCTGCGGCGACCGGAAAATTTTGGTGCGGACGCCGTGCCATCGGTGGCGGGGGCGACGCCGTCGGCGTCGCCGTCGAGCGTAATGGTGGGGACCGTAATCGCCGGCAGCGCCGCCAGCCGGCGTTGCAGGTCGGCATAGTGCGGATCGCCGTCCGCGAGGCCGAAGCGATGGCGATAGCTGTGGATCACGACGTCAACGTAATCCGGATTGTCGAACGCCGCCGCCGTCCGCTCGAAGGTCGCGTCGTCGAAATGCCAGTTCGGCGACCACTGCTTCCATAATATCTTGGCGATGCCGCGCCGGTTGGCGACAAGGCCGGCGCGGCCGCGCTCCACCTGAAAGTAATATTGATACCAGAGTGCAACCTCGCGTTCCGGCCTCATCGGAACCATGGCCTTGGCGATATCCTGAACGAGATAGCCGTTCACCGACACCAGGCCGGTGCAGCGGTCCGGCCACAACGCTGCCGCGACACAGGCTGCCCGTCCGCCCCAATCATAGCCGGCAAAGACCGCGCGCTTCACAGCAAGCCCATCCATCAGCGCGATCAGGTCCGCTCCGATCGCGGCCTGCTCTCCCGAGCGCGGCGTCGCCGGGTCGCGAAAGCGCGTGGCACCGTAGCCTCGCAGATGGGGAACGATGGTGCGGCAGCCTTTCGCGGCCAGCATCGGCGCCACGTCGACATAGGCGTGGATGTCGAACGGAAAACCGTGCAGGAGCATCACGACCGGTCCGTCCGCCGGCCCCTCCTCGTAATAAGCGATGTTGAGAACGCCGGCATCGACGTGGCGGAGCGGCTCCATCCGGTGTGAAGAGGAAGCCCGCGCGGGATTTGCCGATGGTGCGGCCTGGGCAAGGGCCGTTGGTGTCGACGTAAACTCCATCGCTGCAACTCCTGATAGGGCCGTGCCGAGCATGCGGCGGCGCTGCCGGTCGATCGGCTCATGGCAAATCTCGGCGCCTGGTCCGAAAATTCCGGGAGACGGCAATTTCAAATGCGACACTATCATGTTCCTATCCGAGCGCCTTTGGTGTGGCGGACCCGCAGGATTACCGCCATGACGGGCGCGATATTCGGCGATACAGTATCATTCCGGTCGTCATCGGAAGACGGGCCTTGCCATGCTGCGATCCATCCCTGTCGTCCTTGCCCTGCTGGGCTCGCTGGTCGCATCGGCTGCCGCACAGGATGCGCCGCGCAGCGAATGTCTGGCGATGGCGAATGCGCCGCCGCGCACCACGCCGGTCGGTTTTCGCGAGGCTGCCGCAAAGCCCGAAGAAGTCGCGATCACCTATGCCGGCCACTCGACCTATTATATCGACACGCCCGGAGGCGTTCGGATCGCGACCGACTTCAGTGGCGCCTACCGGACCGGTCGCCTGCCCGACGTCGTCACCATGAACAGGGCTCACAGCACGCACTACTCTTTGTTCCCCGATTCCCGCATTCCCTATGTGCTGCATGGCTGGGGCGACGACGGACAGCCCGCCAAGATCGATCAACGCGTCGGCGATGTCTACATCCGCAATGTCACGACCGACATCAGGCGCTATTTCGGCGACGATTCGAACGCCGAGATGATCAAGGACGGCAACTCGATCTTCATCTTCGAGGTCGCCGGGCTCTGCATCGGTCATCTCGGCCACCTGCATCACAAGCTCGACGAAAGCCATTTCGCGGCGATCGGCCGGCTCGACATCCTGATGGTGCCGATCGACGGCACCTACACCATGTCGCTCGACGGCATCTCGGATATCACCCGGCGCTTGCGCGCCTCGGTGGTGCTGCCGATGCATCGCTTCATGACCCCGCTCGACGAATTCATGCGCCGGATCGGCCAGCAATTCGCGATCGACGTGCGGACCGAGCGAACCCTGACGATTTCGAAGGCTTCGCTGCCGGGCACGCCGACCGTGATCATTCTCGACGGCGTTTGACGCGCCGGGGTTGGTATGATCTCGACAACAAAAAAAGAAACAGGGAGTGAACCATGGCCACCAGCAATGCCCCCGCCTCCAAGAGCGGGCTCTATGCTGACCCGCGCGAAGACTGGCTGGCGCAACGTAAAGAGGAAATTCTTGATTCCTCGCGCCCGATCGTCGATCCCCATCATCATCTCTGGGACCGTGGCGGCCAGCGCTACATGATCGAAGAGATGGCGGCCGATATCGCCTCTGGTCACAACATCATTGCGACCGTCTATGTCGATTGCCGCTCGATGTATCGCGCCAGCGGACCGGAAGCGTTCCGCCCGGTCGGCGAGGTTGAATTCGCCAATGGCGTCGCGGCGATGAGCGCGAGCGGCGGCTATGGGCCCGCCGCGATCTGCGCCGGCATCGTCAGCCACGTCAATCTATTGCTGGGCGACGGCGCGCGGCCCGTCCTCGAAGCGGAAATCACCGCGGGCCAGGGGCGTTTTCGCGGCATCCGGCATTCCTCTGCATGGGACGCCGAAGCCGGAATCGCGGGGATGTACGCCACGCGCCCAAAGGGCCTGCTGCTCGATCCGACCTTCCGCAAGGGATTTTCCTGCCTCGCGCCGCTGGGCTTAAGCTTTGACGCATGGCTGTTTCATCCGCAGATCGCAGAATTGACCGATCTCGCCCGCGCCTTTCCGGACACCAAGATCGTGCTCGATCATTGCGGCGGCCCGGTCGGCCGCGGCCGCTTTGCCAACCGGCGTGAGGAGACCTTTGTTGAGTGGAAGGCCGCGATCCGGGACATCGCCAAATGCCCCAATGTGGTGGTTAAACTCGGCGGGCTGGCGATGTGCCTGCTCGGTTATGACTTTCACGAGCGTCCGATGCCACCTTCGTCGGAAGAAGCGGCGGCGGCATGGCGTCCCTATATCGAAACCTGCATCGAGGCGTTCAGCCCGGCGCGCTGCATGTTCGAAAGCAATTTTCCGCCGGACAAGGGCCAGTGCAGCTATCAGGTGATCTTCAACGCCTTCAAGCGCATCGCCGCGCCATACAGCGAAGCCGAAAAGACCGCGCTGTTCTCGAAGACCGCGACGGATTTCTACAAGCTCAGGGTTGAGTAGGCGATGTCGTTGTAGGGCGCGGTAGCGCGCATAAAAGCAGTACCGAAAAACCGGGGGAAGCGCGTTGATGTTGGAAAAGCTGGCGCCTTCGGCCGAAGAAACCGCAACGCAATGGGTGCGCGCCTTTGGCCTCGCGCTGACGAGCGGGGACGAGGCAGCGTTAGCCAAATTCTTTCTACCCGACAGCCATTGGCGCAATCTGTTCGGGATTTCCTGGCAACTGGCGACATCAAGCGGAAACGAGAACCTCTGCCATGAGCTGAGCCGCCGTGCTTCGGAGGTTCGCGCAAGCGAATTCCGCGTTGATACCACGGCACTCGCTCCCCGCCAGGCGGTGGTCGCCGGCCGTGAGGTGATCGAAGCGATCATTTGCTTTGACACCAGCCATGGGCCCGGCATCGGCGCCATCAGGCTCGTATGCCCGCCGCACGCTGCTCCCGTCGCCTGGACGATTTCGACGACGCTCGACTTCAACAGGATCTGCGACGCGCGATCAAAGCGCCATGCGCCGGCATCGCATGCGCGTGATTTCGCTGGTAAAGACTGGTTCGACGAGCGCCAGGCCGAAATCGCCTTCGAAGGTCGCGAGCCGGACATTCTCGTCATCGGCGGCGGCCATGCCGGCATTTCCGCTGCCGTCGAACTCAAGCGCATCGGCCTCGATGCCCTGGTCATCGATCAAGCCGCGCGCGTCGGCGACAATTGGCGGCTGCGCTACCATGGTCTCAAGCTGCACAACAAGACGCCAGTCAATCATTTGCGTTACCTGCCATTTCCGCCGACCTTTCCGGACTACATTCCGAAGGACAGAATCGCGAACTGGCTCGAAAGCTACGTCGACATCATGGAGATCAATTTCTGGACCGGGACCACATTCGACGGCGCCGCGTACGATGAGACAGCACAACGATGGACGGCGCATGTCCAACGAGCCGACGGCACCACGCGCACGCTTCGGCCAAAACACATCGTGATCGCGACCAGCGTCAACGGCACCCCCAACATTCCCAACATCGAGACGCTGGAGAATTTTGCCGGCAAAATTCTTCACTCCAGTCAATTCGGAGGCGGCAAGCAATGGGCCGGCCGGCCGGTGGTAGTGTTTGGAACCGGCACCAGCGCGCACGACATCTGCCAGGAATTGCACGCCCATGGCGCCGAGGTCACCATGGTGCAGCGCAGCCCGACCATGGTCGTCAACGTCGATCCCAGCGCGCAGCTTTACGACCAGTCCTATCTCGGCGAGGGGCCGCCGATCGACATTCGCGACATCCTGAACTCGGGGATTCCGCTCGCGGTCATCAAGGCGTCCCACAAGCTGATCACGAACGAGGTCAAAAAACTCGATGCGGCGCTGTTGCGGCGACTGGAGAAAGTCGGCTTCAGGCTGGAATTCGGCGAAGACGGCACCGGCTGGCCCCTAAAATTCCGGACGCGCGGCGGCGGCTATTATTTCAACGTCGGATGTTCGGAACTGATCGCGGATCAAAAGATCCGTCTGATCCAGGCGACCGACATCAAGCGCTTTACGGCCGATGGACTGGAGCTCGGGGATGGCCCGACGTTGCGCGCCGATCTGGTCGTTCTGGCCACCGGCTACAAGGGCCTGGATCACGTGGTGGCCTCGCGCTTCGGCGAAGCCGTCGCCAAACGCGTTGGGCCGATCTGGGGTTTTGATGACAAAACGCAGGAGCTTCGCAACATGTGGACCCGCACGCCACAGCCGGGCCTGTGGTTTACCGGCGGCGCATTTTCGCAATGCCGTATCTACAGCCGCTACATCGCGTTGCAGATCGACGCCATCGAAGCCGGAAAGCTTCAAAGGTAGCTGATGGCTTGGAGCGGCCCGTTTTCATTTTCGCCACGCGGTACAGCGAGGCCGCTGTCTACTTCTTGCTGGTTTCGATCGGCGCCGATCCAATCAAGGCCCTCAAGAAGGTGACGATAATCCGGCCGCTGCGGTTCGCGTCGCCGTCTTTTGACAACAGCGCCATGCCGCGGCCCAGCGCAATGAACCCGGTTGCGATCTCCACCGGGTCGGCCGGCAGTTTCCTGCCGAGCAGTTCAAACAGCTTCGTCACCAGCACGCCCAGCGCGCGGCGATGCTTGCGGTTCAGCTCGTTGTAGCCTTGCGCGAAGGAACGGCTGCGCAGCGCCTGCAATTGAAGCTCGATCGCCAGCACGGCAAAGCCGGGATCGGAATTGATCGTTGTGGCCCATTTCTCGATACCCGCCAGCGCCTTCGCAGGCTCACCATCGGCGTGGTTCAACGCAGCCTCGATCTTCGCGCGTTCTTCGGATTGGTGGCGTTGCACGAGCTCGAGCAGGATCGCCTCCTTGTCCGGAAAATTCGAGTAGAACGCGCCCTGCGAAAATCCCGCCGCATCGGCGATGTCGCGAACCGAGGCCAACGCGAAGCCTTTTTTCACGATCTCATCGCGTGCCGCCTCGATCAGCAGATTTCTGGTACGCGCCTGACTTTCCTCGCGATTTAACCTCGGCACGAAAGCAACCTCCAAATCACAGATACCAGTTGATTTTGAGATATCAAGTGATATCTTGAAGCATATTCGGTAACGGACAAAGGAGCACGCCGTGCCCATCACTGTCATTACGATTGTCGGCCGGAGCCTTCTTGCGTTGCTGTTCATTCTCGCTGGTGTGGCGAAGATCGCCGGCCCGCAACCTTTCCTGGATCATATGGCCGCGCACCATATTCCAGGCGTATTGCTTCCGCTGATCATTCTGCTGGAACTGGGCGCGGGCGCGGCCCTCCTGATGGGCTGGCGGCTTCCGTTCGCCGCAGGCGCGTTCGCCCTGTTTTGTGTCGCTACCGCCTTTGTGTTTCATCTCGATCTCGCCGACAAGGCCGAGCGAACGCTGTTCGTCAAGGACCTCGCGATTGCGGGGGCGCTGATGGTCATCGCGGCCGGCGCGTCGCAAATCCGCGCGGTCGCATCGATCGGATAGTCGCAGGCCAGATCGGCTCTACGCGTTCGACAGCAAACTGCGCAGAACCGGTCGCGCAAGATGGATCGCGCATGCCGCAACAGCTCCGAGCGCGGCGAGAAGCAGGAAGAAGCTCGTGTTCGACAAGCTGGACCAGAAGCTGCCGATCCATTGTTGGACGCCACGTTCGATACCAGCGAGAGGCCGATCGGCGAAAAATAGAGTTCGCCGATCGTGAGCACGGCGAAATAGAGCAGCAGCCACAGCGAACTGGCTGAAGCGGACGCGCTGGACCACGCGGCGGCGGCCATCACCAGATAAGCCAGCGCAAGCAAGACGCAGCCGATCGACATTTTCCCGATCGTCGACGGTTCGCGCCCGACCTTCGCCCATCGCGACCAGCACGCGATCAATGGCGGCGTGAAAGCGAAGATCATCAAGGGATTGATGGCCTGGAACCAGGTCACCGGAATCTCGCCCTGCCATAATAGCAAGTTCAGCCGGCGATCGGTCGAGTGCTCGATCCAAAGCGCGATGGTGTTTCCCTGCTGTTCGTAGGCGGCCCAGAACAACGTGGAGGGAATGAGCAGGATCGCCAAGCCGAGAAGCGACTTCCTCAGGTCCGGATTCGCCGGTTTCCCGGCTTCGACAGGCGGATCTTGAAACTGTTGTTTGGGCAGGCGGGGAAGGCCGGCCAGGTAAGTCGCAAGCCCGATCGCCATCCCAACGCCCGCGCTGGCAAAGCCGTAGTGCCAACCGACGTTTTCGCCGAGAGAACCGCAGACCAGCGGTGAAAAGAACGCACCGACGTTGATTCCGACGTAGAAAACCGAATAAGCGCGGTCTCTGCGCAGATCGTCGGGTGCATAAAGATCGCCAACCTGCGTCGAAATATTCGGCTTGAAAGCGCCGTTGCCCAGAATGAGAAGCACCAGCGCGAACAGGAAAAGGTGCTCGAAGGCCATCATGAAATGGCCGGCGACCATCAGCATCGCGCCAAGGATGACGGTTGGGGTTCGGCCGATCCATCGGTCGGCGAGAATTCCGCCGAATATCGGGGTCAGATAGACGAGGCCGGTGTAGAGCCCATAAATCTGCGATGCCAGCGGCTGGATGCCAAGCGGTCCGGATACCGCTTCGAGTCCCCGCTTCAAGGTCGCGAGGCCCCATACGTCGTGAGCGATTTCCGGCTTCAACAGATAATCGACCATGTACAGAACGAGCAGCGCCCGCATTCCGTAATAGGAAAAGCGTTCCCACATCTCCGTTGCGAACAGAAACGACAGACCCTTTGGGTGGCCAAACAACTGATCGCCGCGTTCGCCGCCGCGAACCGGATCGCTCGATGTTGGATCGGTCTGAGCTATGACTCTCTCCCATTCGGCGATTTAGTCGCTATCGCCGCCAGTCCTGGGATCGCAGTCCGCAGCGACACCTTCAGCGCCTTCGATCCAATTGGTGCTGGGGAGTTTATCACCGGGCGCGGATTCGCGCGACCCGTTGGCGGTTACGCGCTACGCCCCATCTCGGCTTTGTCCGGTCGCGGATAGATTTTCAGGAAGGCCGCGGTGGCGTCGTGGGCACGCCGCGCGATCTCGCGGGGGTCAGGCCGATCGACGGTGCGAAGCAGCAGGTTCATCATCAGGTTGCCCCACAATAGCCCGGCAAAATGCTCAGTCATCTCTGCCGGCTGGCCGCCGAGAAGTCCGGCCGACTGGGCCCTGCTCATGATGTCTCTCAAGGCGGCGCGGCTGGTCTCTATTCCGACCGAGGTCAGCGCCCGCGCGACCTCGGGCGCGCGGGCCGCTTCAGCGATCGCCAACCGGAATACCGCGATGACGGTGGGATCGCTGGTTTCGCGCAGCAGCTGCGCGCCGAACGCCGTCAGCACCTGCGCGAGGGTCTCCCGGTCACGCGGCTCCGGCAGGTCGGCAGGTGCCTGCAGCCGTTTGGCGCGCGCGGCAATGCATGCCACCAGCATATCCTGTTTGCTGCCGACCAGCGCATAAAGCTCGCGCTTGGAGACGCGCGCGCGGGTCGCGATCTCAAGCGTGCTCGCCTCGGCAAATCCGCTCTCCATGAACGCCGAAAAAGCCGCATCGAGGATGCGCTCGCGCGCCGGGGGTTCGTCAGCCGCATCCGGGCCCGCCTTCGACGTCGATCTCGCCGCCATCATCTCCCTCTTGACGCGGTACCACACGGTACCATATGTTCAAAACAATTGGTACCGTATAGTACCAACCCACCGCAGAATGTAAAGGAGCCATCGCCATGGCAAAACCAGTTCTCGTCACTTCAGCGGCCGGCGGCAGGCAAGGCAAGACCGGACGGCACGTGTCGGAAATGCTGCTCAAACGCGGAATTCCCGTCCGCGCCTTCGTCCACAAGATCGACGAACGCTCGGAGGCGCTGCGTGCACAAGGTGCCGAAATATTCGAAGGCGACTTCCTCGACGTCCGCTCCGTCAAGCGCGCGGTTGAGGGCACCTCGTCGATCTATTTTGCCTATCCGGTGCAGGACGGCCTGCTCGACGCGACCGCGGCCATGGCGGTTGCGGCGCGCGAAGCGGGTATCTCCCGGCTCGTTAACCTGGTGATGCTGCAATCGTCGGTCGATGCCCCGACCCCGCGGATGCGACAGAACTATCTGTCCGAACAGGTGTTTGAATGGGCCGGAATCGGCGCAGTGCATGTCAGGGCTACGGTATTTTATGAAAATCTCGGCTCCCAGGTGCGCTTGAGCCTGCCGGCGCAGGGGGCAGTCCGGTTACCCTGGGGCAAGGAACAGACCGTGCTTCCGCTGGTCGCCGGCGAGGATGTGGCGCGCGTTGCCGTCGGCCTCTTGACCAGCCCCTCCTTGACGGCGGGCACCGCCTATCCGGTGGTCGGCACCGTCATTTCGCTGAAGGATATCATCGCAACCTTCGGGCGCGTGCTGGCCAAGGACGTGCGCTATGAAGAAATTTCGGACGACGAGTGGCGCCGCGACGCGCTCGCACGCGGCTACAACACGCACGCGCTCGAACATCTCTCCGCGCTCTGGAAAGCGCTCCGCGCCGCCGGCCTCGATCCGCAGACCGCACGATTCGCGGTGACCGATACGATCGAAAAACTCGGCGGCGCCAAGCCCAAGTCGTTCGAGGCGTTCGTGCGCGAGGGACAGGGCGAATTGTTGGCGAAGACAGCCTGACCAAGCCAGCAAATGGAGACTGTCATGGATAGGCGCCGTTTACGAAGCGCGGTAGGATTGCCGCTGTTGCGCGGCCCGCGTTGAACGTCCTTCATTCCAAGGCGTTCGCAAACGCCTTCGCAAACGCCTTGGAGCGAGAAAGAAACTTGGAGCGAGATAGAAACATGAGCGAACCGACCCAGCGAATGATCGAGAGCAACGGCATCCGCCTCAACATCGCCGAGCTGGGCAAAGGGCCCTTGGTGCTGTTGTGCCATGGCTTTCCCGAATCCTGGTATTCCTGGCGCCATCAGATGGATGCGCTGGCCGCGGCGGGCTTCCACGCCGTGGCCCCCGACATGCGCGGCTATGGCAAGAGCGATCGGCCTGAGGCGATCGATCAATACACGATGTTCCATCTGGTCGGCGACCTCGTCGGCCTGCTCGACGCGCTCGAGGCCCCGACCGCCGTGATCGTCGGCCATGACTGGGGCGCGGGCGTCGCCTGGCAAGCGGCGCGCCTGCGCCCCGACCGCTTCCGCGCCGTCGCCTGCCTCAGCGTGCCGTTCCGGCCGCGCGGCAAGGCGCGCCCGACCAGCGTCATGCCGCGGACCGCGGACGCCCAATTCTACCAGCTGTATTTTCAGGAACCCGGCGTCGCCGAGGCCGAGCTGGAGCGGGATCCGCGGGCGACCGTGCGCAACATGCTGTTCGGCGGGTCGGGCGAAGGCGCTGCTGCAATCCGCGCCGCCGCGGCGAGCGGTGGGACCGCTCCAAGCATCGGCATGGTGCCGCACGGAGGTGGTTTCTTGCGGGGAGCCGGGGCGCCGGCGATGCTGCCGGCGTGGCTCAGCGAAGCCGACATCGATTTCTACGCCGGCGAATTCAAGCGCTCAGGCTTCCGCGGTCCGCTCAATTATTACCGCAACATCGACCGCAACTGGGAGCTGCTGGCGGCTTTCGAAGGCGTTCCGGTGACGGTCCCGGCACTCTATGTCGCCGGTGACCGCGACATGGTGGTCTCGTTTCCCGGCACGGACCAGCTCCTCGCCAACTTCAAACATTTCGTCCCCGCACTGCGCAACATATTGATGCTCCCCGGCTGCGGCCACTGGACTCAGCAGGAGCGCCCCAGCGAGGTCAACGCCGCGATCATCGATTTCATCCGCGGCCTGCCGAACTGAAGATGGCGGTCGCGCTTCAGCGAAGCCGTTATAAAGCGTGTCGGGCCGATCTGGGCCTTTGATGACGAGAGGCAAGAACTTCGCGACATGTGGGTCCGCACACCACAGCCGGGTCTATGGTTTACCGGCGGCGTCTTTTCTCAGTGCCGCGTCTACAGCTGCTACATTGCGTTGCAGATCGACGCCATCGAAGCGGGAAAGCTTGCAAAAGAGCTGATAGCTCTGAGCGACGGCGCCAAACCCAAGACTTTCGAGGCGTCCCAACGCAAACGAAAACCCACTTGGAACTGTGCCGAAACTGCCTCTTCGCGACAGCGCTGCTCTATGGTTCATCGCCTACATCGCGCGATGCAGCGTCGAGCAGAGGGCCTTGTAGTCGGCCTTGACGGGGCCTGCGACGCGCGTGCCGTAAAATTGCCGCGCGATTTCGAAGAACCTGTCGGGCGTGAAGGTTGGCGACAGTTTCATCAGCGCCTTCGCGGCGGCTTTTGCCTCAGCGGTCTTTCCCTGCAGCCCGAGGGCGCAGGTCAACTCGATCCACTGCGCGGGAGCGTCGCTATAGAGTTCGATCGCGCTGCACGCCGCCGCTTCCATTTTGCCAAATTCACCCAGTTTCCAATGACACCAGCCTGCATGATGGGACGCAGCATTCATTTTGCTCGCCGGGCGGGGGAAATCCTGTGGTCGTTGCGCTGCGCGGTCCGGCGAAGGAGCTAATGAACGTTACACCTGAAACATCGCAACGGTGAACACAATCACCGTCAAAACCGTCGCGAGCATTATTGACGCTGATTGACGAAGACGCCTGACGTCTTCCGAATTCCGTTGGTTTCGAAGTGTGAACGCGCTCATAAAGCAAAACCACCAGGCTGATAATATGAGATCGGAGTTTGTCGTTCGCGCCCGCTTTGCCGAAACAACAACCGTGCAAGGGTACCATGCCCACATTCATCAGAATGGTCGCCAAACTGAAGGAGCCGGCGGAGTTTTTTGGCGATGATTTTCGTGCGGTCGCTCTGTTCTGCGGCATCGGATTGGTGTTGACGCTGATCGCGGTGAGCAGCGGGGTGCAGGGCGTCTGGCTCTAGGTTATCGCGCGTGACGCGCGAGCACCCGGGTTTTATTTTCTCAAGCTGTTTCGCGTTCTGCCAGGCTTCGGATTTTTTGAAATCACAACGCATTTGGAGCGCAAATCATGTTCAAGACAAATCGCCGGATCTTCCTGCAGTCATTTGCCGCCGGTGCCGGCACACTCGCCGCCTCGCAATCCTTTGCCGCGGGAAGCGATGGCCACGCCGCGGGATACGATGTCTCCGCCGCATCGGAATATTTGAAGACAGTTCCGCGCAAATCCGGTGATCCCGTTGTCTTCACGGCTTCCCTCGACAAGGGAGCGATCAAGGCAACGTCCGGCGGATGGGCGCGTGAAATCACCACGCGCGGACTTCCGATCGCCACCGATATCGCGGGTGCGCATCTGTTCATGAATGCGGGCGGCGCCCGCGAGATGCACTGGCACAATTCAGCGGAGTGGGCCTACATCGTTGATGGCCATTGCCAGGTTACCGTGGTCGACCCTGAAAGCGTGGCCGAGGTCGTCAATCTCGGTCCGGGCGATCTGTGGTATTTCCCCAAAGGACATGGCCATGCGATCCAGACCCTCGGTCCGGCGGCGTGTCACGCGATCCTTGCCTTTGACGATGGGCTCTATTCGGAACACGGAACGTTCGGCATCAGCGACTGGATGAGCCGTTACGATACAGAGGCACTCTCACAGGCCTTCGGCGTCTCGGCAGAAGCGTTCGCCCAGATTCCCAAGGCCGAGACCTACATCATGCAGGGCGAGGTGCTGCCTCTCGATGGTCCGCAGGCGCGTTCCGCCCGCGAGTTGGATCGCGCGCGAACCCATCGTTATGCCCTGATGGCGCAGAAGCCGAGAGTGAGCACGCCCGGAGGCGCGCTCTACATCGCGTCGTCAAAGGAATTTCCAATGTCGACGACGTTGACGGGAATGGTTCTGAAACTGAAGCGTGGGGCGATGCACGAGCCGCATTGGCATACCGACGCCAATGAATGGCATTATGTGCTGAAGGGACGAACGCGGGTCACCCTCTTCGCACCTGACAAACGCGTCGCCGTGGCCGAGCTTTCACCGGGCGACTGCGCCTACATCCCGCGCAATTGCGGGCACTCCATTCAAAGCATCGGTGCGGAAGATGCCGAGATCGTCGGCGTACTGGACAGCAGCACCTACCACGAGAGTTCATTGTCGGATTGGCTGGCGAAGGCGCCGCGTCACCTGCTGGCCAATAATTTCGGCATGCCCGAAAAATCCATCGCGAACTTCAACAAGAAACGCATGGTGATCTCCGCAGCGGCTACCCCGACGTGACGTTGGCCTGCTTGGCCGAAATCCGGCCAGTCTTATCGCGGCGTTTCGTCCGCACAGGTCGGGGGCTTCAACGCATCGGAGGAATCACAATGACCGCAAACCTTGCACGCCTATTCGCCGCTGCGTTGGCGCTGCTGTTGGTCGCTACTTCCGCAACGTGGGCCGCGGATCAGACGATCACCCTCAGGCTCGGTATCGGGTCGCCCCTCGCGCTCGAGAGATCCTTCAAAACCGTCCTGATTGGCGATCCGAATGTCGTCGATGTTCATACCCGCAACGACCGGTCGGTCATGCTCGAGCCACTGAATCCCGGAGCCACAAACCTCATCTTCGTCGACGCCAAAAGTATCGCGATCACCAACGTCAGAATCCTGGTTTGCGGCGCAGGCGCGATCCCGATCAAGTACCAGGATGGAGCCGATTGCGAGTGAATTGACCTGAGGCGAACGCCGCGGGCATGTCGCAAGGATCATGGCCGGCGTTGCCGCTCACCCGTTGCGGAATGCATAGGCGTAGCCGTTGATCGCCGGCGCGCCGCCGAGATGGGCGTAGAGAACTTTTGACCCTTCCGGGAAATAGCCCTTTTTCACGAGGTCGATCATGCCCTGCATGGATTTACCTTCATAGACGGGATCGGTGATCATGCCTTCGAGGCGTGCGCAAAGCCGGATGGCGTCCTTCGTCTCCTGCGACGGAACGCCATAGATCGGGTAGGCATAATCCTCGACCAGAATGACATCGTCCTCGACGATCTCCTTGCCGAGTTCGACGAGTTTTGCGGTGTTCCGGGCGATCTCAAGCACCTGAGCCTTGGTTTGCGCCGGCGTGAAAGACGCGTCTATGCCGATCACCTTGCGCTCCCGGCCATCCCTGGCAAAGCCGACCAGCATGCCGGCATGGGTCGAGCCGGTGACGGTGCAGACGACGATATAGTCGAAGGCAAAGCCGAGTTCCTTCTCCTGCGCGCGCACCTCTTCGGCAAAGCCGACATAACCGAGACCGCCATATTTGTGCATCGAGGCGCCGGCCGGGATCGCGTAAGGCTTGCCGCCCTTGGCCTTCACATCCGCGATCGCCGCCTCCCAGCTTTCCCGGATGCCGATGTCGAATCCCTCGTCGACCATCTCGACATCGGCACCCATGATCCGGCTCAAGAGGATGTTGCCGACGCGATCATAGACTGCGTCCTCGTGCGGCACCCAGCTTTCCTGGACCAACCGGCATTTCATTCCGATTTTCGCCGCGACCGCGGCCACCATACGGGTGTGGTTCGACTGCACGCCCCCGATCGAGACCAGCGTATCGGCGTTGGAGGCAATCGCATCGGGAATGATGTATTCGAGCTTGCGCAGCTTGTTGCCGCCGAAGGCCAGTCCCGAATTGCAGTCCTCGCGTTTGGCGTAGAGCTCGACCTTGCCACCCAGATGGGCGCCGAGGCGCTCCAGCTTCTCGATATGCGTGGGTCCGAAAGTGAGTGGATAACGTTCGAATTTCTCCAGCATGCGAGATGCCCTTCTGTCAGCCGCTTCGATGGCTTGGAAATTAACATTGTCGGTCAGAAAGGTGCTTTCTAAGACATCCGGTAAATTTACTACTTCGAATATCTTCTGTATAAAACATGTGGTTATCTTCGGATATTTCACAAAGATACGGAAGATTCTCCCATGCGCGGCGAAATTGACCGGATCGGCCTGAAAATGCTGCGCCTGCTTCAGGGCAATGGGCGGCTCACCAATGCCGAACTGGCGCAGCTGGTCGACGTCAGTCCCGCGACCTGTCACCGCCGGACCCAGGCGCTGTTCAAGCAAGGTTACATCAGCCGCGTTCGCGCGATGATCGCGCCGCAAAAGGTCGACAGGGGCGCGCTGGTGATGGTCGGCGTCGTGCTCGATCGCTCGACACCGGAGAGTTTCGCGGCGTTCGAAAAGGCCGTCGCGAAATTGAAATTCATCCTCGATTGTCACCTGGTCGCAGGCGATTTCGATTATTTCCTGAAAATCAGGGCCGAAGACATCGCGGATTTCAAACGGATTCACGGCGACCAGTTGATCGCGCTGCCCGGTGTTCGGCAAACCAGAACGTTCTTTGTGATGAAAGAGGTCGTCGATAACGCGCCGCTTGAGTTTTGATCCATTGACGATCTCGTCGCTCTGTTGCGCCGAGCGGCGCGCCGTTGTCATTTTCCAAACAAGCCAAATATACCGGGTTACGTCTCAGCAACGGGAGGCAGACCCGCCATGACAACAACGGAAATGATGCAGGCCGCGGTGCTCGACAGCCCAGGTGCTGCGTTCCGGGTTGCGCCGATGCCCCGGCCGCATCCCAAACCGGGGCAGGTTCTGGTCAGGGTTAAGGCCAGCGCCGTCAACCCGCTCGACGTCAAGATTCGTGCCGGCCAGGCCGCCCACGCGCGCCAGCCATTGCCCGCGATTCTCGGCATCGACCTTGCGGGCGTGGTCGAGGCGGTCGGTTCGGGCGTGACAAGCTTTCGAAACGACGACGAAGTTTTTGGAATGACGGGCGGTGTCGGCGGCCTGCAAGGATCGCTGGCGGAATATGCCGCGGTCGATGCCGATCTGCTCGCGCCAAAACCCGCCAATCTCGGCATGCGTGACGCCGCGGCCGTTCCGCTGATCTTCATCACCGCGTGGGAAGGACTGGTCGATCGCGCTGCCATACATTCCGGCCAGAAAGTATTGGTCCATGGCGGAGCCGGCGGCGTCGGTCACATCGCCATCCAGATCGCTCGCGCCTTCGGAGCGGAGGTGTTTGCAACCGGCTCGGCCGCCAGCAAGACTTTCATCGAACGGCTCGGCGCGATCCCGATCGACTATCGAAACATGTCGGTCGAAGACTATGTCGCCCAATACAGCGGCGGCCGCGGCTTCGACATCGTTTTCGATACGGTCGGCGGCACAACCCTCGATGCGTCGTTCAACGCGGTTTGCCGGTTCGGTCATGTCGTCAGTGCGCTTGGCTGGGGCACGCATGCACTGGCCCCGCTCTCGTTCCGCGCCGCGAGCTATTCCGGCATATTCACCCTGTTGCCGATGCTGACCGGAGAGGGCCGCGCCCATCACGGCGACATCCTGCGCGAGGCGACAGGGCTGATTGAAGCAGGCAAGGTCACGCCCCGCGTCGATCCCCGGCATTTCAAGCTGGCGACCGTTGCCGAAGCCTATGGCGCGGTCGAAAATAACGCCGCCGCCGGCAAGATCGTGGTCGAACTCCGCGAATAAGCATCCGCGCGCCGCGCGCGAGGTCCTCCGTCAATAGCGGAGCACCAGCAATGTTGCTGCTCGCGGCCGGCTATCGACCGAGCGCGGCCGACATCTGATTGCGCTGGGTCCAGGCAATGGCGAGAAGGATAATGCCCATGACGATTGTATGGACGATATCGCCGTGAAGCGCGAAGAGCTGGGCGAAAAAAGCGCCGCCGCAGACTCCTGCAAGAAGCAATGCGCCAAAGCCCGTCGTTTTCGGCATGAGAAGCAAGATCGCGCCGATGATTTCCAACGCAGCCGTGAAGTAGCGGAACCACTGGCCAAGTCCGACGGCATCGAACTCGGCGACCATTGCCGGGGGACCATAGATCTTTGCGCCGCCGGCTCCAATGAAAGCAAGCGCGAAGACGATTTTCAAAACCCAAAATCCGATGACTTTGGAACGGCTGCTGGGTGCGGTCGCGGTCAGTGACATCGATATGTCCCTTGTTGAAGTGGATATGGTAGGGAAATATCTACTGCTGCATCGAACGCACAAGTAGGATGGATTTTGTGGTGTAGTATGGAAAAGATGACCGACTCCCCGGCCTGTCGCGATGCCACCTCCCTCAGTGAGCCGCCTCCGGAGATCGACGCGACATTGTCGGTCCTTGGGGGCAAGTGGAAAATGCTGATCCTGTGGCAACTGCTGCGACGTCCATGCCGCTTCAACGAACTCCGGCGCGCGATCACCGGAGTCAGCCAGCACATGCTCACGGTGCAATTGCGGGATCTTGAACGTCAGGGCGTCATCACGCGAACGATCTTTGCCGAGGTGCCGCCTCGGGTCGAATATGCGTTGAGTGAGCACGGCAAGTCGCTGGGAGGCGTCATGCGCGCTTTGGCGGAATGGGGAAAATCCCATCTCGCTCGGCAGCACGGCTGACGTACGATCTCTGCGCCGCCGCCGGCAAGATCGTGGTCGAACTCCGCGGGTAGACCGCACCGGCCGCAATCGTAAAACGAAATTTATCATTGAATCCCCCCTCGCATACGCGGCATGCAGCGAGCCGCCTGCTGGCCGGCCGATATCCGTACTACATCCCCGATAACTGGAGACCTTCCCGAATGTCGACGGAAATCATCTCGGCGGATGGACCGGCTGCGATCGATGGTCTGCCCGCCGAACGCCGGGGATGGGCGGCCGCCGCCATTTTCACCGCGGTCGCGATGGCTTCGCTCGATACCGCGATCGCGAACATCGCCCTGCCCGCGATCGCAGCCGATCTGCATGTCGGCCCGGCCGATGTCATCTGGGTGGTGAATGTCTATCAGATTGCCCTGGTGGCAACGCTGCTGCCGCTCGCAGCCCTTGGCGAGATCGTCGGCCATCGCCGGATCTATCTCGGTGGCCTCTTGCTGTTCACGCTGGCGTCGCTGGCCTGCGCGGAGGCCTGGTCATTGCCCAGCCTGCTGATCGCGCGCGTGCTGCAGGGTCTCGGCGCCAGCGGCATCATGAGTGTGAATACGGCGCTGGTTCGTTTCGTCTTTCCCGGCCACCTGCAGGGCCGGGGTTTCGGACACAACGCGATGGTGGTCGCGACCGCCTTCACGCTCGGCCCGACGATCGCCTCGGGCATTCTCGCGATCGGGCCGTGGAGTTGGCTGTTCGGCATCAACATTCCCTTCGGCCTGGTCGCTATTCTGATCGGTCTGAAGACGTTGCCGCGTACGCCAAGGGCAACGCATGCCTTCGATTTCCCTGGTGCGCTGCTGGCCGCGGGCTGTCTTGGCCTCTTCATCCTGGGAATCGGAAGTGCTGCGCATCACGCGCCGCCTGGACTTGTAATGATCGAACTTGCCGCCGCCGCGCTGCTCGGCTGGGTTCTGATCCGCAGACAGGCGGATCATCCGGCGCCGATGCTGCCGATCGACCTGTTTCGCAGGCCGCTGTTCGCACTGTCCACGGCGACCTCGATCTGCTCGTTCGCGGTCCAGGGGCTCGCCTTCGTCTCGCTGCCGTTCTACTTCGAGGACATTCTTGGCCGGTCGCAGGTCGAGACCGGTTTTTTCATGACCCCCTGGCCGCTGGTGGTCGCGATCATGGCGCCGATTGCGGGACGTCTGTCCGATCGCTATCCGGTCGGAATCCTCGGCGGCCTCGGTCTCGCACTGCTCGGCCTCGGGATGGCCCTGTTGGCGATGCTTCCGCCAAACCCTGGCGTCATCGACATCGTCTGGCGCATGGCCATTTGCGGATTCGGATTCGGCTTTTTCCAGGCTCCGAACATCAAGGCCTTGATGTCCAGCGCACCCGCCGGCCGCAGCGGAAGCGCGAGCGGCATCGTGGCGACGGCACGCCTGACCGGACAGACCAGCGGTGCGGCGCTTGCGGCGCTCTGCTTCGGAATGGCCGGCCGCGAAGGAGCTACCGTCGCACTGGTGCTTGGCGCCGCATTCGCCGCCGTCGGATGCGTAATGAGCAGCCTGCGGCTGATCGTGAGGGCGCAATAGATTTGCCAGCCTTGCTACTTCGTGGGCTCCGTCGTCATCCAGAGCAATGATTTTGCGTCCTTCTCATAAGCCATTCCCTTGGGATAGCTGATCAGCTCCATCTGCAGGCCCCAGGGCGCGAAGAAATACAGGATCGACTGTCCGGCCGCGGGACCCTCTTTGATCGGGATCGGCCCCTGCAGCGTCTTGACGTTCTTCTCCTTCAGGTAAGCCGCCGCCTTGTCGATGTCATCGACATAGAGCGCAATATGGTGCCCGCCGATATCGCTGTTCTTCGGCAGCGTCTTGGCCTGGTCTGGTGCCTGATACTGAAACAGCTCGATGTTGGAACCGTAGCCACAGCGGACCATGCTGATCTCGTCGATCACGGCGCGCGGATTGACGTTGACGACGTCCTGCATGAACGTTCCCTTGTCGTCCGAGAACGGACCGAACGACATCGCATGCGAACACCCGATCACGTCGGTAAAGAAGGCGGTGGCCGCCTTCACATCCGGCACGGTGATGCCGGTATGGTCGTGGCCGCGCAGACCGGGAATGGAATCGGCCGATGCCGCCGAGGCACCCAGCGCCAGCGTGGCGAAGGCGGCGAGCAGGAATTTTGACTGCGTCATGGTGGTCATGGTGATTCCCTTCAGGTTCGATATCGCGGGTTTCAAAACTCTCGGCAATCGCGGTTCAGCCCGGCGACGCCAGTTGACGTTCGACCGCCTTCGGATCATGCGCGAGACCCTCGGCAATGCCGCGCGCCATGTCGCCGACATAGATTTCTTCCTCGCCGGCCTCGAATCCATCGAGGATTTCCGCCGCGGCCACGGCCGTCGTCATTTTCGGGATTGTCAGCATCGCGGTCATCCTGGTGTCGACGGCGCCGGGCATCGCGGCAACGACGCGGACCCCCTTCGGCCCCAGTTCACCGCGCAATCCCTGCGTCAGGCTGAGGCCCGCCGCCTTGGAGGCGCAATAGGACCCCATGAACGGCAGATTTACCCGCGCGAGAATCGTCAGCATGTTGAGCACCGCGCCGCCATTGGCGATCAGCGCGGGCGCGAAGGCCCGCGTCAGGCGCAGCGGCGCGAGATAATTGGCCTCGATTTCCTCGCGCGCCATCGCGAGGTCCGGCGCGACCATGAAGGCGGTGTTGTGGTTGACGCCGGCATTGTTGATCAAGAGCGTGACGTCGGCCGCGACCGCGGCGGCTCTGGTGACGTCGTCGTCGCTGGTGACATCCATCTTGATGGGCACCAGATGGCCGGACGCGGCGAGCCCGGAGATATCTCGCGCGGCGGTGTAGATCTTGGCGGCACCGCGCGCCGTAAGTTCGGCGATGAGCGCCTGCGCGATCGCGCCGGTGGCGCCGGTGATGACAACGACAGAACCCTTGATGGTCTTGGTCATGCGGCTGATCCTTGCTGGAGGGAAGGTACAATCGGGCTGGAATCGTCGAGCCAGCCCGGCTCGACGTCAGGCAGCGGAATCGCGGCGAGTAGCTGCCGTGTGTAGGCATGCTGCGGGGCGCTGAAAATCCGGGCGACCGGTCCGTATTCAACGACCTCGCCGTGCTGCAGGATCGCGACGTCGTCGCAGAGCACGCGGACCACCGACAGATCGTGGCTGATGAACACCATGGTGAGACCGAGCCTGGCGCGCAGCTCCCTGAGCAGCAGCAGGATATGCGCCTGCGTCGACACGTCGAGGCCGGACACGATCTCGTCGGCGACGATGAAGTCCGGCTCGAGCGCCAAAGCGCGGGCAATCCCTGCCCGCTGGCGCTGGCCTCCCGACAGCTCGTGCGGATAGCGGTCGATCAGGCCGGTCGGCAGACCGACGAGATCGAGCAAGGAAGCCGCGCGGTCGCGCCGATCCCGGCGTCGCTGCAAGCGTCCGTGCACTTGCAGCGGGCGCGTCAGCGTCACACCCAGTCGCAAACGGGGATTCAGCGATGACTGCGGATCCTGGAAAATCATCTGGATACGCACGCGAAGCGGACGCATCTCGGCCTCGGCGAGACCGCCGATTTCGATGCCGTCGAACTGAATGCCGCCGGAAGTGGGCTGCAGCAGCCGCACCAGCAGCCGGCCGAGTGTGGTCTTGCCGGAACCGGACTCGCCGACAAGGCCGAGCACCGAGCCGCGCGGCACCGCGAGGTCGACCCGCTTGACCACTTCGCGCGGCTCCTTTCGGCGGAACAACCCGGAGCGCTCCGGATAGGCAAAACTCAGGCTGCCGGTTCGGAGCAGGATGTCGGTCATGATGGTGCCATCGCGGATAGCCGGTCGAGCCGATCTGCCTCGGCCCACAGGCTGTCGATCAGGGCCGGCGGTACCGGACACAGCGCTTCGGCCGGCCGGTCGGCGCGCGGCGTCGCCGCCAGCAGCGCGCGGGTATAGGGGTGGCGCGGCTTTGCCAGCACGTCGGCGGTGTCGCCTTCCTCAAGCACGCGCCCGGCATGAAGCACGGTCATGGTGCGGCAGATCTTTGCGACCACGCCGAGGTCATGTGTCACGAACAGAACGGCGGCACCATGGCGTTGCCGCAGGCGCTCGACCAGCTGCAGCACCTGACGCTGCACGGTGACATCCAGCGCGGTGGTCGGCTCGTCCGCGATCACCAGGCTCGGATCGCAGGCGAACGCCATCGCGATCAGCACGCGCTGCCGCATCCCGCCGGAAATCTCATGCGGGTAAAGCCCGAGTACCCGCCCCGGGTCGCGGATCGCGACCTCTGACAACAGCTCAGCGGCGCGCGCCAGCGCGGCGCGCTTCGACAGGCCAAGGTGATGCCGCAGCAGAATCGCAATCTGCGCGCCGACGCGCTTCACCGGATTGAGCGAGGTCATCGGGTCCTGCGGAATCAGCGCGATGCGGCGGCCGAACAGACCGCGTCGCTCCGGCTCCGGCATCGCGATCAGATCGCGTCCCTCGAATGAGATCGTGCCGGCGGCGATGGTCGCGTTGGCGGGCAACAGCCCAAGCACGGCGCGTCCCAGCATCGACTTGCCGGCGCCGGATTCGCCGACCAGCCCGCGGACCTCGCCAGGCCTTAGCTCGAGACTGACGCAGCGCAGCACATTGGCCGAATGTGCTCCCTTGCCGATCGCGACGTGCAGGTCCTGGACGGAAAGGGTTGTTGTCATCGGCGCTGCACCGGATCGAGCACCGTGCGCAGGCCGTCGCCGAGCAGATTGAACCCGATCACGCTTGATATGATGCAGCCGATCGGCAGCGCCATGATCCATGGCGCCTGATAGACGATCTGGCGTCCCTCGGCGATCATGCCGCCCCAGGTCGGGGTGTCGCCGGTCACCGAAATGCCGACAAAAGACAGGATGACTTCCACCAGGATCGCGATGCCCATCTCGACCGACAGCAGGGTGACCACCAGCGGCACGAGATTGGGCAGAATCTCCAGGCGCAGGATTGCTCCGCGGCTCAATCCGATGACGCGCGCGGCGGCGGCATAATCGCGCTGCAGCTGCACCAGAGTTTCGGCCCGGACCACGCGCGCAAAGCGGGTCCAGTCGACGACAACGATGGCTGTGATCACCGAGGTCAGCCCCGCGCCGATCACCGCCGCCAGCACGATCGACAGCAACACCGGCGGAAACGCCATCCAGACATCGATCAGGCGCGAGGTGAGCTGATCGACCCAGCCACCGAAACTGCCCGCGATCAGGCCGAAGGCGATCCCGATCGCCGCCGCCAGCGAAGCCGCGATCAGCGCGACGGCAACCGCGGTCCGCGCCGAGTAAATCAGTCGCGACAGCACGCAACGGCCAAGACTGTCGGTGCCGAACAGGTAGGCCGGCTCGCCGCCTTCGGACCAGGCGGGCGGCAATTGCGCCGACATCAGATCCTGTTCGATCGGATTGTGAGGTGCGAGCAGCGGCGCCAGCAACGCCACCAGCACGAGGACGCCCACCAGCGTCGCGCCGATCCAGAGCCTCGGACCGCCGCGCCGGAGCGCGGCGATCCATCGCGACGGACGCTGCACTGGACGCTCGGGGGCAAGCTCAGCCATGGCGCAACCTCGGATCGAGCAGCGTGACCAGGAGATCGACGAAGAGGTTGATCGCGATGAAGAGCGCGGCGAAGGTCAGGATCAAGCCCTGGATCAGGGGAAAATCGCGATTGATCACCGCGTCGATCGCCATGTTGCCGATTCCCTCATAGGAGAAGATGCGCTCGACCAGCACGGTGCCGCCGAGCAGCAGCGTGACCTGGACGCCGCCGAGCGCGACGGTGGGGATCAGCGCATTGGGAAACACCTCGCGCAGCAGGATTTTGGGGCGTGAAAAGCCGCGGGCGCGGGCTACTTGCGCATAATCCTGATCCTCGGCCTCCGCCAGCGAGGTTTTCAAGACCCGCGCCAGCAAGGCCGCGAATGGCAGCGCCAGCGCCAGCGCCGGCAGGATCATGTGATGCAGCAGCGCGCTGGCGACGTCGAAGCGCGCCGTCAGCAGGCTTTCGATCAGATAGAAATTGCTGCGGAAGCTGACGTCGATCTCCGGATCGATGCGGCCCGAAATCGGCAGCAGCGGGACAAGCACGCCGAACAGCAACAGCAGGATCAGGGCCCAGAGAAAATCCGGAATCGAAAGCAGGATGCCGACGCCGCCGTCGACCAGCCATTCCGCCCGCCGGCCGCGAACCTGGGTGCCGATCAGCGCCGCGATCAGACCCAGCACCACCGCGATCAGCGTCGCCAGCAGCGCCAGTTCGAGCGTCGCCGGCAATCGCGCCAGCACCAGCTCGAAGACTTGGCTGTGCAGGCTGATCGACCGGCCGAAATGGCCGCTCAGCGCCTGGCCGGACCAGGTGATGAACTGCTGCGGAATCGATTGGTCGAG
>WNEZ01000741.1_pt1 | contig 26530 bp, 21 predicted proteins | sample 5400521 | NCBI WGS metagenome assembly WNEZ01 (sample SAMN13153339, study PRJNA577476) | soil metagenome | isolation source: 120 cm saprolite under Douglas fir tree site 2 hole 1 replicate 1 | place: USA:California | collected 2015-04-18
TCGCCGTTTCCGAATCTTCTTTCCCGCAGCCTTGCCTGGTCTTACATCTGCCTTCATCAACCCCATCAGCTTGCTTACCGATCCTACTTTCTCCAAATTCCAGATCGCGTTTTTCAATTTCTTCTGCGCGCCTTCCGAGAGCACGCCCTCCGCCAGAGCCGCGAATTTTTCTTCGATCTCGGCGTCCGAGAGCGGATTCCGCGGATCGCCTTTGGGATAGTCCAACTGCTTGGTGAACGTCCGCCCGTCGGTGGTCGTAAGGTTCACGATCACGCGTTGCAGTGCGGGAAAGACCTTCTCAATCTCGGGATCGGCCACCACCTCGACTTTGTTCAACTGCGCGCGGATGGTCGGATCCATGATTTTGTTCATCTCGAACTGCACTGGCGTGACCTGCCGTTCAGCGATCGCCGCCGCAATCACATAGGGCAGCGAGTGGTCTGCGGTCTCCTTCGACTGCGGATCGTACTTGCTGGGGTCGGAAAGAATATCGGCCGCGCGCGCCAGAGAACGAATCTGAACCTTCGCAACTTCGTCTGGTTTCAGGTCATTGGATTTGACGATGTCAAGCACCGCAGAAATGGGTGTGTGGGTGAGGGCTTCGGTGGGAAACGCCTTCATACCGCATTCCGTAATTCGCCAGGATTCGCCCAGACCGTCGGTCAACAGATTCAGTTTCCACTCTCGCCCGAAGCAGTGAACCAGGCCTTCCTTGCCATCGATTACATGCTCCGGCCCGGTGTAGCCCTTTTCCGCCATGAGCGCCGCTAGCACTCCGCTTTGCGTTGCCATGGGATCGACCGTGTTCTTCATCATGGTCAGCTTGCCTGCCGTGACCGCGCCCAGGGTGGCGTGGCGGCTGGCCGAGATGCCGACAGCATGCTGAATCTGCTCCCAGCCCAGATGCAAGGCGCGCCCGGCAACGATGGGCGAAACAAATGCCGTCAGCGTGGCGTGATGCCATCCGCGTTCACGGATGCCGGGGAATGCCGCCTCGCAGAAGCGCATCTCGAACTCATGTCCGAGCGCCAGTCCAACGATCAACTCCTTCCCGTCGCTTTTCGCGCGCTCGCAGCAGGCCAGCGCCGCGGGGAAAATGTCGGAGGGATGCGACGGGTCCTGCTTCCAGTAAATATCGTTATAGTCCATGCAGCGGATCATGAGTGCGTTGGCCAGCGAGGCCGAGACTGCGTCGATGCGCTCGCCCGTGCCGATCACGGTGGCGGGCCCGCTCCCGGCGATCTCGTCAAGCACTTGCAACGCGATCTTCACATCGTGCTGCTGGTATCCGCCCAGCGCGCAGCCGATGGAATCGAGCAGGAAGCGCTTTGCCTGGTAGACCGCATCCTGGGACAGCTGCGGGTAGGAGAGTCCAGCAGCCCAGCGCGACATCCGGGCGGTGATGGTTTCCTTGGCGGGAGCTTCTTTTGTAGCCGGCACGTACTCTCCTATTTCATCCTGATGTTTTTCGGATTCTTGAAAGGCAAGAATGCCATGAAGTCGGCGTGATGCACGATGTAGGCCTCGGTGGTACGTTTCACCAGGTCGCCTTCGGCCGCATGGGCCGCGATGATGTGGCAGACCGCATCGGGTACCCCACACTCTAACGCCAGGGCGACTCCGGTAAAAGGGTGGCGCAACGCCTCGCCGCGTTCGCTCTGGCGGCTCTTGCCATCCGGGCCCAGCTCATATTCCAGCAGCTTGCCCACATCCGCCAGAATCGCGCCTGCGATCACGGTGTCGATATCGATCGGCAAGGCACGCCCCATAAATTGCTGCATGGCCTTGGCACTCTCGCGAGCAATGTGTACGACGCAGCGTTTGTGCTCCATGAAGGTTATCGGGCAGTTGGGCACCAGTAGCGTGAACGGAATGCGATTCAGGTCGTCAGGCTTCAGCGGGCTGCGCTGCAAAGCCTTGATCCAGGTCTGCGTGACCTGGTCGCGCAGATTCTTGTCTTCGATCCACTGAATCTCCGGCCAAAGTTGCGCGACGTCTTCCTGCATCGGTTTCGCCCTCTGGTTCAAAACTATTCAGCTTACCGTGGGGAAGCAGTGGGAGTCGAGTGGGGGATGCGAATGTGATCGCAGGCGACTCGCCCGCGCTGGCAAACGTTAGGGCAGAGCCTGTCCTGAGCGAAGTCGACGGATGTCCCACCTGCCTGGCGGAGCGAAGCTCCGCGGTTCCCGTCGTGTTCCCCGGCACAAGAACGCTGGCGAGCTTCGCTCGCCCGCCCAGACGGGGACGTCTGGGCCTACGCAGGTTGTGGCGCTAGAGGCTTTGTGGTTTCCCAGTCTTTGTGCGACAATCTGTCGCCGAATCGGAGGAAGATCAATGTACAAGCGCGTTTTGACCGTTCTGCTGTGTGTGCTCGCACTCAGCTTTTCCAGTTTTGCCGCTTCAAAGTCAAAGAAGAAGGCCGCATCCGGCGCCCCGGACAAGGCGTATCTGCAAAAGATTCTGGACGGGTGGAACGCCATGAATGTGCCCAACATGGCCCAGTACTACGATCAGGGTGACTATAACTTCTTCGACATCGCGCCCCTGAAATACAACAATTGGGCCGAGTACCAGAAAGGCGTGACCGAACTGCTCAAGGGATTCAAAAATCTGAAGCTGACATTGAATGATGACACTCAGATCCATACCGACGGCAATCTGACCTGGAGCACGACCACGGTCAAACAGGATGCGGTCACAACCGCCGGGAAACATGAAATGGCCACCCTGCGCTGGACCCTCATTTTTGAAAAACAGAGCGGCAAATGGATGATCGTGCACGAACACATGTCTGAGCCATTGCAGTAAAGCGGACGATTCCGGACGGGGCCTCGCCCCGTCCGAACTCCCGCCATTCCCCGGGGCGCCTCTCTGCTAACATGTTGCTCCCATGCCCGATGCTCAATCGATTCTTGGGCAGACGGTCTCCCACTATCGGATCGTCGAGAAGCTGGGTGGCGGTGGGATGGGTGTTGTCTACCGTGCCGAGGACACCTCCCTGGGTCGCTTCGTGGCCCTCAAGTTTCTGCCCGATGACATCGCCCACGATCCGCAATCTCTCGAGCGTTTTCGCCGCGAGGCCCGCGCGGCTTCCGCTCTGAACCATCCCAACATCTGCACTATCTACGAAATTGGCGAACACGAAGGCCTGCGCTTTATTGTGATGGAGTATCTGGAAGGTAAGACTCTGCGGGAAGCCATACTGGGCCGCCCGCTCGAAACCGACCGTCTGGTTGACTTAGGGATCGAAATCGCCGACGCGCTCGATGCGGCTCACGCCAAAGGGATTGTTCATCGCGATATCAAGCCTGCGAATCTTTTCGTGACCGATCGCGGCCACGCAAAAATTCTCGACTTCGGCCTGGCCAAGATCAAGGCGCCCGTCGGTTCGAAGTCCAGCGAAACCCCGACCATGACGGAGGAGCATCTAACCAGTCCGGGGAGCGCGCTGGGCACCGTCGCCTACATGTCGCCCGAGCAGGCTTTGGGGAAGGACTTGGATGCGCGCACCGATCTGTTCTCTTTTGGTGCGGTTCTTTACGAGATGTCCACCGGAACGCTTCCCTTCAAAGGTGACACCTCGGCTGCGCTGTTTAATTCGATTCTCAACAAGGAGCCGGCTTCGGCCCTGCGCGCGAATCCCGACCTGCCTGCGGAAGTGGAACGTATTATCAGTAAAGCCCTCGACAAGGACCGCGACGTCCGCTACCAGAGTGCGGCAGACCTGCGCGCGGACCTGACGCGGCTCAAGCGTGACACGACCTCCGGCAAAGTGAGCGCCGCCAAGGCACCCTTCGCGGAATCCGGAAGGAAATTTCGCTGGGCCTGGGCAGGCGTTGCCGCAGCGCTGGCAATCGCGGCCGTAGCGGCAATTTGGTGGATGCGGGCGCCCCTGCCGCCACCGAAACTGGTTGGCGTTACCCAGATTACGCGTGACGGCCTTGGCAAGGGTGGGGCCATGCTCACGGATGGTGTGCGCCTTTACTTCGGCGAGTTCTCCGCTGAGCGTTTCGTTTTCTCTCAGGTCTCGACGACGGGAGGCGAAGTGGCAACCATCTCTACCCCGCTTCCCAACGTCACCACCTTCGACATCTCTCCCGATCACTCGCAGCTACTGGTTGAGGCTTGGGTGGGCACGGAGCCCGAAGATCCGCTTTGGGTTGTGCCGTTGCCCGCCGGTTCCCCGCGTCGCCTGGCTGACGTAACCGGCCACGACGGCGTGTTTTCGCCCGACGGACGCCAACTGGTCTACGCCAACGGGAACGATCTTTTCCTGGCCAAATCAGACGGCAGCGAACCTCGCAAGCTGCTCACAGCGCCGGCGAGACCTTACTCCCCCAGGTTTTCGCCAGACGGTGCGCGGATTCGATTCACCGCAGTCGATTCGCAATTGAACGCCAGTTCTCTCTGGGAAGCCAGGGCCGACGGCACTGGTCTTCACGCCCTGCTTCCCGGCTGGCGTAACCCGCCATCGGAGTCTCATGGCCGGTGGACGTCCGATGGCGCCTACTACCTCTTTACCCACAGTGATGCCAGCGGGTCAAACATCTGGGCTTTGCCCGAGCGCCACAGCTTTTTTCACCAGGACTCCCCAACGCCGGTTCAGCTCACCACCGGCCCTTTGGATTTCGATGGAGCCGCACCCACTACCGGCCGCCAGGTATTTGTTTACGGACTACAGCCGCATACCGAGCTGGTGAGCTACGACTCCCGCTCCCAGAAATTTGTGCCTTATCTCTCTGGAATTTCAGTCCAGGAAGTTGCCTTCTCTCCGGATGGACAGTGGGTCACATACGTGACTCTTCCCGAGGGGACGCTCTGGCGTAGTCGCCTGGACGGCAGCGAGCGTCTGCAGCTCACCTACGCACCGATGTATACCAGCCTTCCCCGGTGGTCGCCTGACGGAAAGCAGATTGCTTTCGACGGTGTGCAGTACGGAAAGCCCTGGAAGATTTTCCTGATTTCTGCGCAAGGCGGCACGCCCCAGGAATTGTTATCGGAAAACCGTGGCGAGTTCGACCCCACCTGGTCACCCGACGGCAAGCAGATCGCCTTTGGACGTCAGGACGTCCCCGACGCTCAAGTGATCAACGTTCTCGACCTGCAGACGCACCAGTTTTCCACCCTCCCGGGCTCGCAGGGCGCGTTCAGTCCCCGCTGGTCGCCGGACGGCCGTTTTCTGGCGGCGCTCTCCACCGACTCGCAGAAGCTGCTGCTTTTCGACTTCAAGACGCAGAAGTGGACCAACTGGCTGTCGGAACCCCACGCAGTCGGCTTTCCCACCTGGTCGCGGGACAGCAAGTATCTCTACTTCGACAGCACCTTTTCGAATGACCAGTCTTACCGCCGGCTGAAGGTCGGAGAGACCAAGCCCGAGCCGGTCGTCAGCCTGAAAGATATCCGTCGCTACATTAACTGGATTGGATCCTGGAGCGGCCTTGCCCCGGATGGCACTCCGCTTTTCGTCCGCGACATCAGCACCCAGGAAATCTACGCCCTCGACGTGCAGTTGCCGTAGCCCGGCTGTCATCCTGAGGAATATTGTCCTACGCTCCGCTCGGGATGACAGTGGTTTCATCAATAGGCTTGGACGAAGAAGTACACCGTCATCCCAGCTCCGACAAGGATAACGAACCACCGAATCCACGCTTGCGGCAGCTTCTGCGCATAGTGGGCGCCGAAATATCCGCCCACCAGGGCGCCTGCGATCATGACTACGCCGTGCGGCCAGTAGATGGCGCCCTTGAGAATGAATACCAGTACGGCGACGCCGTTGATGGCCATCCCCAGGACGCTCTTCAGGGCGTTCATGGCGTGAATGTCGGTCATGCCGACCGTGGCCAGCATGGCCAGGTTGACAATGCCCACGCCGCCTCCGAAATAGCCGCCGTACACCGCCACCACCAGCTCGAAAATCGACGCGCCGGCGATGGCCGCCGTGGTGGCGTCACGTCCCACGCTCGAGGCGCGGCCTCCCGCCAGGCGTTTACCAAATATGAACAACAGCGTCGCACCCAGCATCAGCCAGGGCAGGACGCGCATGAAAGTTTGGGCGGGAGTCTTGAGCAGCAGGAAAGCGCCGATGATTCCGCCCACAAAGCTGGTGATGAGCAGAGGAAGCAAAACCCGGCGAGGCACATCCAGCCGGTCGCGGTACGCGCCACCACTCGCAGTCACTCCCGTCCAGAGGGCGAGCGCATTGGTCGCGTTGGCCGGAATGGGCGGTACGCCGGTGAACAAGAGGGCAGGAAAGGCCACAAAACTGCCACCGCCCGCGACCGCGTTCAAAGCCCCGCCCATCACGCCGGCGACGAACAGGAAGATGGGGTGTGCGGGAATCAAGGCTAAAGGTTTACCACAAGAGGTGAAGCCGTCACTACGAATCACACGGGGGCGGCTGTCCCCACGTAGTTTGTGGTGTGGTGCATTGTTTCGTCTTGCTACCGTTTTGTATTCAATGCCGTCTGATGGCAAGAACATTCGCGGAGGGACGGTGATGCAGAGATGGAAGACGCTGACCCTTGCGGTGCTGATGTTCGCCTGCACCACCAGCGCGCACCCGAACAGCACTGCAGCGCAACCGAAGCCCTGTTCAGAACCGGAACAGAAGCAACTCGAATTCTGGGTGGGCGAATGGGACCTCACCTGGCCCGGCAATAACGCCGGCGAGACCGCTCATGGCACCAACAGTATCCGGCGCATTCTGGGCGGTTGCATTGTCGAGGAAAATTTCTCCGGTGGCGACGCCATGCATCTGCGCGGCCGGAGCGTCTCCATCTTCGACGCCACCGCGGGCAAATGGAAACAGACCTGGGTGGACAACGAAGGCGGCTATCTCGATTTTGCCGGCGAATTCAAAGACGGACAGATGGTCCTGTCGCGCGAGGCCGTCCGCCCCGATGGCGCCAAGCGAGTGCAACGCATGGTCTTCAAGAACATCACCCACGACGAATTCGACTGGAGTTGGGAAGGCTCGAAAGACGGCGGCAAGACCTGGACCGTGGTCTGGCCCATTCACTACAAGAGGAAGTAAGGCGGGCGGACCTCGGACTTCAGACCTCGGACCTCTCACGTCTGCAATGCTCAGGGATCCGCTTACAATTGGAAGCTCGGCGGCTGCGGTCCGAAGCCTGACGCCCGACGCCGAATTTAGACTCCGTACGTGCCGGTCGCGCCTTCACGCGAGGAAACCCGCTCGCGGATGTTGCGAGCCTTTTCGACCAGGATGTTGCGAGTTTCTTCTCCGCTGGCGGGAGCAAGCAGCAATCCTATGCCCACGCCAATCCCGAGTCCCAGCAGCGCTGCGGCCGCAGTACCCAGAAGATTGCTGTCTTCCCCACGGATGACATCGGTAGCGCGGCTGACCCGATCAGAAGCGGTTTCGTAGGTGTCCTGCGCCTTGGACTTCAGGTCGTCGACAGTGCCCGCCATGCGACTGCGCATCGTATCAAGCAGATAGATTCCAGTACCGAGCAACAGGTTATAAAGAACTTTCTCTTTGCGCGACTTCATTTGTGACCTCTCCGGACGGGTAGACCCGCCACCACCAAGATGCAAGACTCAGGCTATCAGTTGGCGCGACTTTTTCACAGAGATTGTGTGGCAGTCTTGTGTGGCGAGGGCGCCCTCGCCCGCGTGTTTGCTGAAACCAGTCCCACTTCGGCACAACTGCGTAGGTTCAGTATGCCATGTAGGCGCGGACGCCCTCGTCGGGCGGGCGAGCGAAGCTCGCCAGAGGGATGGGCTGTATTGTGAGAACTGCGGAGCTTCGCTCCGCTGGGCGGGCGAGGGCGCCCGCCCCTAGGTAGGCGGTGGGATGTTGGCGGCCGAGCGCGGGCATTTTTCTACGACACTGGCCAACTCCTGTTGTATAGTTCCGATTGCTTACTTTTACTTTCGTTTCAAAAACGCCGGAGGTTTTGCATGGGTTCGAAAGCGAAATGGGTACTGGCGTTTCTGGCTTGCGTCCTGACTGTCCTGGCTCAAACCGCGAACCCACCCGGCGCCCAGATCGGATACAAGTCAGCCGCAGACGCCGAGCAGAAGAAAACTTTACTGTTAAAGGATTTTCATCCGGTCCCGATGCTTCACGTTTCTGCCCACGAAGTCCCCAGGGCGAAGTTCTATGTCATTGACGTGCACAATCACATCAACGACGCCGCTCGCATCGAGGAGCACATGCCTCCCGAACGGGTTGTCGAAGTCATGAATAACACCAACGTAAAAACCGTGGTTATTCTGACCGGCATGTGGGGAGACAAGTTGCAGCACGTGATCGACGAGATGGTGAAGCCCTATCCCGGACGGTTCATCGTCTTCACTCAAATCGACTGGAGCAAGATTGACGATCCGGATTTCAGCGCGAAAATGGTGCTTCAACTGGACGATGCGGTCGCCAGAGGGGCTCGCGGGCTGAAGCTGCTGAAGGATCTGGGCCTGGGAGTACGTGACAAGGCCGGCAAGCTGATTACGGTCGACGATCCGCGGCTGGATCCAGTCTGGCACGAATGCGGACGCCTGGGCATTCCGGTTTCCATCCACACCGGCGATCCCGAAGCTTTCTTTCATCCCACCGACGCCAGCAACGAACGCTACGAGGAATTGATCGAGCATCCGGACTGGAGCTTCTACGGGCCGCAGTTTCCCAAGCTGGAAGAATTGCTGGAAGCAGGCAATCGCGTGTTTGCCCGGCACCCTGAAACTCTTTTCGTATCGCTGCACATGGGTTGGCCGGAAAATCTCGACTGGGTCTCGCGTATGCTCGACCAATATCCAAACGTCATGGTCGAATTCGGAGCGCGCGAAGCGGAATTGGGACGGCAGCCCCGCCGTACCCACGATTTTTTTCTAAAATATCAAGACCGGATCATGTTCGGCACCGATAACGGCATGGACGAAGCCATGTATCGCAATCATTTTCGCTGGCTGGAAACCGGGGATGATTCCTTTGACCCATGGGGCTATCCGGCGCAGGGGCGCTGGGAAATCTATGGACTGGAGTTGCCCGATCCGGTGCTGGAAAAAATCTATCATCTGAATGCAGAGCGGATATTTCACCAGTTCAAAGGCGTGGACAAGGGAGGACAGCAATGAACACGGGACCATTGAAATGCGCTGCTATTTGCCCGGATGGGACAGCGCGAGCTTTGCTGATGCTGGCTTTGGCGTTCTGCTTCGGCGTGAGCTGTACAACTCCGCCCGTCAAAACAGAGTCCGCGCCGCAGCCCGCGCCGGTGCCGCAGCGCTCCAATATCAAAGTAGATGTAAGACTTGGGGGGCCAATCGTCGTGACCACGAGCGCCGCCGAGTTTCAGATACTACCTTCCGGGTACGTGCAGGCCTCCCTGCTCAAGGGCGATCAGAAGCTGACCCTGGACCAACCGGCCGCGAGCGGCAGTGATTTTCTGGTGCACGATGGCAGGGAAACTCAATATGCCCTGGACCTAGGCCAGGTGAGGCTTCAGGACAGCGTGGGCAAACTGGGCCGCGGCAAGCGGATGGAAATTCCTGCCCATCCAGTGGATCCGTCCGTAACCAACATTCAGGGCACCGTGCGGATCGAAGTCTACGACGATTTTCCCAACCTCCTGCTGTCGAGCGCGGAATACAAAAATACCGGCAAGGAGGATTTGCACATTGATCGCGCAGTCGAGCAGCAGCACAGATTGAACGCCAGCCTGGCGAACCGGAAGGCTCAGCCCTATGATCTGTGGAGTTTCCACGGCTCCAGCTACGACTGGGGAAAAGACGATGTCATCAAGCTGAGCCGCAGCTTCACCCAACCAAATCTCATGGGCGCGGAAGTGAAAGGTGGCTACGGCGGCGGCATTCCGGTGGTTGCATTCTGGACGGGTTCCGTAGGCGAGGCCATTGGCCATGTTGAAACCCTGCCGCTGACGCTCTCGCTGCCGGTGCAGGTCGACGCCGATGGCAGCGTGAACGCTGCTGTCGACATTGCCGCGGACGCAGTACTCAAACCGGGAGAAACATATTCCACCCCGCGCAGTTTTGTCGAGGTGTATGCCGGCGATTTTTATGAGCCGCTGCACGACTGGTCGAGGGTGTTGCAGAAGGAAGGCTGGGAAATCCCCAAACCTTCCGGCGAAGCCTACAACGTGAGTTGGTGCGGCTGGGGCTACGAGTTCAACGTCACTCCGGCGCAGATGCTGGGCACGGTTCCGAAGTTGAAAGAGCTCAACATCAAGTGGGCAACGCTCGATGATCGCTGGTTCGACACTTACGGAGACTGGAATCCGCGGCGCGATACCTTCCCCGCAGATTCCATCAAGAAAATGGTGGGCGACTTCCACAAGCAGGGAATCCTGGTGCAGCTGTGGTGGCTGCCGCTCGGTGTCGAAGACGGCCAGGGAAGATGGGAGTCGCACAAATACATCGTGTCCAAGATCGCACAGGAGCATCCGGAGTGGCTCCTGCTCGACAAGAACGGCAAACATGCGCGTATGACCCGCGACCTGGCCACGCTTTGTCCCGCGGTGCCTGAGGTGCAGGCGTACTACAAGAAACTTACGGAGAAGTTCATCGGAGACTGGGGATTCGATGGCTCCAAGCTGGACAATATTTACAGCGTCCCCATGTGCTACAACCCGGCGCATCACCACAAGTCTCCGCAGGATTCGGTTAACGCAATGGCCGATGTGTACAAGACGATCTTCCAGACCAGCCGCGCCATCAAGCCGGAAAGCGTGACCCAGAGCTGTCCCTGCGGCACGCCACCGTCGATGGCCTGGCTGCCGTTTATCGACCAGGCGGTGACGGCTGATCCAGTGGGCGCGGTCCAGGTTCGCCGCCGCATCAAGATGTATAAGGCGCTGCTGGGTCCGGAGTCAGCGGTGTATGGCGACCACGTGGAACTCTCGGCCATGGATCGTGTGGGCAAAAACTGGCGCGAGCACGGAGACGATTTTGCGTCAACGATTGGTCCCGGCGGCGTGGTAGGGACCAAATTTGTATGGCCCGATCCCGGGCCGAAATTCAAACCGGTAATGCTTACCCAGAGCAAAGAAGAACACTGGAAGAAGTGGATCGACATCTACAACCAGAAAATGCTGTCGAAGGGCACATTCAGAAATCTTTATGTCTACGGCTACGATGCGCCTGAGGGTTACGCGATCGAAAAAGATGGCAAGATGTACTACGCATTCTTCGCGCCGTCGCGTTCGCTGTGGAAGGGCGAGATCGAGCTGCGCGGTCTGCAGCCGGGCAGCTATCACGTGCTGAACTATGCTGAAGGCAAGGATTTGGGGACGATCGAGGCGACTGCGGGAGCGGCTCCCAAACTCAAGACCGAGTTCCGGGACCATCTGTTACTGGAAGTAGGGCGGTAGATTTTCGTAGCGCCGGCATCCCTTCGACTTCGCTCAGGGCAAGCTTTGCCGCCGGGGCGGCGGCGCTACGTTGCTCAGTGCTCGCGCAAAAAGCGTTCGCGATATTCTTTGTCACGGAAGGCTTCCGTTCCCCCCGGGCGGGTGACCGAGAGCGCTCCTGCGCGGTTGCCACTGGCCAGGCAGGTGGTGAGATCGGAGCCGCGCAGATACTCGTGCAGAAAGCCGGCGTCGAAGCTGTCACCCGCGCCCACCGCATCAACAGCCGTAACCTTCAGTGAAGGACTGGTGAATCGCTCCATCCCTCGTTGGGCGAGCGCTCCCTCGTGCCCCAGCTTCACCACCACCAGTGGAACCATCTCCGCCAACTGCTGGATCGCCATCTCCGGGTCGTCAGTTCCCGTGATCCGGGTGGCTTCACGCTTATTGGGAAGCAGCACATCGACGTATTTCAGCAAGTCCATCAAGCCACTGCCCCAGCGGTCTTCTGGATCGTCGTTCGTATCCAGTGAAATGGTCAGGCCGGCTGCCTTTAACCGGCGAAAGAGCTCGCCAACGTCGGGTTGCAGGGCTCGCTGCAAATAGAGCGAACAAAGATGAAAGTGGCGCGAGTCCGCCAGGTAATCGAAATCCAGATCTTTCAGAGAAAGCTCTGCGATGGTTCCGGCGTAAGTCAATATGTTGCGCCAGCCGGTGCGTTGCAGGATGACGGTCAGTCCAGTCATGGTGGGACCATGGACTCGCCTTACCCGAGAGACGTTGACGCCGCTCTCGGCCAGACGATCCAGCGCGATCTCACCCAGCGAGTCGTCGCCAACCAGTGACTGGAATCCCACCCGGCTGCCCAGCGCCGCAAGATTGTGGGCCATGATCGCGGAAGAGCTGCCCAGGGTGAGCATCATGCGGTCGGCCAGCAGTTCCCGCTCCGGCGGAAGGTCGTCAGGAAGACCGTACAGGATGAGGTCGAGGTTCAGTTCTCCGGCGGAGGTAACGTCAAAGCGCGGCATGTTGGGAACGGGCCCTGTGGAAGCGGGCGCTCAGACTAGCAGCGGCCCAAAACAGTGTCAATCGGCCCCGGGGCGAGGCAGCCCCTGATCACCACAAAGGACACGAAGGAACCCTGAAATCACCGCGCGCAGCAGACCGCCTTCGAATTTCGGATGGCGGACCCGGAGAGACTTGAACTCCCAACCCCTGCGTTCGAAGCGCAGTGCTCTATCCAGTTGAGCTACGGGTCCGATTTCTTTCAGACTTGCCGAATCACCTATATTGTAGCTCCGAAAACCCCGGCCCGGCCTCCCCAAAGAACGGAGAGACGAGGACTGGGCAACCCGGTTCGCGGAGCAGCCACGAATAGAAAGTCTTATCATGGGCAGAGATGAAGCATGACTGGACACGAAGCGCCTGAGCCGTGGTTGCGAGGTACGTTGCAGGAAGTTCCGCCAGTACAGCGGGCCGTCTTGCATGCCCTGGAGTTGGCCCGGGGGGATCTGAAGCGCTGGTGCGGGGGCTTGACCGATGATCAGCTGAACGCGCGTCCAGCCGGGCTGCCGCCTGTGGCCTTTCATCTGCGCCATATCGCCAGAAGCCTGGACCGGTTGTTGACCTACGCCGAAGGGCAATCCCTCAGCGACCAACAGCTGGCCCTGATGAAAGCCGAGTTGGATCCAGGAGCCACGCGAAGTGATTTGTTCAGAGAACTCAATGCCAGCCTGGAAGAAAGCGCCAGGCGGGTTCAAGCTTTCGCATCAAATATGCTCGATCAGAGCAGGAGGGTTGGAAAAAGGCAGTTGCCTACCACGGTTGCCGGCCTGCTGGTTCATATCGCGGATCACACTCAGCGTCATTTAGGGCAAGCCATAACCACCGCGAAAATTGTTCTGGCCCAGCACGCTCCCTGACAGGCACTTTTCTGCGCAGGTAATCGATAACCTACAATCTAACGCTGCTGTTGCTCCTGCGATGTTATGATGCTGGCAAATCGCGCGATCCTGCGTGAGATATTTCCAGCGACCGGCAAGCGAGAGCTAAAACCCATGGCAATTGCAAACATGCAAACCTCTGCCGGTGCGGTTGGCTCGCCGGCTTCCAGCAACAAAGTCGCGCTGTCGGTAGTGACCACGCTGTTTTTCATGTGGGGCTTTGTCACCGTTCTGAACGATGTGCTGGTGCCGCACCTGAAATCCATTTTTGACCTGAACTATACCCGGGTAATGCTGATCCAGTTTGCTTTCTTCTCGGCCTACTTCCTGTTCTCGATTCCCTCCGCCAAAGTGATCGATTGGATCGGGTACAAGAAGACCATGGTGGCGGGTCTTTTCACCATGGGTCTGGGAGCACTGTTGTTCATTCCCGCTGCAAGCGTCCCGTCCTATCCGCTGTTTCTGGGAGCGCTGATGGTTCTGGCCGCGGGCATCACCGCTTTGCAAGTGGCTGCCAACCCCTACGTAGCCGTGCTCGGGCCGGCGGAGACCGCCTCCAGCCGCCTGAATCTGGCGCAAGCCTTCAATTCCTTGGGGACAACCATCGCGCCCTACCTTGGCGGCATGCTCATTCTGAACGCAACCCGCCAGAACATGGACACAGTGCGGCAAATGTCCGCCGACGCGCTGCAGGCCTACCGCGTCCAAGAAGCATCATCGGTAAAATTGCCCTATCTGATCATCGGCCTTGCACTCATGGCATTAGGCGTGGCCATCGCGATGTTCAAGCTGCCGGCGATGCCGGAAGCGGAACGTCATGGAGCCACCGGGGTGAAGGTGAGCATGTGGAAGTACCGTCACCTGGTGCTCGCAGTGATTGGAATTTTCGTGTACGTGGGCGCCGAAGTTTCAATTGGCAGTTTCCTGATCAACTACTTTACCCAAACCAATATCGGAAACGTTTCCGAGGTGGTCGCCGCCGGTTACGTTTCCTACTACTGGGGCGGGGCCATGATCGGCCGGTTTATCGGTTCGGCGATTCTGCAAAAGGTTCGCACTGACAAGGTTTTGGGGTTCGCAGCCCTGGTCGCATGCGCTTTGGTCGTGATCTCGATGCTTACCTTCGGCCACATCGCGATGTGGACCATCATTCTTGTGGGTTTGTTCAACTCCGTCATGTTCCCCAGCATCTTCACCCTGGGGATTGCCAAGCTCGGCCCGCTGACCGGCGACGGCTCCGGCCTATTGGTCATGGCCATTGTTGGCGGCGCGATTATTCCCCTGCTGCAAGGAGTCTTGGCCGACCGGTTCGGGATTCACCACGCCTTTATTCTTCCGGCGATCTGCTATCTCTACATCGCCTACTTCGCTTTCGAGGGATCACGGCCCGTGGTGCCAGCATAAAGTCAAAGTGCATCCCCCCAGCCCGTGCTCTCCGCACCGGCAGTTCCGACCTTGCGCCATCTTTCCTACCGTGATCGGTGGTAAGTGATATGCTTCCCGACCATGGCAGTCACCATGCTCGACATCGCCAGGGGCCTGAATGTTTCGGTGGTGACGGTGTCCAAAGTTCTCCGCAACAAGGGCAAAATCAGTCTTGCCACCCGGAACCGGGTGTTGCGGCGGGCGAAGAAACTTAACTACCAGACCAACTGGATCGCGCGCAGCCTGGTCACCCGGCGTACCTTCACCATCGGATTGCTACTACCGGATTTTACCCATCCCTTTTTTGCCGAGATCGCCAAAGCGGTGGCGGAAACGGTGCGGCCGCACGGCTATCACGTCATCATTTCGTATTTCGAAGAAAATCCCCAGCTGGAAAAAAACGAAGCCGAGTCTTTGTTGGCCCGACAGGTGGACGGTCTGATCCTGGCCTCGGCGCAATCCGGAGCGAGCGCCTTCGAACAGATCCTGAAACGGAAGGTCCCCCTGGTCTTGATTGATCGCCCCATCGCGGGTGTCCAGGCCAGCTTCGTCGGGGTCGACAACCAAGCCATCGGCCAACTGGCTACGACTCATCTCATCGAGCGCGGCTGCCAGCGAATTGCCCATCTGCGCGGTCCGGGAATCGGCATCGCCACCATGCGCATGGAAGGCTATCGCCGGGCGCTGATAAAACACGCGCTCACGGTGTGTCCACGTCACGTCCTGGAAGCTGGTTATCAGGATCAAACCGGCCATGAAGCGATGCGCAGGTTGCTGCAAACCCGGCCAGTGCCGGATGGCGTCTTCTGCTATAACGATCCGGTTGCAATTGGCGCGATGCGGGCCATTTCCGAGGCGGGGCTTCGCGTCCCGGAGGATATTGCCGTGGTTGGGGCCGGCAATGTCCATTATTCCGATTGTTTGGCAGTTCCGCTCACCACCGTCGATCAGGGAACCTTCGAGATCGGCAAGCTCGCCGCCGACCTTTTGCTCCAGCGAATCGCTTCAAAGAGCGTACTGCGTCCGCAGAAGGTCTTGATCGAACCCAGACTAGTCACACGGCAATCGACGGCACGTTCGAGTTCGGAGCGCGGGTCAGCTTCTTCCGCGGATAAAACCAGCAACAACTCACGGCGAAAAAATGCAAATTCAAAATCATCCAGTCCGCATGAGCAAGCAGCGAGGGCGTAAACGCATGTTGCGAAGAGCACGAATCATGGACGCGGTCGTCGGTCTCTTGATGTTGGGTCTGCTGATGTCGCCGTCGCTGCTGGCGGCACAGGACCAGGGTTTGGCCAGCACTCCGCCCATGGGATGGAATAGCTGGAATAAATTCGGGTGCAACGTAAGCGAAGACCTGATCCGGCAAATGGCCGACGCCATGGTCAAGTCGGGCATGAAGGACGCCGGCTATCAATACATCGTGATCGACGATTGCTGGCAAGTGGAACGCGATCGCAACGGTAATATTGTGCCAGATCCCAAACACTTTACTTCGGGGATCAAGGCGCTGGCCGACTACGTTCACTCCCGCGGTCTCAAGTTTGGAATCTATTCCGACGCCGGCAGCATGACTTGCGCCAAGCGTCCCGGCAGCCTGGGGCATGAGTACCAGGACGCGCTGCAATATGCCGCCTGGGGTGTGGACTATCTGAAATACGATTGGTGCAACACCACGACGCAGGACGCCAAGGCGGCCTACGCGCTGATTCGCAATGCGCTCAATGCCTCGGGCCGGCCCATTGTATTGAGCATGTGCGAGTGGGGGACCGCCAAGCCGTGGCAGTGGGGCAAGTCGATCGGCGGAAATCTTTGGCGCACCAGCGGTGACATCAGCGACATGTGGCAGAGCAAAGACAAAGATCACCTTGGCATGCTTGACATTCTTGATCTGCAAGTTGGGCTGGAAAGTTACGCTGGACCGGGGCATTGGAACGATCCCGATATGCTTGAGGTCGGAAACGGTGGCATGACGACGGATGAGTACCGTGCCCACTTCAGCCTGTGGTCACTGCTTGCCGCTCCCCTGCTTGCCGGGAATGATCTGCGCGACATGAAGCCGGAAATCCACGACATTCTGACCAACAAAGAAGTGATCGCGGTGAACCAGGACCCGCTGGGAAGTGAGGGCCGCCGGGTGCGCAAGGACGGAGGCCTGGAAGTCTGGGCCAAGCAGATGCAGGACGGAAGCCGGAGCGTCGTCCTGCTCAACCGCGATACCAGCGAGAAGGAAATCACGGTCTCATGGGAAGACATTGGCTATCCCGGTCATCTGAGCGCCAGCGTTCGCGACCTGTGGCGAGCCAAAGATCTGGGCCAATATAAAGAAAAGTTTTCTGCCCGCGTTGCGCCGCATTCCGTTGTGATGGTCAAGGTGGCGCCGTAGCAATTCGTGGTCTGAACAAGCAGCGCCCTCCGGACAGCCGCCGGGACGGCGGCGTTACGTAACCCCTACAGTACATTCCCTATCCAAGTACCCTTTCTTTCCGATATTTCAACTTCCGTTCGGCGAGCTAAGTTGATAGTGCACTTTCAATCAAGTATCGCGGAGGAATCATCATGGATAAGGATCGAGTGGAAGGCAAAGCAAAGGACATTGCCGGACGAGTGCAACGCCAGGTTGGAGAATGGACTGGCGACACCAAAGATCAGGCCGAGGGCGCGGCCAAGCAGGTAGAAGGCAAAGTCCAGAATGCCTGGGGCAAAGCAAAAGACGCGCTAAAGAAGCCGAGCAGCGATCAGACCGACGCCGAAAGAGAAACCGAACGGCGGGATCGAGCGGCTAACGAGTAGGAAAATCAGCCACGGATTTCACGGACCAAGATTTCACGGATTTTCACGGATCAAGACCTTATTGTCTGTTGCGGTTACCTGTCTTGCTCCGTGCTCATCCGTGGCTTCAGTTTTCTTGGTAGTTCCGACAGTGCGAGTCAGCGCCGCACTCAGCTCATCCGGCAGAAATCCAAACGGCCCCGGCTTGCTTTTGTAAACCACACGGCCCTGGGAATCGATCAGATAAATCCGGTCGGGCCAGCCTGTGTAAGCCCGTTCGGTAGAGTTGCCAAACTCGTCGAGTACGCTGGGGAACTTTATACCCAGCTTGCGTACACAAGCCCCCGCGATAAAAGCGCGCTCCTCTTCATTCTTCGGGCTGGCGAATACGACGTTGTCTTTGATATTGCTCTGCATCTGCCACACGTCGCTGGGATGCGCTTCCGTGATGTACACCACCAGAAAGGCGACGCGACTCCCGTACTGCTCGTAGAGTTTGTTGAGGGCGGGAACCTCCCGCCGGAATGGCGGTCAGGTATAGCTTCCGAAAACCAGCACGACGGGTTGCTGTTTGTTCAACGCCGAAAGCTGAACCCGCTCGGTCTTGTCCAGCTTGAGTAGTGCGAAATCAGGAGCCGCGTCTCCTACCTTCAGAGTTCCGGCGCGGGCTTTCATCCAAAATGTCTCAAAGGGGAAGAGGAGAAAGGGAACCGGTCCCGGCATCTTTGCCATGACCCGCCCGAAAGTCTCCGGCGGCTGATTCATGGCCCACCAGACAAGACTTCCGAAAGCGAGATAAACCGCCAGCAGGACAACTGCAACCACGCCCAGCCACTTGCGTGCGGTCGGGCTTAGTTTGATCCGGAGCCTGGACTTGTCCCACTTCATGGCAGCGAACACTCTAAGCGTGAGTGACGACTAGGGCAATAGTAAGGAAATACTATCTGACGATCCCACCGGCTGTGCGCAATATCCCTTCGCAGGCCCAGGGCAGGCTCGGTCAGTAGATCAGCTTCAACGAGAACTGAATCTGCCGTGAAGACCCTGCAGTCTTGCTGATGATTCCAAATCCGCTTCCCCGCAGGATGTTGGACGGCAACCCGAAATTCACCACGTTGAATATGTTAAAGAACTCCGCCCGAAATTCCACCGTACCCAGTTCCCCGTTCCCCCGGCGACCGAAGGGAGTGTCTTTGATCAGAGCCACGTCAAAGTCCTTGAAAGCCGGCCCTCGGAAGGTGTCGCGGCCCAACGTGCCAAAGCGGCCGCGATTGGGCCCGGTCCCGCCAGGAACATTAAGCGGAGTCAAAAAAAATGAGGCGTTATCCGCGCCCAGTCCGAAGTAATCTTCGCGCACCGCACCGCTGGTGGAAAAATGCGGGTGCTTCACCAAGTCGGGACGGTCCGCTCCCGCTGAACCGACACCGGTCTGCTGGACTCCGGAGTAAACGGTGAAAGGCGATCCGCTGGTCAATGTGGTGATATTCAAAAATTGCCAACCCTTGGTAAGTGTCTTTCCCAGAGGCCGAAGAAATCCTGCGTGGTCGAGCGGCAGCACCTGAATCAGACTCACGGTGAAGGAGTGAGTCGCATCGAAAGTCGAAGGCCCCTTCTCTGCGCCAGGATTCCAGGGATCCTGGGGCAGGGTTTGCAGCACCACTCCGGCACTGCCAATGAGGCCGCCCAGCACCGAGCTGGTGTCATCGAGAGACTTGGAATAGGTGTAGCTGGCCTGCAGCCCCAGGCCAGCCCGCGGGGAATTCTTGCTGACGCTGGTCTGCAGGGAATGATACGTCGAGTGCGATTCGGTGCTCATTATGCTTTCCGGACCAAAGCCTCCGCTTGCCCGTCCGGCCGAGTCGAACTGGGTAAAGGGAGAGAAGGCGGGATCCGCGCCGCCATAGCTGTTGGGTGAATAGACGCTGGCCAGGTGAATGCCTGCTGTCCCCACGTACGCGACGCTGAACTTCACATCGTGAAAATCATGGTCGATGCCTGCGGTGTAGCTTCCGATATAGCCGTTGCGGAAGTTCTTGGCCAGACCGACCATGGAGAGCAGCTGCACCTGGTGTCCCGGCGTGAGCGCGGTCAAATCATTCTGATATCGCTGCAAGTCCACTTGTGTGTTTGGAGGCACACGGCTGGCATCGCCGCCGGGAAACAGAAGCCCTCCGCCGCTGGTAAACGGAGGCGGAAGATTTACCGGCACCGCCACATTCTGAAATGGTAGGGGGACGTTTGGCAGGGCGCTGGCATAAAGGCTGGTCGCCAAAGGGATTGCGCCGGTCAGAAAATTGTCCTGCCACAAGTTGGGAAGAATCGTGGTAATCGCGCCGCCCGCATGCAGCACGGTGTGGCTGGTCAGCGCGTAGTCCATCGAGAGCCGTGGGCCCCATCCGTTCCAATCCTGATCATAGGGAGGCTGCGGATTGTATAGAAAAATCTGTTTCGCGCTGTGGTCCCAGTAGGGCACATCTTTTCCATCTGCTCCGATAAATTTTGGCAGCGAAGTACGATTTTCCGCCTCGTGAATCCGGCTGTTCACTTCATAGCGCAATCCGTAGTTGAGGGTCAGACGAGAACTGGCTTTCCAGGTGTCCTGGAAGTAGAAGTTGTAGGCTTCGCGGCGGACGGCGGCTTCGTCGAAGCGGTCTCCAATCGGGGTCACGTCCGCGGCGGCGATCACGTTGTACGAATAAGGTGTGGCGGTAAGCAGCCCAGTGAGAGAATCTGGCAACGGCCCTCCCACTGGAATGTCATGGGTGCCACTGGCCGATTTGATCAGGACAGGAGAATAAGCGGTTCCACCGCCGAAGCTGTAAAGGCCATTCGGATTGGTCCCGAAAATCGTGGCATCGCGGTTGAGCCGGATTTCCACGCCCCACTTGAAGGCGTGGGCGGAATGCACGTAGCTCATGTCCTGCTTGACCTGGTAGAGATTGCCAAACGACCCGAAGATCGAGCCCCCCGCCGTGTTGAAGCCTTGAAAGAGACCGTCTCCGAATTCAATCGCAGGCTGCGTGTGATTGACGGCGGGAAAGAACGGCGTGCTGCGAATGTAGCCGAAGGAAGTGTCAGAAACGAAGTGCGGAGAAATCGTCCGCGAATATCTCACGCCGGCGTTGCGCTGATGATCGAAGAACCGAACCTCAAAACTGGGATCGATTGCGGTTTGGTCGGGATTGGTCAGCGGCCCCGTAACCTGGTTCAGGCTGAAGCGCGTCAACAGCGAGGCTTTGTCGGAAATGCGGTGGTCGATGCGCACCGAAAACTGATCCGTCCGGGTGTAAATCTTGGAAGACGCCGCGTAGGTGCGATCGCCGAATGCACCCTTGGGATCGTTCGGCAAAGGATAGCGCTCCAGGATCAGGGCCACCGCGGGATTCACCGGAACCGTCAGCGTATCCCCGGGAAAAGTCAGAGTATCGATCCCCTGCCGTTCCTCCGCCGTCGGCACGGGGAAAACTTGCGTGGTTCCCAGCACCTGGCGAAAGCCTTGGTACTGGCCGAAATAGAAGGTGCGGTTGCGACCGTCGTAGATTTTTGGAAGCACAACCGGGCCGCCGTTGGTAAATCCAAACTCATTGCGCACAAACGGAGGAATGCGCCGTTCGTCGGCCACGCTCTTGTGATCAAAATAATTCCGCGCATCGAAAGCGGCGTTGCGGATAAATTCAAAGACGCTGCCGTGGACCTGGTTCACCCCTGACTTGGTCACGACATTGGTAAAACTTGCCGCTCCGTGGCCGATCTCCGCCGCCACCACTCCCGAACTGGCCTGTACTTCCTGGATTGCATCCACGTTGAAGTTGGAAAAAGTAGCGCCGCCCAGCTCCGGATCGGTGGTGTCGAAACCGTCCAGGGCAAACACGGTGGCGGCGCCGCGTTGGCCGTTCACCGCGAATTGCTGGGTGAAGTTGGCGGCGCCATTGGCGTCTGTCATGGTCCCAGCCGCGAGCAGAAGCAGTTTGCTGAAATCGCGCGCGTTCAAAGGCAGGCTGGAAACTTCTCCGCTGGAAAGGTGCTCGCCACCGCTGGCCTGCGCGGAGGACTCCTCGCCGGATGCCACAACCCGAAGTTGCCCCGGCTGAGAGGTAAGCTGCAGCGCCGAGCCGAGCGTGGTCCCGTCTTTCACAGTAACGGGATTCGCCACGTCCCAGGTCTTCCCAGCGGTCTCTATCGAGAGTTTGTAGTCTCCGGCCACAATCGCGTTGAAAACGAACTTGCCGTTCGCCGATGTCCTGGTCGCATATTCGCGATCTCTCGATATCGCGCGCAGCCTGACAGTTGCTTCGGCTACCGGTTTTCCGGCATCGTCGCGTAGTACGCCGCTCCAGGAAGCCGCCGAAAAAGCGATGGCCAGCGGGGCTGCCGCCAGAGTCGTAATGAGACACAGCCCGCGAACCAGATTGCTGAGACGGAAAAGCATTGCACGGAATTATAATTGCAATTCCTGCGGATCATGCGAAGCTTGAAGGGCACTCCTATCTTTGACTCAAAGACAAAAAACAAAAGACAATTGAAAGACACCCGACTGGATCGATCCAAATCTTCGGCTTATGATTATCGGGTCTTCACATAACAAATCATGCTGCAGGGCCACACCGAAGTTTTAGACAGGGCCGGCGAGACCATGCCAGTCTCCGCCTACCATTATTTCGTTTACGGCATGAGCCTCTACAGCGAGATTCCGCTTGCTCTGCCTGATCAGGGATATGGTGAGCTCGGGCAGATCGAACTTCGCTTCGCCCCTGCTTCCTTTTTTTCCGAAGCCGCGCGTAGTCTGCGAGCGCAACCGCAGTCAGAATCCTTCTATCAATTTGCTGGCATGCGCGATGGCTCGAGTTACGTGCGCTGGGAGGGAGTGGGCGAGTTTCTGATTTCCGCCGATGGCAGTCGGATCACCGGCCGGCAATTCGACGGTGCTCATGGAGAATCTTTCCAGGTTTATTTGCTAGGGCAGGCGCTCTCCTTCGCGCTGGTCAAGAAAGGGTGCGAACCTCTACACGCCACAACCGTAGTGGTGAACGAGGAGGCCATAGTCTTCCTGGGCAACAGCGGTTTCGGCAAATCCAGTCTGGCCGCGTGTTTCCTGGACGGGGGTTATCGCGTACTGACCGATGATCTGCTGGTTCTGCAACCGCTGGGCGACGGATTCCTGGCTTGCCCCGGTCCGCCCCGGATCAAACTTTTCCCCAGGCTGGCCCGCAGGTTCCTGGGCCACGTCGCAGATGGAGTCGCGATGAACGGCGGAACGAGAAAGCTTATCCTGCCGCTCGGCCCCGCCCGCAGTTGCGCGATCCCGGTTCCTGTGAGGGCGATTTACGCCTTGCTGCCGCCCCGCGGGCCATCTCGAACAACGATTCGAATTGCGGTCTTGCCGCCCCGGGAAGGTTTCATGGCGCTGGTGCAGAATACTTTCAACTCGCGCATCACACACTCTGCCCGCCTGGAGCGACAGTTCACACAAACCGCGCGCGTGGTCAGCGCCATGCCAGTAAAAAAGGTGTCGTATCCTCGTGTGTTGGCCCAACTTCCGGCGGTGCGGGGCGCCATTTTGGCGGACTTGAATGCGAGCGACGGGCAGGCAACATGCGCCGATTGAAGCGTTTCGCCCAACTCAGCCCGTCCGAGCGACGCATCCTGATGCGCGTTCTGCTCGTGGTCGGCGTGGCTCGAACCTCGCTCTGGGTCCTGCCGGTGGAGGCCGTTCGCAGAGCAGTGTCCAGAGCGGCCACCGGCGCAGCGGGTAGCTCGGTGGAGCAAGTGGTGTGGGCGGTGAGGGTCGTGAGCCGCTACCTGCCCGGAGCTACCTGTCTCACCCAGGCGATCGCCGCTCAGGCGTTGCTCACGCATTCCGGTTTTCCGTCGCAGGTGAAGATTGGCGTCGCAAAAGAGAAAAAAGATGACAAAGATAACCGGAACGATAAAGCTAAAGATGAATCACGCAGCTTCCACGCCCATGCCTGGGTGGTCTGCCAGGGCCAGGTGGTGCTGGGCGGACGCCAGTTGGAACGGTACAATTCCCTGATGGTTTGGGACCAATAGGAGCAGGCGAATGTCATCCGAGTTTTCATCGCGCGTTACCACCGCCCCGGACGTAATGGTCCGCATCATCGGCGACGAGGCCGTAATCCTGAATCTGAAGAGCGAACTCTATCTCGGGCTCAATCCAGTCGGTACCCGCTTCTGGACCGTACTCCACGACGCTCCCTCCATCCAGGCGGCATACGAGTCCTTGCTTGCCGAGTTTGACGTTGCGCCCACGCGGCTCCGCGAGGACCTGAACCAACTTCTCGGTCAACTGCTTGAGCAGCGACTGGTCGAGGTATCGCCCGGCGCTGCGGCGGCCAGCTAGAAAACTTCCCGGCAGGAAATTCTCAATGAGCGGGATCGTTGGCATCGTACATTTCGATGGAGCTCCGGTGGACCGTCAGGTGCTCGGCCGGTTGACCGCCTTCATGGCCTTCCGCGGTCCCGACTCTCAGGAAATCTGGATTGACGGCCACGCCGGCCTCGGCCACGCCTCGCTGAAGACGACCGAGGAATCCGAGCATGAGCGCCAGCCCTTCACGCTCGACGGCCGGATTTGGATCGTCGCCGACGCCCGGGTGGATGCCCGTCGCGAACTGATCGCAAAACTCAAAACCAAAGGCCACGAAAATCTTTCCCCGAATGCCACCGATGCGGAGCTCATCCTGCTCGCTTACCTGGTATGGGGCGAAGATTGCGTCGAGCATCTGCTCGGAGACTTCGCCTTCGCCATCTGGGACGGGCCGCAGCAACGTCTTTTTTGCGCGCGCGACCATCTCGGGGTCAAGCCATTCTTCTACGCCCACCTCGGACAGAAGCTCGTCTTCAGCAGTTCGCTGGATTGCATCCGCCAGCACCCGGCCGTGTCCGACCGGCTGAACGATCTGGCAATCGCCGACTTTCTGCTCTTCGATTTGAACCAGGACCTGGCAACCACCAGCTTTGCCGATATCCAACGCATCCCCCCGGCCCACACCGCCACGTGGTCATCCAGCGGGCTGCAGCTGCTCCGATACTGGACACTTCCCATCGACGAGCCGCTTTACTTCCGCAATACCGACGACTACGTGGATCGCTTCAACGAATTGCTGGATCAGGCGGTAGACGACCGGCTGCGCACGAAAAAGGTTGGGGTCATGATGAGTGGCGGCCTCGATTCGCCGACCCTGGCCGCAACCGCCTGGCGGATTCTTCGTGGACGATCGGCGGATTGCGAAGTGCTCGCCTCCACTACTTTGATCGATGGATTTGACCGCAACGAGCGTTACTATGCCGGGCTGGTGGCGGAGCGCCTGGGAATCCCGATCCGCAACATACGTGGTGTCCTGCCTTTTTTCGGTCACGGTCTGGGCTCAGTCATCGACGCGCGCGAGCGATTTCTTGCCCCCGGCGGGCGAATGATCCCACGCTGTGACACCGTGTGGATTGCCGGAGTTCATGCTCCGGAACTTTACCAGGAAAGGCTGGGGCCATGGGGACGCAGCCCGTACGATTTCGATATGTCAGCCGCGCACTCCAGGGCAATTAATTCGATTGACCAATGTTGGCTGGCTACCGATCAACTTTTTCTCGAACCGCGCTGCCTGGCCACGCTGGACTACATGACCCTCAAACAAACTGACCTCGATGCTACGGTTTCGTGGACGGTGGATCACGCCTGCCAAGGTCACGGGATCGTTCTGTGGTTTGATTCGGTTCTCGCGGAGGGAGTTACGTTTACTAACCGGCCGGGTGCGCCGCGTCTTATTTACCGGCAGGAATTTTTTCCCTGGCCCATCCCGCTCGAAGTTTGCCCAGGTGACACCGTCACCGTGCAGTTTCTGCACGACTCGTCGGGAACGACTATGTCTGGCGCTGGGATACGCAGCTTGCCAGCAAGAACGCGGCCAACGGCGGCAAGCTGCCCTTTCGCCAGTCAAACTTTTTTGGTTCTGATTTTTCTCTCGCGGAACTGCGGACCTCGGCTTCCCGGTTTCAACCGAGGCTCAACGAAGATGGCCGGATTCAACGCCGCATTTTGTCGCTTATGGAAGGAACCACGTCGCTGGAAGCCATCTCCCAGGAGCTGGTAAAGGACTTCCCCGGCCGGTTCAAGCGCTGGCAGGATGCGTTCAATCTGGTCTCATCCATCTCCCGGACCTTCGGAAGCTGAACAGGGCGGTCGTCAGTCGTCTGAAACTGGAAACTAACCTCGGTCCACGAGCCGTGCCGCGCCCGCCCTCAGAAACCGCCAACTCCATTTACAGATTAAGCGCAGAGGCCGCAGAACGTAGTAAAAAAAGTTAAGCGACGCGGGCAGGCTCACAAACCGGTGGTCCGCCATCCTGGCAACAAACAATGTTTGCGCCCACCAGCGCAACTTCTCGGACCGCCGCTTCAGCAGGCGAGGATAGAACAGCGGGACTCTCCAGGATTCCGCCAGCGAATCGGGGAAAAGCCGGATATCTTCTGGAAATGGCAGACAAGGAATCTCCGCCGGAATCGGAGTGCCGAAAAGTGACGAGCATGCGGCCAGTGTCGGCTCGGTGACCGTGTCGAATTCAAAACGCCCGGCTTTTTCTTTTACCTCGTTCCAATCCACTGTCGACGAAACGCACAGTTCGTGAATATCCGCCAGCCATTTCAGAATGCTCCACTTGTGATAGGCAGCGTGGAAAGAGAGATAGAGAAATTGCCACTCTGGCGTCAGGTCATACGCCCGGCACCCGAAGAAATCCGCGGGACGAGCCTGGGACCACAATTGTTCCATGGCCTCCCGATCTTTGGATGAATCCTGCAGCAGCGTCCAATGGACTTCAACCAGGTATGTGAGCACCCTCTTTTCGGAGACTAGGGGGCAATCTGCCGAGGTATGAAGCTGATGCTTGACGAAAAATTCTTCGGTGAACTGGCTGGAGTATCCGTTCGCGAGAATGACTCGCCGGGCCTGGACCGCGTCAGCGGGCGGCACCAGAATGTCGATATCGGAGCAAACCCGCGCAGCGGGATCGCCATAGAGCGATTGCGCCAGGGTGACGCCCTTCAGCGGGATTACAG
>WNEZ01000742.1_pt1 | contig 26504 bp, 30 predicted proteins | sample 5400521 | NCBI WGS metagenome assembly WNEZ01 (sample SAMN13153339, study PRJNA577476) | soil metagenome | isolation source: 120 cm saprolite under Douglas fir tree site 2 hole 1 replicate 1 | place: USA:California | collected 2015-04-18
TCGAAGACGGCGGCGCGATCGATCAGGAAACCCGGCTGTTCGATCCCAACAAGGGCGAGACCCGTTCGATGCGCTCCAAGGAAGAGGCGCACGACTATCGCTATTTCCCGGACCCCGATCTGTTGCCGCTGGAGTTCAGCGAAGCCTATGTCGCCGACCTGAAGGCCGATCTGCCGGAATTGCCGGACCAGAAGAAGGCTAAATTTATCAGCAGCTTCGGCATCACACCCTACGTGGCTAGCGTGTTGGTCAGCGAACCGGCTCTCGCGAAGTACTTTGAAGACATGATCGCCGAAAATCCCAGTGGAGGTCGCGCTGACCCCAAAGTCGCAGCGAATTGGCTAATTAACGAACATTTGGGAAGGCTCAATAAGGAAAACCGCACGATCCAGACCAGCCCGATCCCACCGGCTGCGAGTGGCGCGATCGTGACCTTGATATTTAGACAGGTTATTTCGGGCAAGATTGCCAAGGAGATCTACGAGATCGCTTGGAACGCCAACACTGATGGGTCTTCGCCAAAGAAAATCTATACTTTTGACGACGTCGAGCAAGTCGTCGAAGCGCGCGGCATGAAGCAGGTCACCGACCTCGGCGCGATCGAGAGGGTGGTCGACGACATCATCGCCGCCAATCCCAACAAGGTCGCGCAGGCCCGGGCGAAGCCGCAGCTGATCGCCTGGTTCGTCGGCCAGGCGATGAAGGCGTCCGGCGGCAAGGCCAATCCGCAAGCCGTGAACGACCTGCTCAAGTCCAAGCTCGGCATCTGAACGTGACGTGACGTCGGCGTCATCGCCGCCTTGCTTCATGCGCGCGCGCGTGCACCGATCGTTCACCATGAATGGCGGCGATGCATCGCGCGATACGAAAACCGCAGCTGCCGAATCGGCGGCGGCGATTCTCGCGAAAAACCGATTTTGGCGAGCACGAAGAGACGCAAAGCCGGCGAGCACGAAAAATTTTTTTCTTGCCAAAAACCGAGACTCAGAGTCCACGCAACGTGCTTTCGGCCGACATCGATAAGCCGCGCGACGTCGGCAGCGTGTCGATCGTCGAATGTGCGAGTAACGAAAACACCTGCGGCACAGTCGCTTCTTGCAAGTTGACAATCGCCGGTGTCGCGTTTTCGCGGGCTACTCGCGTCGTTGCGCGCAAGCATTGCGGTGCTGCCGATCAGCCCGCGTCGCACGTCCGCGCCTCGGCGCGTCAACACTTCCTTAAGTGGGACGCTGTTTTTTATCATGTGTTGGTGTATTCGGGATGTAGTGCATCTCGATTCCCGAGTGCACGCAGCAATAAAGCTATCTCACTACATCAGGAGGGCAACATGGCCAAGAAAGCTAAGAAGGCAAAGAAGGCGAAGAGCGCAGTGAAGAAGACTGCGAAGAAGACCCGCAAGGTCGCCAAGAAGAAGAAGTAAATCTGCTTCTTTAAAATTGCCGGCGGCTTGATGCCGGCACGTCACTGGAGCCTTCAGAAACGATCTGCTTCCTAAAAGCGGATTTTCAATCGGACGGCTCTGTCGACGAAAGAGGGTGTCGGCGAGACATCAGGTCAAACGGCTGGATCGCATTTTCGAAAAGAGTTCGCTCTGATCGAAAATCGGTCCGGCAGAAGAAACAAGTTTTCTTCGTTCGGTGCGGATCCTTGCGGTCCGCAATTTCACCGGCTTCCAAGCCCAACCGGGTTTCCAAGCCTTAAGTGAAATCTGGTCCTGACGTGTTCGCCGACGCCCTCGTTCCCCGTGCCGCGCCAATAGCGCCCGGCGCTCCGATTTCCCCAATCCCCAACATTTGCATTACCGCTTGGACCGTGCCCCGCGGCAGGCAACTGCATCGTGTCCTGGACGCGGCGCAGCACTTGTGCTGTTCCGCACAGCCGGGACCCATAGCTTCACCGTCACGGGCCCCGGATCGGCGGCGCACCACGCCGCAAGCCATAACCTGTCAACGACGCGCGTGAACGCGCTGACGGCACTGCGCAGCATCCGTGGCACGAGACCCCATCAATGGTTACCGATCTGCGAAACGGCAGGGTAAACCGAATTCAGCGAACCGATGCAAACCCCTGCGAAACAAGCGTTGCCATCATTTCGCCGCCGCCATCGCCCGCACCGCGTTTAGATCCCGTTCATCGCGATAGTTAAACTGCTCTTCAAGTTTGATCGGTCATGATCATCCCAACAAGCCGGCAAACGGCGAGCGCATGATCCGCCAAAGTGTGGGCGGTTTGGCGATCAGATCATGCGCTCTTCAATCATTGGCGCGCGATCGGACGCAAAACCGGATGCCACTTTTGCTGATCGCGCGCTGGAATAACGGGACGCTTTTAACAACTGGACAGGAGCCGCGCTCGGGGCAGGGCGGCCAGAAAACAAAAAGGGGATAATAGATGTTTCAGGGGCACATCGATCTGGATACGGCGATGGCGGTGGAAGCAAGCGCGATACCCGACGTGCTGTTCGAGCGCGGCCTGTATTGGGCCAGCGGACGTTCCGGCGTGGTCAATCTCGTCGCAGCGCATAAGTGGTTCAACCTCGCCGCCCTGAAAGGCCGCGCCGATGCCGTCCCGCTGCGCCGCGAGGTCGCCGAGATGATGTCCGAGGTCGAGATCGCCATGGCGCAGCGCGAAGCCCGGGCCTGGGTGACGACGCAGTAGGGCGACAACGCCCCAGAACGAGGGAGGAAATGCCGCCCGGACAGCTTCGCGGTGTTTGGCCGGTTCTTCTCCCGTTGATCGACGACCTCTCCGCTGTTGTACGTAGAGACAAATACACCCGCGGGTAACTTTAAACCGCAATTATTGCGGGACTGGGGAACACACCTCGCGGAAATCGGAAGCACCCGACTCTCATTGGTGACGCGCGCCGTTTGCGTTTGCTGTTCTGGCCGGGCGTCGGTTTCGTTTCTGATGAGGTCCCGCGATGGGCATCCTGGCCGTCTTGGTTGTCTTGCTCGTCCTTCTATTGGCCTCGACCTGGTCTTCCGCAAAATCCTATTTCGCCAAGGGGCGGCTTTCGGGCATGGAGGAAGCCACGCTCGAAATCATCCGGGGCGTCTGCTCTCACTATGAGTCGGCGGGTCAGGCGACCCCCGATTATGTGACGAAGGCCGTCGAAGCGGTCAGGACGTTCGCGCGCCGGGCGACCTACGAAAAAAGCATCTATCGATACCAGGCCCGGCTTTGGACATTCGGCGATGCCATCGGCGCCGCCTGCTGGCGCAAGGGATACGACACCTGCAAGGCGCAGATGACGCCGCCTCGAGACGACAAGATCCATGTCGCGCTGTCGATGAACGAACTGCTGCATCTCACCGCGCTGGCTCATTTGGGTTTCAAGAAAATGATGCCGAACGACCGCGGCATCGAGATGCATCGCTTCAGCGACGAGCAGCAGGCGCTTGAGGTAACGTTTGCCGTCGAGCGGCTGGAACGGGCCATTCCGGAACAGCACCGGCCTTCCGAGCACTCCACCAACCGCCGGGCCTTGATCCGGCGCTGGTGGCCGTCGGAGCGCAAGCGCGCTTGATGCAAGCAGGCCGGCTGGCGAACCAGTCTGGCGGCACCGGCCCTGGATGACACGCGGTCGCGGTCAGGTCGGTTATCGCGAAGGCCATGCCCAGTCCGGCGGCGTGTTCTCCTTGACGACGGTTTCGCCGAGCAGCTTCTCCAGTACGATCCGCCTGCTGTCGGGGACAGCGTCGAGCGCGGCAACCAGCGCCGGGGCATGTGAAACCACCACGACCTGCGAGCGCTTCGATGCCTTCGCGATCAGACGCGCCAGCGCAGGCAACAACTCCGGATGCAGGCTGGTTTCGGGTTCGTTGAGGATCATCAGCGCCGGCGGCCGCGGCGAAAGAAGCGCTGCGACCAGCAGAAGGTAGCGTAGGGTACCATCGGACAATTCGGAGGTCTTGAGCGGCCGAAGCAGGCCGTTCTGGCGCATTTCGAGTTCGAAATAGCCGTCGGTGCCGGTCACCTCGACGAGAGCGCCGGGAAACGCGTCGGCGATTGCGACGTCCATATCTGCAGCGGCGCCGATCTCGCGGACGGTTTGCACCGCTGCCGCCAGATCCGATCCGTCACCCGCCAGCACCGGCGTGTAGGTGCCGATCTGCGGCTTGCGCGAAGGCGCGTCGAGGTCGGTGCGCAAATGATCGTAAAACCGCCAGTCCCTCATCCGTTCGCGCAACATCAGGAGTTCGATGGCGTGATGCGGATCGGCGCAATGGGTCATCATGCTGTCGAAGGCGTCGAGATTCTGAAAGGCCTGCTGCCATTCGCCCTGGCCGCTGCGAATGCGGACACTGGGGCCGATGCGAACGGCAAAAGCGTTTGTCCGGTCCAGTCGTTCGCCGGTCCATTGGCTTTCGACCTTGATTTCCGGGTCGCTTGAAAATTTCGAACGCGAATCGGGCAGCGGAAGCCCGAGATCGATGGCGTAACCGTAATCCTTGCCTGAAAATCCGAGTTTCAAGCTGACCGGATTTTTGCGCACTTGTCCCTGGGCCGGTGCGGCGCCGCCTTTCGTCGGCCGCGCCTCCGGGCCTGCCCACAAGGTCGATCGTAGTCCGCCCTCGGCGGCCAATGATTGAATTATCTGGCCCTGCGCGATGTCCGCCAGCAGCTTCAGCGCGCGATAGAGGCTGGACTTGCCGCTGCCATTGGCGCCGGTCACGACATTGAGCGCGCTGAGCGTTAGCCTGACTTCGCGCAAGGATCGATAGCCGGAGATCGCGAGACTCGTTATCATGGCTACCTGAATGGATCTTGCGGTGGCTGATCGCTGCGTTTCAAGCGCGGAACAAGCGCGTCGATGATGGTCGAACTGAGCGGCCCAAGACTTGGGTGACATTACATAGCTGACATTCCGAACCGGAGACATGGGTTGTACTTTTCGCTTTTTTTGCGGCGGAAGGTGTGGAGTTCGGTGACGGAAGAGCGTCTGCGCTTTGTGGCCCGCGTCCCGGATGGGGAGGCCATGACAATGTGTGCCCCGGGATTTCGGCGTATCGCGCAAGACCGGCTGCAAGATTTTCGATCGCTACAAGGAACACGGGCAGGGCCGCGCGGGGCGATCGGTCGCGACGCCGTGTTGGCTACGTGGTGTTCCTATGTGTCCGGGCTGGACAATAGATTTGCTGGCGGAGCCGGAGGAAGTCTAACTCAAAAAATAGCCATTGATTTCGCTTCACAAATCAACGCTTATCGCAACGTCACATCAGCTACCCCTGATTTAGCCCATAGGCCAAATCGAGCAGGAAGCGGCGCGCATGAGCAGGCTTGGCGATGACGAGCTGTCCCCCGAACAGATTTTAGTTCTCAAAGACCGCCTCAATCAGCCCGACCCGCTCAAGATCCTTGCCGGCCTCGTTGCCATCATGGCGGACCCGGCCCGCGCGGATAAGACAATCAAGCAGTACCAGGCAGACAAGGCCGCGGCAGATCGCGCCAAGGCCTCGCTCGTCGAGGCGCGTGCCAAGCACGACCAGCACATCGCCGATGAAACCGCCAAACTCGACCAGTCGCGCGCGAGCCTGCGCCGGCGCGAAATTGAAATCTCGCAGAGGGAAGGCCGGTTGCTGGCTTCCGAAGCAAGAATGAAAGAGCGGGAAGATATCGACGCGCGCCGCTGCGGCCGCGTCGAAGTTTTCCCCAGCGGTATGAGCCGCGAGCACGATCTATCCGTCGACGCGCCGGATCCACACTACGGGAGTGCTGCCTGATGCGCATCTACAGCCGTTGCGAATCGACCGATTATGGCGGCGACGAATCGCTCGCCCTCGAAGCCTGCCAGCGCCATCCCGATGAATGGACGACGCGCCCGTGGATCAGGCCGTTCGGCAATTCCGGCATTGAAATTCCCGCCAATTTCGAAGGTGCGTCGAGGACGCGGCTGGAGGAAATCGCAGTCGCGATTCTTGGCGAAGAGGAACGCACCAGCGATCAGCGCAGCGCAATCGAAATCGTCCGTCTTTATGTCAGCGGCGCGAAGCATCCGGGGATCGCGGCATGACCGACACACCCGCTGCGACACCATCCCCAGCGCCCGTAGCAGCCCCGTCGGCTGCGCCATCCGATGCGGCGCAGCGCCAGGGTGTCATCGCGGATAGTCAGTACCACAGGCTCTCGCAGGCCGATCAGGCCCGTTATGCAAGTGTGCGGGGCGGCCCCGACGGCGGCAGCGAATGGGTAGAGCGCTCTACCCTGCCGAGCGCGACCGATTCCCCGAGCACTGCGCCGGCCGATCATGGCAAGCCTTCCGATCCGACCGCCAAAGTCCAGGTTGGCGAGATGTTCGTGTCGCAATCTGAGCTGCAGGAATTTTTCCAGGCGCGTGGCGCGGACGAACTGAGAAAGGCCAGTCTGCCGGCGACCCCAAACGATTACGTCGCCGAGCTCCCGGCCAGTCTCGAACTCCCTCCCGGTGTAGAATTCAAGATTGATCCGGCCGACCCGATGCTGGCGGCCGCGCGCAATTGGGCCCATGGCAAGGGGCTGGGGCAGGCGGATTTCGCGGAGCTTGTCGGTATCTATGCCACCGCGAAAGCGCATGAACGGGCCTTCATCAATACCGCTTCGGCCGCCGAGGTGGCGAAGCTTGGGGTCAACGGCGTTCAGCGCGTGTCTGCTCTTGAAGTGTGGCTCAGAGGCATGGTCGGCGATCGATTGGCCGGTCCGATGCGCTCGATGATGGCGACCGCTGATATCGTCAAGGGCCTCGAAATGATTCAGCATCGGATGGCGACCCAGGGCGCGGCGTCGTTTTCGCAGGCCCATCGCGAACCCGGGCACGAACAGCGCGGCGGTCGCGTCTCCGACGAAGCCTATGCGGCGATGACGCCGAGCCAGAAGCTCGATTATTCGCGTGGTTTCGATCAGAGCCAGTTCCAGGGCCGATAGAGGGGCATGACGTGAAGTCAATTCCGGGCGGTCCAGTACGTAACAACTTCAACAAACCCATCACCATCCAGCGCCATCTCGGCGGCGGCGGCGGCGCGACCACGCATTCAAGCATGCCTTCGCGGACCGACCGAGGCAGGCCGGTCGCGATACCGAGGGCTGCCGCGATGCCATCTGGCGGCTCGCACATCAGCCCAGAGATTCGGGGCGAGCTGGGCAAACTTTCGCCGAGCTTAGCAGCGGGAATCCGCGCGGTCGCGGACCGGAAATGATGTCCGGCCTCGCCGCGCACAACGAATCCGGTGGTCAGGGAACGGAGCGACGGCGCAGCGGTGGACATTGGCACATGCCTCCTGCGATCGAGCGCGCGTCCGCATCACGCGAACCCAAAAAGCTGCAACAGCCCGTGGCAGCGAAGCCGGCGCCCGTCGAGGTGGCGACCATCGCATCGCTTCCTCCCGGCACGATTTTTCGCATCGTCACCGACCTCGAAGCGCTTAAAGACGGGTTCTCCGATCGCATCGCGGATCTCGATGTGGCCATGACCGAGGTCGACGCGGCCACCGGCATGACGCGGGGGAATATGCAAAAGCTGCTCTCGAAGTCCGATGCGAAATGGGCCCGGGAATTCGGCTGGAAAACGCTCGGCGATGCGCTCAAGGGCACTGGCCTGGCGCTGGTGCTGGTGATTGATGACGCCCGATTTGCGCCGATCAGGGATCGGATGACAAAGAGGGAGCGCCCGGCACGTCCGCTCAAACTATTGCCGCCTCCGAGCTCCAGGCCATGAGAAAGCCCGCGCCCGAATACTGCGCCACTTGTTGGATCGAAACCAACTCATGCACTCCGGCCGTGAAATGGGACGGTCTGCCGCTGTGCAGAAATCACCTCGCCGAAAACCAACTGAAATGCCAGGGCCTCGATCCATACCCGGTCGACGTCACCCTCGACGCGCCGGCCATGCTGCAGTGACTCACGCGTAGTGCGTTGCCGAGCGAATCCTCACCCTTGAATATCCGCGCACTTGCTCGACCGGAAGCCGAGTGACGCGGGCCCAGTAATTCCAAATCCAATGGCCCCGACGATCTTCTGATCACCCTATGCCGCGCAGGGCCTTCCGGGTCGGGCGCCATTGGAGACTTGTTCATGATCCGCCTCGCCGGCGCCCTGCTGCTGCTCGTCCTCGCCGGACTATCGCCCGCTCGGGCGCAACTGGCCTGCCCGAATCCTTACGTCAACGGCTCCTGCACGCCGATCACCGGCACCGCGACTGGCACCACCGGCGCCATCGCCGCAACGCTGCCCGCCGTCGCCGGCAAGACCACCTATCTGTGTGGCTTCTACTATGTCGGTACCAACGCCACGACCGCGAACACCGCGACCTCGGTAACCATTACCGGGACCATCGGCGGTACGATGAGCTACGGATTCCCGACGCTCGCGCTCGGTGCCACCATCCCGAACACCATTCCCCTCGATGAAGAGTTCATTCCCTGCATCGCGGCTAGCGCCCCCAACACCTCCGTTGTCGTCAACGGCCCGGCGCTCGGTGCCGGTGCGACGCTCGCAACCGTCACCGCATGGGGATATTACCTATGATCCGCCTCGCCACATTTCTCGTTGCGTTCTGCATTGCCACCGCCGTGCGGGCGCAACAAGTCCCGCCTTACAGCTATCCGCAGACCATCGGCACATCATCGGTCGCGATCCTCGCCGCCAACCCTGCACGCAAACGAGTAATCTTCCACAATCCAAACGATGCCGCCAAGATCGCGGTGTGTCCGATCGGCCCGACGCGCGTGGCCGGCGGCTCGCAGGCGCTGATCGTAGCTGTGATCAATGGCGCGGGATGTCTGACGCTACTGCCCTACCAGTCACAGGAGATCAGCGGCAGCACCGCGAGCGGACCTCAGCAATGGATGCCTACGCCGTGGGTCGGCATCGCCAGCGCGCCGGGTTCGGCTCTCACCATCTACGAGTTCGAATAAGATGCGGCGCCGTCTCGCAGCCGACGCGCGCCCGCTCGTTCATCAATCTCGCATTATTCATCAACTGACGGCGGAAATGCGCACCGCGGTTCGGTTGATCGTGCAGGACGGCCTGCCGCGCGCCGAGGCTGCCAAGCTGGCGAGGCTGAGCGACGATGAGGTCCGCGAGGAATTGCGCGACAATTTTGCCGTGCGCGCGTTCTGGGATGCGCAAATCAAACTGCTGATTGATCGCGCAAAGCCGAGGGCCATACATGTCATGGTCAAGGAAGGCGTGCTCGCGACGACGTTGCGACTTGCGTGGCGGCGGCCCTAACGTCGCGGCCCGGCTTCGCCATCTTGATCAGCGGTCATCTCAGCAACCGATCGATGTCACGCCGCTGCCGCTCAACGGTCTGGCTCTCGCGCCGCGATTGGAAGCGGATTTAGACGGCTGATCACGATGTCGAGTTTTCCACAGGCTTCGACGGCGAGCGTTGATCGCGATTGGTTATTTGAAGTCGCGGTGCCGCCAGCTTCGCGGCAGCACGGCTTTCCTTGCCGGCGACCCTGCGCTCGGCCTTGATCTCTTTGCTCTCGACGGCCTTCGCTGCCGCCGCGCCGCTGAGAGAACCTGGCGAAAATCCGCCACTGCGGCTATCTATACCATTGTTTTTATTGGGTTTATTTTTGCCGAGTGGCGGATTTCCGCGAATGTCACGATCCACGGTGTCATGATGCACACCGAGCACTTTCGCGATCGTCCGGTTCGGGACGAGAACTGCACCTCCGCCGGCGAACGCTCTCGCCATTTCCGGCTCGCCGGACGGACAACATGTTCACGGTCTGCTCCTGGTCCGTTGCCCGCCGACCGGTAAGTCTACCGGCCGAGAACAGCCGACTATTTCTTCGCCTTCAGCGCGAGTTCGACCAGCCGGCGGATGGCTTGCGATCGGTTTAGCTCGTCCGCTTGCTTCGTGGCCCAGGTCGCGACGCCGTCTAAAACCTCTTGAGGCAAGCGGATCGTCACAGCAGGGTCTCGCCCTGTGGCCGGTCGGCCTGATTTCTTTTGGTGTACCTTAATTGACTTCGCCATAGATGCGGTGTACCAAAATAGCAAGCCGAGGGGAAGCGCGAACTTCCGCCCCGGCTCTAACCCGAGCCACGAAGGACGACAATCCAAATGACCCGAGCTGATCGCATGCTTAGCATGCCACCCCTAAACACGCCTATAATAGACCACCCAGCACCACGCGTTCCCACCTCGCAACAGCGTGCGGACGAACTGCTTCGCCGCTGGCGCCTAGCGCGCGTCGCTGGCGTTCCGGCGGCCGTCCGCGCGTTCCTGATGGCGGATCGAGAACTCGATCCTCTCGACGTGCTCGCCGATTTGCTCGGCTCCGGCGACTTCGACCATGAGATCCTTGATCCGGAGGCGGCGGCCAGGCTGATCATAGAGCGGCTGAACGATGCCGGCTTCAAGATTGTGCCGACCACGCGAGAGGACTGATCCGATGACCTACACCCGGACGGTCGAAGGCAAGACCGACACCATGATCGAGGTCGCACCCGGCGAGTTCGTGAACACGGTCAGCGCCGCGAAGCTCGGCATGATGCGCAAGCCGATCGTCGATGCGAAGGAGGTGCTCCGATGACGAGCACCCGGATCGTTTTCGCGGTCTTCGTGATCGCAGTCGCGCTTAGTACGGCGCTGCGTCACGAACCTGCTGCGAAGGTTCTGGACAGGATCGAGCCCGTCGAAGCGTTCTGCGAAAATTATTATCGCTGGCGTGAGACGCAAGCCGGCGGGCTCGCGACCGTGGATCTCATCTGCTTCAATGCGCAGCAGATGCGCCCGTGAAGATCCTGCTCATCGCAATGGCGATCGTCCTGATCTGGAGTGTTCTGGTCGCGCTATGTGCGCCTGCCGTCGGCCGGTACCTCCGCCAACTCGATCGCGATCAGAACGACCGCCTGTAATTATGCGGGCTCGAGGTCTCCAAGCCTCGGGCCTTTTTCATTGTTCCCTCGGATGGCAACAGCATGACTGACCTCGCCGCACCATGGCGCCACGATCCCGCTTTTGGCGGAATGAGCGATGCAGCGGCAAAAGCAAGCTGGGAGGCTACGATGGCCCGCCGGGCCGCCGATCCGAAGCCGACAAAGCCGCGGATTAAGTTCGCGCGCACCAGGACAAACAGCATCATGAACACCAAATTCCCGCCGCTTCGCGCCGTCGTGCCTGGCTATCTATACGAGGGCTTCACGGTCCTGGCCGGCCGGCAGAAGCTGGGCAAAACGTGGCTCGCGATCGACTGGGCGGTAGCCGTGGCTACCGGCGGCGTCGCCATGGGTTCGATCGACTGCGCATCCGGCGACGTGCTCTATGTCGACATGGAAAACGGCCCGCGGCGCATTCAGGGCCGGATTCGCACGTTGTTTCCATACGATCAGGCGTTGCCGGATCTGTCGCGCCTTGAGTGGGTGACCGAAGCGCCGCAACTCGACGCTGGTTTCATCGATGAGCTCGAGCTCTGGCGGCGGTCGGTGCAGAATCCGACCATGGTCGTGATCGACGTCCTGCAGCGGATCAAACCCGCCGGCAGCATGGCGCGGAACGCTTATGAGAATGACTACAGCACCTGGGCGCCGTTGCAGCGCTGGGCAACCGAGAAACGGGTTGCTGTGCTCGGTCTGCACCACACCAAGAAGGGCGGCGCCGATGACCCTCTAGAGGCGCTGTCCGGATCGAACGGTCTGTCAGCCTGCGCCGACACCACCATCGTACTCGATAGCGATCAGAACGGGAAAACGCTGTACGTCCGCGGGCGCGATGTTGAGGAAAAGGAAACCGCGATTATTTTCACCGCAGGTAACTGGACCATCCGGGGTGAAGCGGCTGACGTCCGCAGAACCGATGAACGGTCTCAAATCTTATCGGTGCTTCTTACTGCAGATGAACCCATGAACCCGAAAGAGATATCGATTGCGACCAGGAGCGCCAGAAACAGCACAGATCAACTGCTTTACAAGATGGCAAAGGCCGGTGAGGTCGAGAAAACGGGCCGCGGCCTGTACATCCACCCTGACCGTCTAGACCTACGCAAGATCGATAAGAGGATAAGAAGCACCGCCGGTGAGGCTGAGGGGAATTCCGATGACTAACCGCAGCTTCTTACTTTCTTTCTTATCTTACGGGGGTTGATGCCGTGACGGCATCTGATCGCGGTGACGGGTTGTGACGCCCCGATCGCGGTGACGCCGGTGATGATCGTGATGCGTCACGACTAGCCCTAGTTGTGACACATCACAACCTGCCATGGTTATGACACGTCACCCCCCGGCCTATTACCCGCGAACCGGGCGATCCGGCACCGCGAAATGCGAGAAGTGCCCGGTTTTGCTCGACATCGCTATGTCGTAATTGCTATAGTTTGGACATAGGAGGAACCATGGAACCAACACCGGAATACCTGAAAGGGCTGGATGACGGTCGCAGCGCGGCCGAGAAGGGCGCCGAGAAGCGGATCGCCGAGATCAAGGACGAGCGCGATGAAGCGCTTGAACTGGTGGAAAGGGAGAGAGAGCACGTCGGCGACGTCGATACCCTGCTTGTCTCATGGATCGAAGCGTTCAACATGCAGCAGGGCGAGGATGGACGGTGGTATTGGCAAGACGGCCTCGTGGAGCGGCACGACCTGCTTAAGCAGCAACACCTTGCGCTGCTGAAGGACTGGAATCAGTTCGTCGGCGAATACAACGTCATGATCAAGCCAAGGCAAATCGGCCGGCCCCTCAATGCATCCGACGCGCAATGCGCCGCCGTGCTGAAGCTGCACAAGGCCGGAATGTCGCTGCAGCATATCGCCGACGACACCAACCTTGGACTGCGAACGGTGCGGACCGTCATCGGGCGCACGACGCGTACCGACCGCACCAGCATCAAGCGGCTGCACCGGATCGACCCGGATAAGGCGTCGCTGATCAGCGACAAGACCCGCAAGCGGACCCGTGACGCGCTGCCGAAGCGGATCAATACCGCGCTCGCCGAAGGTGTAGCGCTGATCAAGGAAGCGAAGGGGCTCGGCAAGCTGCGTTGAACCGGGCCATCGCGCCAGCGTTCACGCGTTCGGCGCCCGGGCCAACGAGCTAGGAAAGCAGGTGGCCCATTTGGGCCACCTGCCAAGCGCAAAGGAAGGGATGGCAAGAGCTATCCCGCAACAAAAAGGTCGAAGAAAAAATCGTCGCACGATGGAGAAGAGCCGCGCGCTACGGTCAGATTGGGCGGATGGAAGTCACGGAGCAACCCGCGATCATCGATCGGCGCGCCGGGACTGATTGGCGCGCATTGCGGCCGACGAAGTTGCCTTCGAACGGTTGACGGAGCTGTTCGTCAATGAGCACGGCAGAGTCCAGCACAGAGATACCGAAATTTATCAGTGGGGCGCGCATCTGCACGACCTCGTGCTGACCGAACTCGGATTCGAGGGGCGCGCTGGCTTTCAGCACAACTATGATCTTTGTCTGATGGTGGAGCAGGGGCCGCGCGGCAAAGACTGCGTGAACTGACATCCCAAATCTACCCATGCATTAACCGCATAGCGCAGAAGGCCATTTGCCGAGTCTGCGGAGGTCGCTGGGAGGCCTTCTGATTGGCGGGCGCTCAGGGAGCGGATATCGGCGCCGGCGAATCCTTGCCCCGGCCGGAGTCAATGGCGACCGCTTCGCTGCCGGCTTCCGGCTGGTCTGGATCAGCTTGTAAAGTCCAGGCTCGGAAATGATGGCCATTTCTTGGGGACCGCCAAGGGTCTCAACAATGCTTAGACCCTTCTCATCCGGGTCAAGATTGCCGGCCAGCAGGGTGGCGTTTGAATGCTCAAGGACTTGGCAGACGGCTCGTCTGGTTATATGCATGTAACCAGATAATTTATTCTTGGCGAAAAACACCTCGTCAATCGTAACTGGCTGCGCTGGAACCAACTTGCCATGGCGCCATGCCTGGAACACTGCAATGATTTCCTCACGAGCATCCGCGGCCCGGGGTGCATCCGATTTCATACAGATCAGAAGCGCCTGTTCCTCGTTGAGGTAGTATTCCTCTGAAGGTCGCCCACCCTGTGGGCTAGGGTTTGCCGTATGGCACGGCAAACCTCCATAGCGCTCTAATTCCTCAACATTTCGTTTAATCAACTCACGGATCACACGAGGTCGCTCAAACTCCAGCGACTCGGCAAGGCGAATATCCTGAACACGGGGTTCGCCAGCGGTTGCCCCTTTTTACCGTATCCCGCGCCGTCTGTTCACAGCCAATGCAGACAGCCCTGAACCTGGTCGGCAGATGCATCTGCCGACGACCGTCTTTTCTGAAAAACGCTTCATCAAAAGTCCCGCCGCAGCGGTTGCAGGTTCGATGGCCTCGGTAGTAGCGACCCCATGGCTCAAATCTGGGCTATGGACCACTGCCGTGCCATACGGCGGTGGCTGATCGACCAATACGGGCGTTGCCCGTAGTGCGTTGGCGATGGCCGGCGAAAAGGCGAGAGGGTGTGACGATGGAAATCAGGACCCCCGCACCGAGCGCGCTCGCCGCCGTCAAGGCTGGACCGCCGGCCGAACCCGTCGACAAGCAACGCAGGATCAGCGCCAAGATCCGCCGCGCCTGCGATCTGCTCGCCAGCGGCAAATGCAAAACCCAGCTCGACGCCGCCGCAGAAGTCGGCCTTACCCGCGAAACCCTCTGCCGCAACCTCGCCAAGCCCCACGTCGCCGAATACATCCGCATGCGCGCCGTCCGCACCATCGCCATGGCCGCCGGCCGCGCCGCAGAGGTCAAGGCCGAACTGCTCGACTGCGCCGACAACATGGTCCGCGACCGCAGCTCAACCTTCGTGCTCGGAACCGCAGGCATCGGCCCCACCACCTCGTCATCGATCAACCTCAATATCGAGGTCAAGGCCGGATATGTCATCGACCTCACGGACGCGCCCAGGTCGCCGGCCAGGACCATCGACGCCTCTGCTAACTCTGCCGAATAGAGTGCCAGTTAGCCCATAACCGCCAATATCAGCCCCAAATCGGGCCCGGAGGCTCACTTTACGCGCACATACTGTGATGTAGCCTCACACAGCCGCCAACCTACCCATACCAATGATTGCCGCCAAAACCACGGACAGGGTGGTATCACGCTAGGCCAGATGGGGGTGGAAACACGTGTCTCCTGCCCGCAATCCAGCCCCGAAAAGTTTCGTCGGATCAAAGGGAAAGGGGTTTCAGGCGCGCGGTTGCCGCATTCTAGCTCTTCCTTGGGGAGAAGAGGGCGAGCGCATGCGATTATCAGGGGTACGAGCGCGGGCGCCACGATCTGCAAACACAAATCACAGCAATATCAACGTGATGCCTGCCACGTTCGACGGAGATACGCTCCGTCCAACCGGTCGAAACCTAAACAACAACAAGGGGGTAGGGGTCAATCTCGAATTCCCGCCATACGAAGGCCGGCAGGAAAACCCACGAGTTCGCCGCTCGGCTGGTGTCTCCCGGTCCCGATGGCCTTCCGGAACATCCCATCCCCTGATTTTTGGCGGCTGGGAAATTTCGGGGATGCCGACCTCAGGGTCTGGCATGCCCCCCCCTGTGGCTGCCTTTGCCCCTGTGGGACATCTTTCCCGATAAGGTTCTAGATCTATAAGGTGCCTACATACGCCGGAAGCAGCGATTGGGGGGGTTTACCTACATACGCCGGAAGCAGGAACCCGATTTGCGCCTACATACGCCGGAAGTAGGTTCGCCTACATACGCCGGACTTGCATAAAACGAGTATTTTTCACCGGATGCAACCTCAGATTATGTGCTGGTCGTTGTGACTCTCGGGGGCGTCAGAACGGTCCTCAACTTGCTTGTTGGCCTTTGTTTTTGCGGCATTCTGCCTTTTCTTTTTTCGTGAAAGCGGTGGAGTTCGGCGATCCTGTGGGCTTCTTCGACTGTCTTGATCTCGAGATAGTCGTTGGTGGGCACATCCCCCGCGGTGGGATCGCGCGGCAGGAACGTGGGGGCGTACATTTTGGGAGTCCGGCCATTTGCCGATCCGCCCATATCGCGGGTGCATTTGATAATGCCTAGGTTCGTCAGGACCAGCATGGTGCCCTTGACGTGCTTGGGATGAATGCCGGCCTTCAGAAGGTCTCTATACGTCACAACCAAGCCATCCTTGACGAATCCAGACTTGGATTGGTGCTCCTCCATGATGCGGTCGAATGCGCGTCGCTCATTGATGTTCAGCATCGACCACGCCGGGCTATTAAGGAGCTGTCGGGGAAATCTGAAATATTGCTCGTTGGGTGACTTCATCGCGCCACCTCCAACAGCACGTCGTTCCAATCGGCGCCCGATGTGTCCGGCATCTTGACCTCGGTCGGGAATGACAGCCTGGCGCAGAGAGCCTCTGCCGCGCGCTGGCTGACGCCGTGAGGGTCGTGGTCGGCGAACACGATCAGGTGCCGGCATTCGGGCGGCGGTTCGAAGGTCTCGATGCCGTGTGCGCACAGCACGCTCCAGACCGGTATGCGGAACAGTCTGGCGGCAGAGAGCGCGGTTTCGATACCCTCGGCGATGCCCATCAGCGGCGCCGCCGGCATCAGCCTGATTGTCGGTCCGCGGCCAAACGGCCCTGCCATCTTGCGCGGCGTGGCAACGTTGGCTTTGCCCATGCCGTCATCCGCCAGGAACGTTCGGTGTGTGGCGACGTGCTTGCCTGTCGGATCGGTGACCAGAGCGAACATCGCCGGGTGACGGCTCTGCACGGCGTTTGGGTGTTCGCGGTACCAATCCAGCGGGCTGATGCGCAGGGTTGGCGGATAAATATCCATGCCGACCCCGCGGTGACGGAGATACTTGTCCACCGCATCGTCGGCTCGGATGCGTCCACCGCGCCGCCAGACTTTTTGGTGGTAATATTTCGACGCTTTCTGTTCGGTGGGCCTGTTCGTAGTTGGTGCCGGCAGTATCACGTGTCTATCTCCGAGGATGTCATCGATGACGCGCGCGGCCTCCGGGAACGGCTTGCCGATGAAGGCGATGACCAGATCGATCGCCGGTCGCGGACGTGGCTGGCACTGGTTACAAACCCACATGCCATTGCCGGGCTGCCGATCGATGAAGCGGAAGCGATCAGTGCCGCCGCAGATCGGGCATGGGCAGTTGCGACCCGTGAGGAAGCTATCGTCGATGCCGAGCGCCGGCAGGATTTCACGCCATTTGCCATGGGCTCGTTCCTTGGTTGAGGGCTGCATCATGCCCCTCTCCGCTTCGCGTAGGCGATCTGACGTGATTGGACCCACGACAGCGTCGAAGCGGTGGGCGTGCATGTCGGCCGTTCATTCCATGCCCAGGGTGGAAAGGAGCCGAATTTGTCCTTGTACTTGTGAGCGGCCCAGCCGCGTTTGAAACCGCGCTCGCGCTCGATAGCCCGGAGTTCGGCGTGGAAGATGATCAGTTCTTGTTGCGTCGGCCCCTTCACCGCGTTGCGCGAAGAGAATTCCACAAGCTCGCCGTCCTCATTGACGACCTTGCATTTTGGCTCCGGCTTGAACCCGCACGCTGGGCAGACGACCAGCTTGGGAGCTTTCAGGTACGAACACTTTGGACATTTCTTCGGCAGCGCTTCCTGTTCTTTGGGGAGCGCCTTCTGCCGCGGCTTGCCATCGTCCAGCTTGTCGTGATGGATATCGGTAACGAAGCCGAGGCGGATGTGATTGTCAGAATGATCGAGGATCAGGCAATCCGACTTGCCATCAGCGGTGCGCAAACCGCGCCCGACCATCTGGACGAACAAGATTTCCGACTTGGTCGGTCTCGCCAGAATGATGCATCGCACGTCCCAATCGATGCCCGTCGTCAGGCAGCCGACGTTGCAGACGACCTTGATCTCGCCGTGATGGAACTGGCGGGCGATTTCCTTGCGCTCGTCTGCTTTGGTGTAGGCGTCGATATACCCGGACGCGACGCCGGCCTCGATGAACTTTTGCTGGAGATGCTTTGCGTGAGCGCGATCGACGGCGAAGCACAAGGTTGGGCGATCCTGCCCGCGATCGATCCAGGTGTTGACGACGTCCGCGATCAGCGGCGCCTTGTCCATCGCTTTGGAAAGATCATCATCGCGATAGTCGCCAGCGACGGTTCGGACTCCGGTCAGGTCCGGCGATGCCGGCGCGAATACGCGGAATTTCGAGAGATAGCCGGCATCGATCAATTGCGCAGCGGTGGCGCCGACGATCAGCTTGCCGAAATGCTTGCCGAGCCCGCGAGTCCAGGGCGTAGCGGTGAGAGCGATGACAGGAAGATGTTTCCACGGACCTTCAAGCCATTCTTCGTAGGCATCAAACCACCGATGCACTTCGTCGACGATCACCATATCGATCGGTGGCATCTGGCGCCGCATCAGCGTCTGCACCGAGGCGATCTGCACCGAGGCGATCTGCACCGGCCGCGACCAGTTCGTCATCTCATGATCTGCCTGGATCACGCCGACGTCGCAGATGCCTTCCGCAAAAAATTTCTCCACAGTCTGGTCGATCAGCGACAGCGCCGGCACGGTGAAGAGGGTTCGGCGGCGATCGTCGCAATTACGCTTCGCGAGCGTCGCGCCAACAATGGTCTTGCCGAACCCCGTCGGCGCCTGCACCACGATATGGCGGATGCCGTCCGCCAACGCCCGGTAGATCTCGGTGATAAGGTCGCTCTGATGCGGGCGAAGGGTATTGCCGCTATTCGGGAGTGGTGCTATCTCGGATTCGAGCCGCCGACCAAGCCGCTCGAAATCCTGAAGCCCGTTCACCGTCTGCGCGGTGGCGGGCTTCGTAGCATTTTTGATCACGAACTAAGCCGCGGCGTTCTCTTGGGAGCCTTCGGCCCGGCCGGCGGCAATCATGCGATCGATCGTCGATCGCGAAAGGTTGGAAAGCTCCAGGGCCTGCTTTGCCGTTATCGTCACCGGGCGGATCATCTCCGGCAGCGGGTCGGCAATGCCCAGCGCTTCAAAGAAAGACGCCCGGACAATCAGCGTGCGGTCGGCTACCTTGACGGTGCGAACCGGTGGGGTTTTAGAGTTGGAAGGCTTCATGTGTTGCCTCGTTTGTTGCGTCTGAGGGCAACATGAGGCAGTTCTCTTGGACGCCATACGGGGGATGGCGTCCAGCGGCGCGAAGGCTAATCCGCTTTGGCTTTTGGCACGGAAACTAGAGGGTACAATTCCGCTCTGCCGACAATCAAAACTCGCTCGGTCGGCGAATTGCAGTTTGGGACCGCCGCCGTGTAGGCTAAAAACCTTCTCTCGTAGCCTCCCGCGTTTTCGCGGCCAGCCCACTTCCGGGCCTGATCAGCCGAGAACTTGAAGGCGGCGGGCTTAATTCCATCGGCGACCGCTTCAGCAGCCTTTAGAACCGAATCCACACCGCTTGCTTCTTTGTATGCGAGCACAATCCCACCAAGCATGTCCCGAATAGTCTGGACGGTCGCAACATCCGGTGCGAGGTGAGGCATATATTTTCGACCTTGAAGTGCCTTGATATGACGCCAGACCGGATGCATTCCCGGAGTTGTTAGAGCCTCCAAGATTGCGTTGGCATGGTGCATGCCGTGAGCTGCAACCAATTCGTCAGGGCATCTTTGCAAGAAATAATCGACGGCTTGCTTAAGCGTTGCCAGTCCGAAGGCGACCGAGCGGACATCGTCACTGTCAGCGTTATCGTGATCGGCTAGTTTTCCAGCGATCGTGGCTTCGTAGAGTTTGATGACGTCCGTCGCAAATTTCGCGTGCTCATTATCCTCAAATGCCTGATCCTCTTTCGCGGAGGTGCTGATTTCCTTTGCCATGGGCCGCCGCCCTCAAGTCGTGGCTGCGAGCGGCGCGAACGCCAGCACATCGGCAGAGCGCGCCGGGTCGCTGGTGGCGAATGCGGCCCATGCGTCCATCAACAGCCGGCGCTTTTCGAACATGTCGCCGCGATCGTAGGCGCGCTCCGTCTCGTCGCCGACGAGATGCGCCAGCGCCTTTTCAAGCAATTCGCGCTGGAAATTGGTCTTGTTGCCGCCCCAGGTACGGAACGTGCTTCTGAAACCATGCGGAACGATATCGGCGCGCCCCATGCGGTCGAGCACGGCGCCGGAGGCCGCGTCGCTCAAGGGGCGATCGGTGCCAGGGCTATAGAACACGAATTCCTTGGTTTTGATTTTGGCCATTCGCAGCAGCACGGCGAGCGCGGGGGCACTCAGCGGCACCTTGTGATCTTTACCGCCCTTCATGTTTTCGCCGGCGATCGTCCACACCGCGGCGGACAAATCGAACTCGGACCAGCGCGCGCCGACTGCATTGCCCGGCCGGCTTGCCGTCAAGATTTGAAATTCCAGCGCGGCGGCGGCGATACCTTCGCGCGCGCGCAAGGCCTGCATGAAGGCCGGCAGATCGGCATAAGGCAGGGCGGGGTGATTCTTGACCTTCGAAACCTTCGACTGTTTCGGCAGCACTGCATCAAGATGGCCTTTCCAGCGCGCGGGATTTTCGCCGACGAATTCCCCGCGCGACTTCGCGGCGCTGACGACGCTTTCGATGCGCCCGCGCACCCGGCTTGCGGTTTCGGTCTTGGTCGACCAGATCGGATCAAGCACCGCCATGACCAGCGCGGTGTCGACCGACTGAACCGGCAGATCGCCGATGATCGGGTAAGCATAGGTTTTCAGCGTCGCTTCCCATTGCTTGGCGTGCTTGGCGTTTTTCCAGCCCGAGCGATTCGCCTCGATGAAGCGGGCGGCGGCGGCGCGAAAGGTGATTTGCTTGGCGGTCTCAAGCTTCTTTGCGTGCCTTTCGGCCTTGCGCAGTTCCAGGGGGTCGATCCCGCGCTTGATCAGCTTGCGCAGCGCGTCGCGTTCCTCGCGGGCTTCTTTCAATGAGAAGTCCAGAGCCGATCCGAGCCCCATTTCACGGGCGCGTTTGTCGAGCGAGTATTTGAGCAGCCACGACTTTGATGTTTCGCTGCGCACCTGCAGGTAAAGCCCGCGGCCGTCGAGGTAGTCACCAGGCGCTTTGAGCGACTTCACCTTGGCGGCAGACAGCAAATCGACGCTGGTCATGGATCTTATCCCCTGTTCCTACCCCTTATTACGTGGTGGGGCGAGCAGAAGCAAGGAGATATTATCAGAAGCACGATTTAGTGGAGCTATGCCTGTATTTGTTGGGTTATTTGAGGCTTACGGAAGCGAGTGGAAGCAGTTTGCTGGCGGAGCCGGAGGGATTCGAACCCTCGATAGGGCTTTACAACCCTATAACGGTTTAGCAAACCGCCGCCTTCAGCCACTCGGCCACAGCTCCGTAAGGCCGATATGCCCGACGCAGCGGCGAGCCGCAAGCGGCAGATTCCAGTCCGCCGAATTCCCTGCGATTTAGACGGCTTGTGCGGAGACCATGCCACGAAATCCCCCGACGGGGAGACGTCGGTCCGGACCGCCGATCTCCGATGGGCCGGGCGTGAAGTCCGCCGCCGCGATCAGCATCTGAAACGGAACCGGACGGCGCGCAGCCAGCCTTCATGCAGGAGCCTTTATAATATTGGTGGCCGATTGTGCGGCAAGAGCGAGTCGCGGTTCCGGCCGGAACGACAGCTCTCTTAGTGGGGATGCATGATCTTGGTGGGGATGGGCGATCGCCTCGATCATTCGATTCGGCGCAAGCCCTTCGCGTCAGAAACCGAAAACCCAGCGTTCGGGTGCCTGCACCACGATCCGCACGCCAAATTGAACTATTCGAAAACAGCCTGATGAAACAAAGGTTTGTGACAAAAGGTCGATCACTGCTGAGTGTTAATTGTGCAACACCCATCCAAAAACGGCTGCCATCACAGGGTCCGAAGCGGTTCCTTTGTTGCGTGTTCAGAGGTGTTCGGTAATTGTGTTGGTGCGACGGAGGGGGGCATCCCGAGGTCGCCCCGTTAGGTGGTTCGCTTAAGTCCCTCGCGTTGATGCGGGAGTGTCCGAAGGCGCGAAGCGACTAAGCGGGTTTTTTACGGGGACAAGGGAACCAACCTAGGGTGTTTCACCCGGCGGATCCGGAACCTTCCCTACAGAGCAACTTGGAGGTTAACATGAAGATGGTTAAGAGCCTTATCCTCGGCTCAGCGGCGGGTTTGCTCGCTATGAGTGGGGCACAGGCGGCCGATCTCCCCTTGAAGGCCAAAGCGGTCGAATATGTGAGGATCTGCTCCCTGTATGGTGCCGGTTTCTTCTACATTCCGGGCACCGACACCTGCATCAAGCTGGGTGGTTATCTGCGCGTTGAAACAGCGTTGAACACCAATAGCGTCTTCAGCGGCGCGTTCAACGGCGCTGCGGGTGCGCAAAACCGTTATCGCAACTACTACACCGCTCGCTCCCGCGAAGACCTCAACATCGATACGCGCACCGCGACTGAGTACGGCGTGGTCCGCACCTTCTTCGATGCGACGTTCAGCTGGACCACTGCGGGCACCACCAGCGCGGGGCCCACCGCGGGCAGCTTTGCTGCTGGACAGGCCGCTGGCGTCGCGGGCAGCGATACGATCGGCGTGTACTACGCGTTTATCCAGTTCGCTGGCTTCACGATGGGTAAGGCAGTCTCCCAGTTCAGCGCGCCCTGGCAGAACTATCCGGCCAACAACTTCGACGGTCTCCCCGGCGGCGGCGGTGACGTCACCGGCACCAACCAGTTCACCTACACCGCGGACTTCGGTGGAGGCGTCACGGGGTCGATCTCGGCGCAGGACCAGGTCGCCTACTACCAGAGCAATGTCTTTAACACGTCGTTCCCGGGTGTAACTGCTGCTACTCTCCCTGCTATGGTTGGTGCTGCGTTCGGCTCCACCCCCTACGGCACGAACAGCATCGGCGGTGCGGTGGCTCCCGACCTCGTCGCTATGGTTCGCGTTGACCAGGCTTGGGGTCTGTTCCAGGCGTCGTTCGCGGCGCACGACAACCACGCCAGCTACTACACCCCGGCGATCGAGACCTCTGGTCACCCAGGCGACAAGTGGGGCTGGGCCGCACAGTTGGCGTTGTCGATCAAGAACATCCCGACTGGCCCTGGCGACACGCTCAACATCCAGGGCGTGTATACCGACGGTGCAACCCGGTACAATTTCCAGGACTTGATCGGGACCACGTACGCAATGTTCGGCGGCACCGGCGCGCCCGGAGCTTATCAGAGCCTCGGCTTTGCTTCCTTCGCTGATACTGTGTTCGGTGGCACCAACGTCGCGTTGGGCAACACCACTTCGCAACAGCTGGTGCAGACTTGGGGCTTCCGCGGTGGTTACACCCACAACTGGAATCCGAACTGGAACACCTCGATCTTCGGTGCATATGCTGCCGTCCAGTACAACGGCGTGTCTAAGGCTCTGATCTGCGCGAATATTACAGCGGTGGCGGTGGCAGGTTCTGGTTTCAGCTGCAACCCGGACTTCAACATCGGGATAATCGGTACGAAGACGGCCTGGACCCCGGTCAGGAACCTGACCTTCTCGGGCGAAGTCGTTTACTCGATGCTCGACCAGAAGTACACGGGCCAGGTTGCGGTCCCGGGTATCGCGACCATCGGCAAGCCGGCCGCTAACTACGAGCTGAAGGACCAGAGCACCTGGACCTTCCTTATGCGCGCTCAGCGCAACTGGTAATCCTGATCGTCTGATCACGGACAGACTAGCCCCCGGCGGGAAACCGCCGGGGGTTTTTCTTTTGCTTCGGATCAACAGGCGGCGCCACGGTGCAGCCGAAAAAGGGGGCGGGCGCTACGCTGGGATTCATTCAACCGGCATTTCTGAGGTTTTCGCCACCAAAGCGGTTGGCCGCCGGACACAAGAGTGATCGGGAATTGAAGCCGATGGACGGGGTTATCAGCCGCAAAGGGGTTATGTGCATGGTAGTTGAACGAGGTCGAACCTTGTTTCCAACTGGCGGAAACGCTCGCAGAAGCCGGGGCTGTTTGGCGGCCAATCGAGGAGATTGAATGATGCGCCAATTTTTCCTGGCAGCCCTCGCGGCCGGTGCTGTCGCCGCAGCCGCTATGGTGCCGGACGCCGCTCGAGCCCGGGATTACCCGTTCTGCATCAAGGGTGGTGGCTACGAAGGCCCCGTGGGCGATTGCAGCTTCGATACCTATCAGCAATGTCTGGCGACGGCATCGGGTCGTGATAATTATTGCGACGCGAATCCGTTCTATGCCTACCCGGAGACGCGTATCGCTCACCCCCGGAAGCCCTACATTCATCAATAGGTTGATAGTCCGATCGGAGCCTGCGTCGCACCATCACGGACCAGCGGGCTCGTTTGCCATTGCGGTCTGTCTTCGGACCCGTCGCGCTCCTTGGAACGCTGTCACATACGGGATTCGCCGATTAGAGCATGATCCGGAAAAGTGGGAACCGGTTTTCCCTCGCGACAAACGCGGAACGCGTTTGCGCGGAGATCATGCTCAAGCAAAGAGATGAGATCACGATCCGATTCAATCTAATCGGATCGTGATCTAGTGGACGCACCGCAATTTCACTTTTCGAACGCGTCATAGACCAGTTTCTTGAAAGCGGGTGTGATGCGTGCGCGCTCTGCCTGCGTCTGTTCCAGGAGAATGTAGACCATGTCGAGCTTCGGATCGACGCCGAAGTAAGTGCCGCTGCCGCTGTCCCATTTCAGTTCGCCAATCGAGCCAGGCGGCGGAGGTTTCGCGTTTCCCGGATCGGTCCGAACCGCAAGACCATAGCCGTAGCCAAAACCGTCGCCGGGAAAATAGAAATAGTCCCTCGTCACGCCGGAGCCGGGGCCGATATGATCGGAGGTCATCTGCGTAAACGCCGCCGGGCTGAGATATTGCTTGCCGTCGAGTTTTCCGCCGTTGCGCAGCATCTCCGCGAATCGCGCATAGTCGGTGATGGTCGAGACAAGCCCGCCACCGCCCGATTCCCATTCCGGATGCGCCCGCCGCGCCTTCTCCGAGCGCTGCAGAACGGCATCATCCGGCAGCGGCTCCGCCATGCGCGCCCATTCGGCCGCGCCATGCAGCACAAACCTGGTGCTGGTCATCCCAAGCGGCGAGAAGATGCGCTGCCTGAGAAACTGAAACAGCGATTTCCCGGACACGATTTCGATGATGCGCCCGAGAACGTCCGTGGAGTAGCCGTAGCGCCAAAGCGTACCGGGCTGTCGGGCCAATGGCAGGCTGGCAACGCGTTCGGCAAATTGCTTGTTGTCAAAATGCCCCTCAAAAATATCGGCATCCGAATAAGCCTTCTTGATCAGATCGCCGCCGATATATTCATAGGAAATGCCAGACGTGTGACGCATGAGATCCTCAATGGTCACCGGTCGGTTCGGTTGCTCGAGCTTGAGGACGGGGTCGCCGTTGTCTGTTTTGGAATCGACGCCAACCTTCACGGCGGCAAACGCCGGAATGTATTTCGACACCGGATCGGCCAGCGCGAGCTTGCCGTCGTCGATCAGCATCATCGCCGCCAGGTTGGTAATCGGCTTCGTCATCGAATGAAGCGCAAAGATTGTGTCCGGCGCCATTGCCCGTTTTGTCGCGACATCACCAACGCCGAAGCATTTGAAATAGATTGGCCGCCCATGCTGGTGAATCAGCACGATCGCGCCGGCAAGCTTTCCGGTTGCGACTTCATTTTCGAAAAACCCTGTCAGGCGCTCCAGTCCGGCGGCAGACGGCGCTGCGTCGCCGGGCTCAGCCTGAACGCGGGCGGCCATTCCGCATCCCGCCATTACCAGGGTTACTACGGGCAAAACTCGGATGATTGTCGGTACCACTGCAAGACTCGGCGACTCGCATTTCCTGGGGCAGGTAACAGCATGCGGCTGCATGGAACATAGCTGATCTTCGCCCAGGAGTAAAAACCAAGCCGCGGCGAACGCTGCAACCCGGACTTCAATGTAGCGATGCTCGGCTTGGTCACCCGCTGGACTCCCGTCAAGAACCTGACGTTCTCGGCCGAAGTCCTGTGGGCCCACCTCGACCAGAAGTTCACTGGTACCGCGACCTTGAGCCCGACGGCCCCCAAGCCCATGGCTACCTACGAGTTCAAGGACCAGGACACCGTGTCCTTCAACGTTCGCGCTCAGCGTAACTTCTGATCCCGATCGTCTGACAGCTCTCTAAAAGAACCCCCGGCAGAAAACTGCCGGGGGTTTTTCTTGGCGTTTAATCCTTTTGCGGCATGCGATTGCCATCCCGCGAGGTGTTGCGGCTCGGTCGCAGCCATGCCGCGCAATCCTTGCAGAATGGGCAACCAGAAATCTCCCGAACCAACCGGATATCGGACTGGAGAATGTAAGGAAGGCGCTCGCGCCAATCGCGTTGGGCTTGTTGCTGGTAACCAAAGACCGCCGGAAGGCGGTCTTTTATTTTGTGCCTCTCTGACTTTTATGTCATCTTCCGTGCATAGCAACTAGGTAGCGTGCTGCTGCTGCGGAACACGTTAATAGCGAAGTCGCAGCGGATCATTTTTCGCGCAGCCCAGGTCGACCCGCACAATAATTCCTGGCGATCGTCGGTAAGAAAATAGTCACTCATTGCATCGGCCTTGGGAGGGCGGGCAACTTTTTCAGCTT
>WNEZ01000744.1_pt1 | contig 26492 bp, 26 predicted proteins | sample 5400521 | NCBI WGS metagenome assembly WNEZ01 (sample SAMN13153339, study PRJNA577476) | soil metagenome | isolation source: 120 cm saprolite under Douglas fir tree site 2 hole 1 replicate 1 | place: USA:California | collected 2015-04-18
GCAAGCCCAGGAGGGCCGATCCGAGCGCTCTACGCAGGATCGACACGCGGGCGACGAGGAGGCCGACTGCGCTTCCGATGACGACTGCGATCCCGTAACCGAGCACGGCGCGCTGCAGCGTGATGGCGACGCCGATGTAAAAGTCGCCGCGGCTGAGATCGTCGAAGAGACTGTGAAACACCGGCAACGGCCCAGGGAGCACGTTGGCCGGCCGCCACCCGGACCACACGACGACCTGCCAGGCGGACACCGCCAATGCGAACGCCGCCAGCTGCGGCCAGAGCCCGGACCACAAACGGAGCCGCGGCCCGCGGAGCCGGCGGGGCGCAATTTCAGCTTCGTCGCGGGCGTCGAGCTCCACGGACAACTCAGCTGCCATGAATGCGCATCTCCTGCTTCAACCTGTCGGTGATCCGGCCTGCTATGACAGCCAATTCGGGGGAATCGAGGCTGCGCGGCCGCGGCAGGTCCACGACCACCTCGTGTGCGACCCGCCCGGGCCGGCTCGTGAAAACCAGTACGCGGTCCCCCAGGCGCACCGCCTCGCGCGCGTTGTGGGTGACGAACAGAATGGTCAGCCCGTTCTGGCTCCACAAACGCTCGAGCTCCTCGTGCAGCAGGTCGCGCGTGATCGCATCGAGCGAGGCGAACGGCTCATCCATCAGGAGCACGTCGGCGTCCTGGGCCAGGGCGCGCGCAAGCGCCACGCGCTGCTTCATGCCACCCGACAGCTCGTGCGGGCGGCGCCTTTCCCAGCCATCGAGATGGACACGCCGGAGCAGGTCGGCGGCGATCCTGGATCGTGCCGGGTTGCGCACCCCACGGAGCTCGAGCGCCAGCTCGACGTTGCCCGCGGCGGTGAGCCAAGGCAACAGAGCCGCCTCCTGGAAGATGAGCGCCATGTGACCGTGGACGTGGGCCCTGCCTCGCGTCGGTTGCTCGAGGCCGGCGAGGAGGTTGAGCAGCGTGCTCTTTCCGGACCCTGAAGCGCCGACGATGCAGACGAATTCCCCTCGCTGGACCTCGAGGCTTACACCCTGCAATGCGATCAGGAGGCGATCGCCATGCGGGTAGGCCATGGTCAGCGCCTCGACGCTGAGTGAGTGCTTCTCGGAAAGCTCGAGCACCTTGCTCATCCCTTCACCACTGGCTCGACATTCCAATGGAGGCCGCACTCCTTGACCTCGTTTTCCGCTTCCCACCACCAGCGGCCGGCGCGTTCGTCCTCGCCGGCGACGGTGGCGCGGGTGCACGGTTCGCAGCCGATCGATGTGTACCCGCGCTCGTACAGCGGGTGATACGGGAGGTCGTGCTCGTGGATGTACGCCCAGACCTGGTCCCTGGTCCACGAGGCCAGCGGCGCGATCTTCGTCAGGCCCTCGTGCTCCCGGTCGGGTGCGACCACGAGAGTCTGCGAGCGCGTCGCCGCCTGCTGGCGGCGGACACCGGTGACCCACGCGTCGTAGCGATGCAGCGCCCGCGCCAGGGGCCGCGACTTCCGGACCTCGCAGCACAGCCGCCTCAGGTCGGGCGACTTGTGAAACAGGTTGACGCCATGGCTGCCGACCATCTCGGCCAGATCGCGGGCGTCGGGCGAGATCACCTCGATCTCGATCGCGTAGCGATCGCGAACGCGGTCGATCATGTCGTACGTCTCCTGTGGCAGGCGGCCCGTGTCCAGCGTGAGCACGCGGACGTCGGGCCGGATGCGCACGGCCATGTCGATCAGGACGGAGGACTCGGCCTGGAAGCTGGCCACGATCGCGACCCGCGGAAACGATTCGTAAGCCCAGCGCAGCACCGCCTCCGGCGATGCCGCCCCTGACTCCAGTTCCGCGGGAGCCGCGACGCTCATGCGGTCTTCTCCTCTGAAATAGCGTGCTGTCGAAGCGCGTCGAAACCGACTCGCTCTGTCCAGTTCCCGAAACCCTCGCCGGGCGTGCGCTCGGAGCGGAATGCCTCGAACAGCGGACGCAGCAGAGCTAGGATGTCGGTGATCGGCACGTTCGGTGCAAACACGCGGTTGAGACGCGTGCCGTCGAAGTCGCCTCCGAGCATCACGTCGTACTTGCCCAGCGTGGTGCCCACGAAGCCGACATCACCCAGATAAGGACGCGAGCAGCCGTTTGGGCAGCCGCTCATGCGGAAGCTGATGCGCTCTCCGGCCAAGCCTAGCTCGTCGAGCAGGGATGCGAGCTTGCGAACCAGGCTTGGCAGGGCGCGCTCTGCTTCCGCAACGGCCAGGCCGCAGGTCGGGATGGCCGGACAGGCCATCGCGTACCGGATGGCCCGGGGAATCGACTCCACCGGCGCGATGCCGTACTCCGCCATCAACGCCTCGACGCGCGGTCGCTGGGCGGGCTCGATGTCGGCGAGGATCACGTTCTGCTGGGCGGTCAGCCGTATCTGCGGACTCAGCTCGTCGACGATGCGCCGCAGCCCGGATCGCGACCGCACATCGCCGGCGTCGGCGATGCGTCCGTTCTCGATGTAGATGCCGACGTACAGGCGGCCGTCGCCCTGCTCGTGCCAGCCGAGGTGGTCGTCAACGGGCTTCCACGCCAGCGGCTCCGGTGGCTGCAGCTCGAATGACAGCCGCTTCTGCACCTCGCCCCGAAACCATTCGAGCCCCCGGTCGGCGATTGTGTACTTGAGACGCGCGTGCCGGCGGTTGCTGCGGTCGCCATAGTCGCGCTGCACGGCTACGACTTCGCGAGCGACATCTACGACCTGGTCCGGCTCGACGAAGGCGAGGGGCACGGCCACCGCGACGAACGTTTCCGGCTTGTTGTGCGTGCGCCCCAGCCCACCGCCCACCAGGAGGTTGAATCCGCGCAGGGTTCCATCCGATCGTTTCATCGCGACGATGGCAAGGTCGTGCGCGTAGACGTCGACGCAGTTGTCGCCTTCGAGGGCGACCGTGGTCTTGAACTTGCGCGGCAGGTACTGCTCGCGATAGAGAGGTTCGACCTCGGGCTCCGATGACTTCACGACCTCGCCGTCGAGCCAGATCTCGTGATAAGCACTGGTGCGCGGCGTGAGCTCGGCCACCATCGCGGAGATCGCGCGCTGGACCTGCGCGTGGAAGTCGTCGACCAGCGGCTCGGGGCAGCACATGATGTTCCGCTCCACGTCGCCGCAGCCCCCCAGCGTGGTCAGCAGGGCATCGTTGATGGCCCGGATGGACTTCTTGATGTCGCCTTTGAGCACGCCGTGGAGCTGAAAGTCCTGCCGCGTCGTCACACGAAGCGTGCCGTTGGCCCAGCGCCGGCTGATCTCGTCGTGGGCGATGTATGCGTCCGGCGAGACGATGCCCCCAGGGATGCGGGTCCGGATCATGAGCTGGTGGTGCTTGTCGAGGCCGCGCGCCCGAGCTTCCTTGCGGCGGTCGCGATCGTCCTGCTGATAGATGCCGTGGAACTTGAGCAGCTGCTCCGAGTCATCGCCGAAGGCAGGCGTGTCCTCGATCAGCTCCTCCTTGATGAGCCCGCGCAGGTGATTGCTCCCTGCCTTGATGGACTCGTTCTTGGAAAAGCCGTCGAGTGGTGTGCCGTCGGACAGATTGGACAACTGGATGCGCCTCCGCTGATGTGGTGATACCGAACGTTTGGGATCGAGCACGCGCGCCGGCGCGTGTGGGGGGAACCCCCCGGTCAGGACGTTCGGTCAGCTACAGAAGCAGCTGGCGCAGCGAACGTAGTCGATGGCGCGCCGCCTGGTGAGCGGGGCCAAAGAAGCAACGGCTGGACTACGCATCGCGACATAAGAGTACCGAAAAACGGGCTTCTTTGCTGCGATCAAGTCGCAAAAACAATGGAGCCGGGCACGACGCCAAGCTCCCTCCTGACTAGAAACCAGCACTGGGCTGCGAGTCGGGGTTCGACATTGCGAACCAACGGCCGGCCGGCGAAATGCCCACGAAGACGATGGGATCCTTGCACGGGCGCGGCAGATCGACCGTGGCGTGGATGTGCGAGTTCCCTCCCGGCACGCTCGCGGGGAAACCGCCAGTCATCACGTTGGCGACGCCATCTGGGGTGAGACAGCTCACCGTCGCTTCAAAGGAATGAATCGGGTTGATGCCCGAAGCCTTGAGCACCAGGCCGGTGACGGTGACTTCGACCACGCCCTTCTGGCTGACAGTGCCGGTGCCTGATGTGATCGCCCACGGCAGGCCGCCGCCAGGGATATTCCGTACGACCAATCCACCAACGGGGATCGCGGTCATGGACGAGAAGTCGGTGAGGTTTCCCTTCTCATCGGCGAAAGCCGGGGCGGCGCCCGCTCCGAGCAGCCCGAGGACGGTGATCGCGGTCACAAGCACTCTTCCGAACATGCGCATGGCGACTCATCCGCAATGAGGCTGATGGCTTCGCCGGGTTCTACCGAGACGGGTTACTTGTGGTCGGATCTCCATTTGGGCGGGGTTCCGAGCCTGGGCTCGAGGAGTTTTCCGACCTCACCCTCGGCCGGAAAACGGCCGAGCCGTGCCTTGCTGAAGACCTCCTGCCCGTCGATGTGCACCTCGAAGCGGCCCTTGCTGCCCGTTTTCAGCTCGACTCCATCGAGCAGTGGCGCCCAACGATCCATGAGCTCCTCAGCCAGGCCCACGGCCCGGTCGAGGTAGTCTCAAGGAACGCAGAATTCGATTGTGATCCCGGGTTTCGTGTTGGTCATCTAGGAGCCTCGAACACTCCGTACACTTCCGGGCAAGGAGCTATTCCGCATGAGCAAAGAGGGCCAACAAGGCGTCCTGGTGGTGGAGTGCGCGTGCGGGATTCTCATGCGTGGGACTGTGGACGAGCTGGTCCGGATCGTGCAGAAGCACGCTTTCGAGTCCCACAACATGAAAGTCACTCGGGAGGACGTGCTCTCGAGGGCGCGTCCCCAAGCCTGAAACCAAAAAAGGACGCGAGCTCGGCACCCGCCCCGTGGGGCACAGAGGGGCCGGTCCAGGCCGAGGTGTTCGTCGTGCGCTTGCGCGGGGATCAACTGGTGCTCACGGGCCCGTGCGGTGCCGACGCCTGGTACATCGAGTCGCACGACGAGGACGATCCCATGGAGATCGTCAAGCGCCTGTCGACCAACCTCATGGGCGCGCCGCTGCTGGTGCACTCGACATCGTGGCGTCGAGGTGCGGGCGGCGTCTTCCTGAGCTTTCTGGTCGTCATCGGCGAGGGCCAGGCGCCGGAGCTCGAATCCATACCGATCACCCGCGCCGACCTGGCACGCAACTCCGCTACCGAAGCTGCGAAAGGAATCTCGGCCAATCAGGTCGTCGAGCACGCGCTGAGGCACCTGGCCTGGCTCGCGCAGGACGACCCCGCCGTTGCAGCCGCGCTTTCGCCGGCGTGGCTGACGGCGCTCGCCGGCTACGTGCCGGCGCCGTTCCGCCACCTGGGCTGAGGCTTTCGGGGCCTCACAGCGAGGAATCCACACCCCGCCGGAGAACTACCAGCCCTCCTGGACGACGGCGACGCCGCGCGGGCCGAGGCGGATCAATCCGCGATGCACCTCGCTGCCGTCCACCAGGTTGACGCCGGGTTCGGCGATGGGCACGTCCACGGGCACATCCCGGTGATTCAAGAGGAAGAGCAGCGAGCTGCGCGGCCCTGACCGGCGCACCGCGGAGACCCCTGCCGGCGCCTCGATCACGGGCTTGACGCCGGCCTGGTTGGCGGCGGCGCGCAGGATCCGCCCCATCGCCGCCGGCTCTGGCCGGGTGGCGATGTAGATCGCCCGGCCCTGCCCGAACTTGTGGCTCGTGACGGCCGGGTGGCCGTCCAGGGTCGTTCCGGAGAACTTGGCCAGCACCTCCGCGCCCGAGAGGTTTATGAGCTCGCTCCAGAGGTCGGCCTGCGACTGCGCGCCGTCGGCGAACTTGAGCTTGACCTGCTCGCCATCGGCCAGCGGCAACCAGTCGACCACCTCGAGGCCGAGCAGGCTCTTGAACGGGTCGGGATAGCCGCCTAGCCGGATGTGCTCGAACGGATCGACGATGCCGCTGAAGAACGACATCACGAGCGTACCGCCCCCCTCCACGAAGGCGACCAGGTTGGCCGCCGCCTCGTCGCTGACCATGTACACGCTCGGTGCGAGCACCAGGCTGTACGAAGAGAGATCGTCAGACGGGCGCGCAAAATCCGCGGTCAGATTGGCTTCGAAAATGTGCCGGTAGTACGACTCGAGCTGGTCGACATGGTGGATCCGAATCGACGGCTTGGACGGCAGCTCGAGCGCCCACCACGATTCCCAGTCGTGGAGGATCGCCACGTCCGCGCTCACCCGGGTGCCGCAGACCGGGTCCAGGCGACCAAGCTCGCGGCCGAGCCTGACGACCTCGTGCCACGTGGGCGAGTGCTCGGGCGGGCCGTGGGGAACCATCGCGCTGTGGAATTTCTCGGCCCCGGCGCGCGACTGACGCCACTGGAAGAACAACACCCCGTCGGCGCCTCGAGCCAGCGCCTGGTAGCTCCACAGCCGCATCTGCCCCGGGGCCTTGGCCACGTTCACGTCGCGCCAGTTGACGCGGTTGGAGGTCTGCTCCATCAGGAGCCAGGGGCGGCCGCGCCCAAGCGAGCGCATGAGGTCGCCCGCCATCGCCGCACGCATTCCCGCCTCCGGGTCGGACGGATCCTGGTAGACGTCGTCGCTGACCACGTCCTCGCGCTCTGCCCACTTCCAGTAGTCGAGCGGCTTGAAGAAGCGCATGAAGTTGGTCGTGATGGGGACGCCGGGGCTGCGTTCCATGAGGATCACGCGCTCGTGCTCATAGCACTCGAGCAGAGCGTCCGACGAGAAGCGCATGAAGTCGAGTTGCTGGCTGGGATTCGGCCAGGTGGGCGTGCGCCGGGGTGGGAGGATCTCGTCCCAGTCCGAATACCGTTGCGACCAGAAGTCGGTGCCCCAGGCTCGGTTCAGATCCTCGAGCTCCCCGTACCGCTGCTCGAGCCATTGACGGAATGCCAGCGCCGAGACGTCGCAGTAGCAGGCCGGCACGTGGCAGCCGAACTCGTTGCCCACGTGCCACATCGCGAGCGCCGGATGATCCGCATACCGCCCCGCCAAGGCCGACACCAGCCGCCCCGTCGCGTCGCGATAGACGGGGCTGCTTGGGCAGTAGTGTTGCCGGGCTCCATGCGAGAGGCGGACGCCGTCAGCGAGCACCGGCAGCATCTCCGGATGCGCGTGTGAGAGCCAGGGCGGGGGCGATGCGGTCGCCGTTGCGAGATCGACACGCACCCCGCCCTCGTGCAGCATGTCCATGATCCGGTCCAGCCACGCGAAGTCGAACTTGCCCTGGGTGGGTTCCAGGCGCGACCAGGAGAAGATGCCCAGGGAGACCAGGTTGACCCCCGCCTCCCGCATGAGCCGGATGTCTTCCTCCCAAACGTGCTCCGGCCACTGGTCCGGGTTGTAGTCGCCGCCATAGGCGATGTGGGGCAGCCTCTCGCCGAGAAGAGGGACCGTGTTGGCCGGGATCTGCGTGCTCAGCCCTTCGTGGATCCGAGCGTCAGGCCGGCGACGAAGTGCTTCTGGAGGAGGATGAAGACGATGATCGGCGGGATGCATGCAAGCAGCGCGCCGGCGGCGATGAGGTTGTTGTTGACGAAGAACTCTCCCTGGAGGTTGTTCAGCGCGCTGGTGATTGGTCGCTTGTCACCCGTTTTCAACAGGATTAGCGCCCAGAAGAAGTCGTTGTACATGAAGGTGAAGAGAAGCGTGGCCATCGCGGCCAGCGCCGGGCGGCACAGCGGCAGCACGATGCTCCACCAGATCCGCAGTACGTTGGCACCATCCACGAGGGCCGACTCGGTGATCTCCTTGGTGATCGTCTTCATGTAGTTGCTCAGGACGAATGTAGCGAAACCGGTCTGGAACACGACGTGGATGAGGATGATGCCGATGTACTGGTCGTACAGCAGCGTGTTGTCGCTGAACAGCGCGAACGAGAACCTGCCCGCGTCTATCGACCCGAGCGTTGCGATTGGAGTATGGAGGTAGATCCAGTACAGAGGCACGATGATGACCTGCGGCGGCAGCAGGTTGCCGGCGGTGAACAGCATGAGGACGATGAGGTTGAACTTCCAGCTGAACTGGGTGCAGCAGAAGGCCACCATCGACGCCAGGAGCAGCGTGAGGATGACGCCAGGCACGACGATGACCAGTGTGTTGAGGTAGTAATAGGGGATCTCCGCCTGGGTCCACACGGTGGTGTAGTTCGAGAAGCCAAGACTGCTCGGCCACGAGACGTAGCCATTCTGGATCGTGTCGCTGAGTGGACGTAGCGATGAATAGATGGCCCAGAACAATGGGAAAAGCCAGACCGCGACCATCGCGATGAGGAATATGTGAAGAGCGACTCGAGCTGGACGTATGCGGGGTCGATTCCGTTTGACGGCGACGCCCGGAAAGATCGCCGGCATCGTACTGGGCAGGAGTTGATAGTTTTGTGTCACGCCGCCGTCCTCATCGTCCGGGAGAGGAACAGGATGATTGGACCCAGTGAGATGACGAGCAGGATGACCGCGATCGCCGAGCCGAAGCCGACCAGGCTGGCCTCGCTGACGCTATTGTTGGTGATCAGGATCGACAGCAGCTCGAGGCCGTTCTTGCCCTGGTTGATGATGAACGCGATGTCGAACGCGCGCAGCGCTTCGATGGCTGTGACGACCACGATGATGACGTTGATAGGGGCCATCACCGGCAGGACCACGCTGAAGAAGGTCTGCACCTCTGTGGCGCCATCGACCCTCGCCGCCTCACGGAGGGAGGGATCGACGCTCTTCAGCCCCGCGAGGTAGAGGATCATCACGTAGCCGACATGCCGCCAGCTGGCGGCCACCAGCACCGCGAACAGGTTGATATGCGGGTTGCCGAGCCAGTCGATGAGCTTGCCCGACTTGACCAGGCCGAATGCGTTGTTGATGAACCCTTCGGTCGGGGAGTACTGGAGCTCCCAAATGAATCCGACCACGACCAGGGATAGCACGACCGGCAAGAAGAACACGCTCTGGTAGATGCGAGTGCCGCGCATGTCGCGATCGAGCAGCACCGCGAAAAACATGCCCAGGGGGGTGGCGATGAACGTGAGCCACGCGAGCCAGATCAGGTTATGTGTGAAGGCCGGCCAGAACAGGGTGTACCCCGTGAACATGAACTGGTAGTTCTTCAGGCCGATGAAATTCTCCCCGGTGACAGGACCGATGCCGTCCCAGTTGGTCAACGACAGGCCCACCGAGGCCAGCGTTGGACCCCAGATCAAGATCAGGTCGAGGGCGAGAGGCACGCCCACCATGAGCGCAATCAGGATCTTGTCGTGGCGGGTCAGAACCGAGTAGCGGCGCCTGCGGCGTGTGGCTACGAGTGCCCCCGCCTCGGACGCTTTTGGCGCCCGGGCGGGGGCCACGTTAGTCGTGGTGTTGGCCACGGCTCAGATGATATGTCCGCTTTTACTCGGGGGGCAGCGAGTCCCAGAACGCTTGCATTTGGCCCTGGAGGCTGGTCGTGTCCTGACTTGGATTGGCAAGGAACTTCAGCAGGAAGCCTTGCATGCCGTTCGGACCTGAATAGTCCGGGCGCGAGTCGCGGTCGAAGTACTGCGTGATCTTCTTCGCCTGGCTGACGATCGACACGGCCTTCTTGGTCAGCGCCGGGTACTGGCTCGTGTCGGCGTCGTTGGCGGTCGGGATCGAGCCCGGGGCGTTTTGCCAATAAAGCACCTGCGTCGATCCCTTGGACACGAACTCCATGAAGGCCTTGGCCTGGCCGAGGTCGGCGCTCAGGGTCGGTGACTTCTTGGTGAGCATGTACACGTCGATGGGCGCGTCGAGCGCTTTTTCGGCGTCGTACTGCGTGCCCAGGTCCGGGAAGGGGAAGAAATCGAGCTGGTCGAGGTCGGCCGTCGTGCCACTCGCCTTGAACTCGTCAGAGACGAACAGCCCGAGCAGGTACATGCCGGCCTGCTTGCGGAGCAGCTGGTCTGCGCCCTCCTCCCACTTGAGGCCCGCGAACCCGCGCGAATAATACTGCGTGATCTCGCTCCACTTCTTGTAGACCGCGGCGACCCTGGGGTCCGTCCACTTCTGCTTGCCGGTCAGCAGCTCGGTGTGGAAGTCATAGCCGTTGAGGCGGAGGTTGATGATGTCGAAGGTTCCCTGCGCCGGCCAGCCGTCCTTGTCGGCGAATGCAATCGGGATCAGGCCGTCCTTCTTCATCTGCACGCACAGGGCCTTGAACGCGTCCCAGCTGGTCGGGACGGTGTATCCATGCGCCGCAAATACGTCCTTGCGGTAGAAGACTGCCCAGGGGTAATAGTCGGTCGGGATCGCGTACGCGTGGCCGTCGTTGCCCTTGATCGAGGCCGCAAAGCCTTCCGTGTAGTTGGACTTCACGGCGTCCCATACGTCATCGATAGGCGTCGCCAGTCCCTTGTCCGCGAAGAACCGCATGCGATGTCCGGAGAACCAGGTGAAGGCGTCCTCCGGGGTCCCCTGGAGGTAAGAGCTGATCTGGTTCTGGAACGTGCCGTGGTCGACTGTGTTGATCTTGACCTTCGTGCCGCCGTTGGCGGCCGTGAACGCGTCGACGATGGCCTTCGTCCCCTTCAACGAGTTGGGGTCGGTGTTGTAACTCCCGAGCGACATCGAGCCACCCTTGGCCGTGATCCCGGTCGTGGTGGTGGTGCCGCCGCCGCAAGCGGCGATGAAGGCCGCGAGGCTGCCATAGCCGGCGATCTTCAGGACGTCGCGTCGCGAGAGATCGAGGTCCAGGTTCAGCGCGGCATCTCTGAGCGCGAGCCGGTTCCGAACCCGTTTTGCTTCGCTTGAATCACCCATAGAACTCCTCCTCCCAGACCGCGGACTTTCGGTGCTGACGCATGAAGTTTGGCCGCGTTGGCATAGCGGAAAGATACAGATTCGGTCAATTTTGTCAACTGGCGAGTTTCGCTTCTGCTCACTATTGCTCAAAAATGATCGATGGCGTACCATCGGGCGAATGCTTGCGGCTGAGCGGAGGCGCCTGATCGCGGAGAGCGTGCGCTCGCGCGGCGTGGTCTCCGTGGCGGAGATGGCGGAAACGCTCGGCACCACCGAGATCACGCTCCGCCGGGACCTGCACGCGATGGCCAAGGACGGTTTGCTGGTCAGAACCCACGGTGGCGCCATCAGGCCCTCGGGCGTGGGCCACGAGCCGAGTTACAGCGAGAAAGCGCAGCAGGCGGCCGGCGAGAAGGCCGCCATCGCGAGACTAGCTCTGGAGATGGTGCGTCCGGGCGACTCGATCGTCCTTGGGCCGGGCACCACGACGCTGGCCCTGGCGCGCCTCCTGGTGCACTGCCCGGAGCTGACGGTAGTCACGAACTCGCTGCTGGTCGCGCAAGCGCTGATGGAGGCTCCGCGAGTGGAGGTGATCCTGACCGGCGGCACGCTCCGGCGATCCATCCACGCGCTGGTCGGGCCGGCCACGGAGGAGTCGGTGCGTGCGCTGAGGGCATCGCAGGCTTTCATCTCCGGCAACGGATTCACGGCCGACCGCGGGCTCAGCACACCCAGCCCGGTGGTGGCCGCCACCGACCGCGCGCTCGCAGGCGCCGCCCAGCACGTGGTGGTGCTCGCCGACTACACGAAGATCGGTGCGGAAACCATGTGCCAGACGGTTCCCGCGGCCAGGGTTCACACGCTGATCACGGACTCGAAGGCGCCGGCGGCGGAGCTGGAGGCAATTCGCGCTGCGGGCCTCGAGGTGCGCGTCGCCGGGGCAGATGAGCGTGGCGAGAACAAGCGCGCGACTGCGTGACCGCGAGCCCGCGCCCGCGCGTGGTCGCCGCGCGGTCAACCGCGCCCACAAGCCGCGATCGAGCGAATCTTTGACATTGACCCGGCGAGACCTCGAGCTTCCTGACGGAAGGTACCTGCTCGCTTACGGCCGCGCGGACGCCGCGGCCCCCGATGCCTGACCTTCGGTTCGACCCGCTGCGGAAGGAGTGGGTCGCCTACGCCACCGAGCGCAACGATCGCACCTTCCTCCCCACTACGTTCTGCCCGCTGTGCCCGAGCGGAGACGGCGGAGCATCTGAGGTCCCGCTCGACACGTTCGAGGTCGTGGTGTTCGAGAACCGCTTCCCAGCGGTCGGCCCGGACCGTCGCATGGGCCGGCCCGTCCGGCCCTCGACGACCGGCTGCGAGGTCGTCGTCTACACGCCCGAGCACGAGCTGACGCTGGCCCAGCTCCCCGCCGAGCGGGTGCGCCTTCTGGTCGACGTCTGGGCCGACCGATACCGCGATCTCGGTTCGAGGGCCGAAGTCGCCTACGTTTACATCTTCGAGAACAAGGGCGAAGAGGTCGGGGTCACGCTCCACCATCCGCACGGCCAGATCTACGCGCTGCCGTTCATCCCACCGTTCGCCGAGACGGAGCTCGAAGCCTCGCGCGAGCACCTCGCCGAAGATGGGCAGTGCCTGCATTGCAGCGAGGTGGCGCTCGAGGCGTCGGGACCTCGAGTTGTGTTGAGCGAAGGTTCGATGGTCGCTTTCGTTCCGCGGTCCGCCCGGTGGCCATACGAGGTGCACCTCTACCCGCGCCGCCACGTGGCCTCGATCGCCGACCTCGACGCGGCCGAGCGCTGGGACCTCGCGAGGGCACTCCTCGGTGTGACCGGCACCTTCGACCGCCACTTCGGGTTCTCGACGCCATACGTCATGGCCGTCCACCAGGCCCCGACCGACGGCCGCGACTGGCCACAAGCCCACCTTCATTTCGAGTTCTACCCGCCTCACCGGCGCGACGACCGCCTCAAGTACCTCGCGGGCGTCGAGCTGGGGGCGGGCACCTTCGTCAACGACACGCGGCCTGAAGACACCGCGGTCCAGCTCCGGCGCGCTGCGAAAAGTGCAGGACCGCCATTACGAAAGAACCGACGGCGCTCCCAACCCGCCGCTAGTAGGATGTAAGCCCACATGGCATCTGTCACCTACGAGCACGTGACCAAGCGATTTGCGGGCGGCACGCTGGCCGTCAACGATTTCAACCTCGAGATCAAGGACACCGAGTTCATGGTCCTCGTCGGCCCGTCCGGCTGCGGCAAGTCGACCGCTTTGCGCATGCTGGCCGGCCTCGAGGAGGTGACCGAGGGAGATATCAGGATCGGCGACCAGGTGGTCAACGACGTTCCGCCCCGCGACCGAGATATCGCGATGGTGTTCCAGTCCTATGCCCTCTATCCGCACATGACGGTGTTCGACAACCTTGCATTCGGACTGCGCATGCGCGGCACGCCCAAGCAGGACATCGCGCGGCGCGTGAACACGGCGGCCAACATCCTTGAGCTCGGCCCGCTGCTGAAGCGCAAGCCACGCCAGCTGTCGGGCGGCCAGCGCCAGCGGGTTGCGCTCGGTCGCGCGATCGTGCGCGAACCGCAGGCCTTTCTTCTCGACGAGCCGCTGTCGAACCTGGATGCCAAGCTGCGCGTCCAGACTCGCATCGAGCTCCAGAAGCAGCACCGCGCGCTGCACGCGACCTTCATATATGTCACCCACGACCAGGTCGAGGCGATGACGATGGGCGACCGCATCGCGGTGATGAAGGACGGCATCCTGCAGCAGGTCGCGCCACCGCGCGAGATCTACGACAACCCGGTGAACATGTACGTCGCGGGCTTCATCGGCAGCCCGACCATGAACTTCATTCCAGTCACCGTCCAGGGCACCACGGCCAAAGCGACCGGCTTTGAGCTCGAACTGCCGACCGCGCCGGGCATAGAGAAGGGCGTGTTGGGCATCCGGCCCGAGGCGCTGACGGAGCACCCACGCGACGGCCATTCAGGGCTCGACCTGAAGGTCGAGGTATCCGAGGTGCTGGGCGCGGACCAATTCCTCTACGGGATCGTGGGCGGCGACGCCATCACCGCGAGGGTCGATCCCAACCTCAAGGTGAGCCCGGGTGACCGCGTGCGCCTAGGCGTCGACATGCGGCGCCTGCACCTGTTCGACGGTCCCACAGGCAAGGCGATTCAATAGGATTCAATAGTTAGATGCCCGTTCCGCAGGACGCCTTCGGGCGCACGGGCCACAAAAGCAGCCGGACGATCTTCGGAGCGGCCGCGCTGTCGCAGGTGACCCAAGAGGCGGCCGACCGGACGCTCGAAGTCCTACTCCGCCACGGCATCAACCACATCGACACCGCGGCCAGCTACGGCGACGCCGAGCTGCGGATCGCGCCCTGGCTGAAGCACGAGCCGAAACCGTTCTTTCTCGCCACCAAGACCGACGAACGCACCGCCAAGCGTGCACGCGAGGAGTTGCACCGCTCCCTCGACCGGCTCGGCGTCGACCACGTGGACCTATGGCAGCTTCACAACCTCGCGGATCCGATCGAATGGGATATCGCACTGAGCCCGGGTGGGGTGATCGAAGTTGCTGTTGAAGCACGCGACCAGGGCTTGATCAAATGGATCGGGGTCACGGGCCATGGCGCGCAGATTGCGGCGAACCACCGACGCTCCCTCGATCGCTTCGACTTCGACTCGGTGCTGCTCCCCTACAACTTCGTGACCATGCAGCTGCCTTACTACGCCGAAAACTTCGAGGCCCTCGCCCGGACCTGCACCGAGCGCAATGTCGCAATGCAGACGATCAAGTCGATCGCCGCCAAGCCGTGGCGCGGCCGTGAACACACGCGCACGACCTGGTACGAGCCGCTCGCGGCTCAGGCGGACATCGACCTCGCGGTGTGGTGGGTGCTGGGACGGCCGGGCATTTTCCTCAACACCGCCGGCGACATCGACCTGCTCCCCCGGGTGCTCGACGCCGCGGAGCGGTTCGAGACGCGCCCAACCGACGCCGAGATGACACAGCTTCTTGAGCGCACTCGCTCCGAACCGCTGTTTGTCTAAGCGGTCAGGCTGAGCTCGGCAAGCCTGACAGCGCCCGCGACGGGCGGCTCCTGCAGACGTGTCGCCGTGCCGAGCCGCTTGCGCACGGCCGACTCCAGCCGCGGCTGATTCAATAGCTGCCCGCCCGCGAGCACGAGCGGACCGTCCAGTGCGAGCTGCTTGCGCACCAACCCGACCAGGTCTGCCAGGGCGGAAGCGGTGCGCTCGACGAGCGATGCCGCGCCCGCATCGTTGCTCGCCGCCTCGAACACGATGCCCGCCAGCGCCGCCCACTCACGAGGCTCGTTCAAGGCACTCAGCCTGCCCATGAGATCGGTGATACGGCTCGCTTTCACCGCCCCCAGCATCGATTCGCCCAGGCTGCCCAACGGCTCGCCGGAATCGGAGCGCAGCATCACCTCACGGGCTGCCTCGCGCGCAAGCCACGCCGCGCTCCCATCGTCGCCGACGAGCCAGCCCCAGCCACCCGCGCGCACCTCCCGCCCGCCGCTGTCGCGGCCATAGGCGACCGAACCGGTGCCGCTGATGAGCGCAATTCCGGACTCGAATCCTGCCGCGGCCAGGACGAGCCGGGCGTCGTGGACGACCGTGATCCTGCAATCCGGAAGGAGCGCGGACAGAATCCGCTCGAGTCGCTCCCGACCGGCCGGCACCTCCGCCCCGGCAGACCCGGCGCAGCAGGCGATCGGCGTCATGGCGATGTCGGCGAGCAGCGTGCGAAGCCGGCTCTCCACCACGCGAGGTCGCAAGGCGGCGACGTTTGCGCCCGGGCCCTCGGCCTCGGCGATGATGCGACCGTCCTCGACCAGCCGAGCCCGGCTCGACGAGCCTCCGATATCGAGGCCGAGTAACGGCCCTTGTGTCACCAGGTCCGCGTGATCTTGTGGAGGGCGCGGGGCTGGTCGGGGTCGACGCCGCGCGCGACCGCAACTCGGTGCGCGAGCAGCTGGCCAAGGACTGCCAGCGTCAGCGGCGTCAGCTCTTCGGGAAGTCCTGAGTCGTGATCCAACACTGCGTCGAGGCCCCGCGGCGGACTCGCTCCGTCGAAGAGCCCGATCACCCGGCAACCGTAATCCACCAGGCGAGCGCAGATCGCCTGGAGGTCAGATTCGACAGAACCGCCACCGCCGACCAGCAGCACGGGGAAGCCTGGCTCGACCACCGCGATGGGCCCATGCTCGAAGTCGGCGACCGACCACGCCCGAGCGAGCACGTAGCTCGTCTCGGTCAACTTGAGCGCGATCTCCTCGGCAGTGGAGAAGTTGAAGCCGCGTCCGAGCACGATCGCGCGCGGGCCGGCGAGCGCCGGCACGAGCTTGTCCAGATGCATCTCGGCCTCCAGCGCTCGGGCCATGCTCGACGACACCTGTGCCAGGGCACTTCCGAAGGCATCATCCCGATCGATTGCTTGAGAGATCAGCGCCAGTGCCAGGAGGCTCGCCGTGTAGGTTTTCGACGCGGGCACGCTCCTCTCCGGTCCTGCGCGCAGCGGCAAGACCAGGTCCGCGACCGAGGCCATTTTCGAGTCCGGCTCGTTGGTGATCGCGACCGTCATCGCACCCTGCCGCACCGCCTCTTCGAGGACGGCGAGCACGTCCGGTGACGCGCCCGACTGCGAGATGCCGATCACGCACTGGCCATCGAGTGAGGGAGGGCTCGCATAGCGCGTGAACAGGGACGGGGCGGCGAGGGCAACGAGCGCTTGGTTGCGCCGCCCGAAGAGGTACTTCGCATAGAGGGCGGCGTGGTCCGAGCTGCCCCTGGCGGCGATTACGAAACCACGCGGGCGCAGCTCGCGGTATCGCACGCCGATCGCATCGACCGCGGATCGGCTCTGCTCGATCAAGCGAGCTGCGACCTCCGGCTGCTCGCGGATCTCGTCGTGGAATCGGCTCACTTTCGGAACCGAACTTCGCCCCCGACCATCGTCAGGCGCACCCGCAGATCGCCGTCCAGGACCACGAGGTCCGCGCAAGCGCCGACGTAGATCCGGCCCAACCCCCGCTCACCTAGCACGCGCGCGGGCACCGTCGACGCCATCGCGATCGCACGCGTGGGGTTTACGCCGGGCACTGCGGCCATGCGCCGCACCAGGTCGTCCATGGTCGCCGCGCTTCCGGCCAGCGTCCCGTCCTCCAGCCGCACCACCATGCCGTCGCTGACCACGCTCCGGCCGGTGAGGCTGTAGATGCCAGGCGGCGCACCCGCGGCGGCCGTCTGGTCCGTGGTGAGCGAGATATGCATCGGGTCCTTGACGCGGACCAGCTGCGCGCACGAGGCGGGATGAACATGTTCGCCATCCGCGATCAAACCGACAGACACGCGCGGGTCGAGGAGCAGCGCCAGCGCGATGCCCGGCCGGCGATGGTGCACGGGCGGCATCGCGTTGTAGATGTGAGTACCAAACCGGATCCCAGCCGTAATCGCGCGACGACCCTGCTCGAAATCGGCGCCCGTGTGACCGGCGCTCACCACGATGCCGGCACGCACCATCTGACCGATGGCATCGAGAGCGCCTGGCAGCTCTGGTGCAAGCGTGACCAGCCGCGGCCTTGCGAGTGCGATCACGTCCACGCTTGCCGGCTCCGGCTCCGCCAGGCACGCGCGCTCGTGCGCGCCGCGGAAGGATGGGTTGATGAACGGACCCTCGATGTGGGCGCCGAGCACCCGCGCGCCCGGGCACTCGGCGGCGGCCGCCGACGCGGCGAACTCGGCGCCGACGCTGACCGGAGCCGAGATGAGCGTGGGCAGGAAGGCGGTGACGCCGGTCGATGGCAGCAGCTCTGACATGGCCGCGATCTCATCCCGGCCGCCCGCGGCGTCGTGGCCGCCGAACCCGTTGGCCTGCAGGTCGATGAAGCCGGGCGCGATCCATTCGTCCGGCCCGGCTGTCACCTCCTCGTTGGGGCGACGAGGCGGCTTGCCGGCGCCAATCCATGTGATCAGTCCGTCCTCGACGAGGACGGCATCGACGGCGCCATTCAACCCGTGTACGCGGCCTCGGAAGAGCGTGGTCACGTTCGAGGCCTTTCGCCGAGGGCGACGGCGAGGTCGTCGTTCGCAGCGGACAATCGACCGCGTGCGGCGCCCACGTCGAGGCTGCAACGAAGCATCAAGATGGCGAGCTTCGCGTTTCCATCCGAATCGTGAAGTGCCGCATCGACTTCCTCGTCGGAGCAGCCGGTCAGCTCTCGAACGATGCGCGTAGCTCGACCGCGCAGCTTCACATTGGAAGTGACGACGTCAACCATCCGTCCCCGGTAGGTGTGGCCGAGCCGCGTGAAAACCCCGGTGCTGATCATGTTCAGGGCCGCCTTTTGCGCCGTGCCCGCCTTGAGCCGCGTCGAACCTGCGATCACCTCCGGGCCCGCATCGACCTCGATGGCTATGTCGGCTGCGGCTGCAAGGGGTGATCCTGGGGCGCAGCTCAGCCCAACGACGAGGGCGCCAGCGCGGCGGGACTCGGCGACGGCCGCGAGCACGTATGCGGTGCGGCCGCTCGCGCTCACTCCCACAACCGCATCGCGCAGGCCAAGCTCGGCGCCACGCGCGTCGGCGGCGCCCAGCTGACGGTCGTCCTCGGCTTCGCCATCGCCGGCGGTGTGGGCCTGGACCAGGTCCAGCGCGACGCCGAAGGTGGCGGGACACTCGGCTGCGTCGAGGGCGGCCAGCCTGCCGCTGGTGCCGGCCCCGAAATAGTGGAGCCGGCCGCCGGAGCGCAATCGCGCGGCGATCTGCTCGACCGCTTCTCCAATCCGCTCGAGCGCACCGTTCACGGCCTCGACCGCTCGCTTGTCCTCGACATGCATGAGCTCGAGCAGCTCGCGGACCGTGAGTGTGTCCATGTCGTCGGCCCGCGGGTGGGCGGTCTCGCTCATCTGCCCAGCAAGACCTCCGCGGCGGCGATGCCGCAGACGCGCGAGGCGCCGTGGGTCGCCATGTAGGCGGCCGCGGCCGTGGGCCGGCAAGCGGGCAACCCCATTTCGACCAGGATCGCATCGGGGCGCTGCGCGAGCACGGCTTCAGTCGCGGCTGCCATCCAGGGGTGGCGGTGAAGATTCCTGACCACGAGCACCAGGCTGCGCGTGGCCGCCTCTCCCAGGATGCCCTCGAGGTTCGCGGGCGGAGCCTCCAGCTCGAGCGCGCTGACGCGGGCGCCGAGTCGTGTCAGTGGATCGGCCACGCCCCAGGGCACCACGCCTGCGGCCTGCGATGGGGTCGATCTGAGCTGGACGACAACTGGATTGCCATCGATGCGAACGGAGCCCTCGGCCTTGATGGCGCGGCGCGCGGCGGCCAAACCTATCCCGGGATTCCGTACTGGCGTTCCATCCTGCTGTTGGCGCCATTCCGCGAGTCGGTCCACGCGCGCTGCAGCTTCGGCGAGCCGCGCCTCACTCACCCGGCCGGCCTTGACCGCGGCCACGATCGCGTCGCGCAGGTCGTTGGCAATGTCATCGCCGGCCAGGCCCCCGCCGATGCAGAGGAGGTCGCAGCCGGCGGCCAGGGCGAGCACCGTGCCCTCCACGATGCCGACTCCGGCGGCGATCGCCCGCATCTCCAGCCCGTCGCTGACAGCGAGGCCTTCGAACCCCAGCTCGCCACGGAGGACGCCGGTCATGATTTTCGGGCTGATCGTCGCGGGCACGCCGTCGATGCTGGGGACCACGATGTGCGCACTCATCACCGCCCGCACACCGGCGGCGATCGCGGCCCGAAACGGCTCGAGGGCGCCTGCGTGCGGGTCCTCGTCGACGACCGGAAGGTCGAGGTGGGAATCGAGCGAGGTGGCGCCATGACCTGGGAAATGCTTGACGCATGCGGCGACACCGGCCTCCTGCAGGCCGGCCACAAAGGCCGCCGTCTGCCGCGCCACGGGCGCTGCCAGCGCACCGAAGGCGCGCACGCCGATAACCGGATTGATCGGGTTGCTGTTCACGTCGGCGACAGGAGCGAGGTCGAGGTCGATGCCGGCCGCGGCGAGGTCCGCTCCCATCGCGCGCGCCACCGAGCGCGTGAGCCCGGTGTCGTCCACAGTGCCGAGCGCGAGGTTGCCGGGGTACGAGCTTCCAGTCCTCGCCTCGAGCCGGGTTACATCTCCGCCTTCCTCGTCGATCGCGATGAGCACCTCGGGGCGCTCCGCATGAAGAGATGCTGTCAGCACCGCCAGCTGCTCAGGGGTCTCGATGTTGCGCGCATACAGGCACACGCCGCCGAGCCCGGCAGCGGTCCGCCTCAAGACCCAATCGGGGGCCACCGTGCCGGTGAACCCAGGCAGCAGGCAGCGGTCGGCGAGGCGTTCGATTGAGTCCACGATCAGCCTTTGACCGCTCCCGCGGTCAACCCCCCGGCCACGTGTCGCTGGACCAGAAGGAAGAAGACCACGACCGGAAGAGCGGTCAGGGTTGCCCCCGCCATGAGCCCACCCCAGTCGGTGCCGTGCTGGGTGGTGAAGGACGCGAGCCAGATGGTGAGTGTCTGCTTCGATGAGCTGCTCAGGAGGACGTAGGCGATTATGTATTCGTTCCACGCCTGGATGAATCCGAAGATCGCGGTGGCCACCAGACCGGGCGCAACGAGCGGAAACACGATGCGCAGAAATGCTCCAACACGGCTCGCGCCGTCGACCATCGCCGCTTCTTCGAGATCGACCGGTACATTGGCGACGAATCCTCGCAGCGTCCAGACCATGAACGGGAGAACGATCGCAAGGTAGTAGGCAATAACACCCAGCAGCGTGTCCACCTGCCCGACCTTGTCGAGCAAGAGGTACATGGGGATCACCAATGCGTTGAGCGGCACCATCTGCACGGCGATGACCATGACGACGAATGCCGTCCGGCCACGGAAACCGAAGCGCGCCACCGAGACCGCTGCGAGGAATGCGAGCGCAATGGAGATCGCGACCACGGAGAGGACGACCGTGAGGCTGTTGACGACGTCGTTCCAGAAGAACGGATAGTTGATCGCGCTGCGGAAGTTGTCGAAGGTAACGTGCGACGGGAACCAGACCGGGGTCAAGCTCAGGATCTCCTTGCCCGGCTTGAGCGCGGTGGACACCATCCAGTAGATCGGGAAGAGCATCACCACAAGAATCAGCACAGCGATGGTGTCGAAAAACGTCCTTGTGATGGTGCGCCGGCTCACACTGCCTCCTCCGTGAGGCGCACCGTCTGCCGCACATAGGCGAACGTCACGACGACCAGGATTGCGATCGTCACGACCGCCGCCGCCGAGCCAAGTCCGAACTGGCTGACCCGGAACGACTCCTGGAACGAATAGACGGACATGAGGAAGTAGTCCTGGCTCGGGCGCTGGTTGAGCAGCACCCAAACCTGGTTGAACACGCCAAAGTCCCAGATCGTGGAAAGGCTGATGACGACCAGGAACACGGGACGGAGGATCGGGACTGTGATCCTGGCGAACACCTGCCACGGCCGCGCTCCGTCGATTTCGGCCGCCTCCACCAGCTCGCGCGGGACCTGGGTCAACCCCGCGTAGATCATCAAGGCCAGGAATGGAATCGCTCCCCAGACGACGATGACAGTGATCACGGTGAAGCCCTGGATCGGGTTCTCGAACCAGTTGTGATGGATGTAGTTGCCGGCGCCGAGATGCGTGAGCAGCCAGTTCACCACGCCGAACTCATAGTCGAACATCCACTGCCACAGATCGATCGCGGGGATCGAGGGCGTCGCCCAGACGAGCACCAGACCGGCGCTCAATAGGATGCGGACGGTGCGGCTCACCCGCTCCAGCAGCAGCGCAATGCCGGTGGCGAAGAGCATCGAAAGGCCGACGTTGACGACCGTGAATATGAGTGAGACCGACAACACGTATCGGAACTGCGGGTCGATCCGGAAGGTTTGGAAGTTCTGCAGACCGATGAACTCACCCTGGTGCTGGATGAGCTCCCGCAGGCCATAGTGCTGGGTCGACAGCCACAGCAGCATGCCCAGCGGATAGCCAAGCACGCCCAAGATGACGATGAGGGCCGGCGCGATCAGCGCGTAGGGCAGGAGGCGACGCCCTAAGACGTGCCTCCAGGGGCCGGCCTCAGCTTGCGGTCGGGGGGCCACACGAGCCCGCGCGTCCCCGGCCACTCCCATTGAAGCCGACCCCCTTTGGTCTTAGTGATCTAGCTGTTGAGTATCGTCGTGATCTTGTCGCTGGCGGCAGAGGTCGCACTCGGGATCGAAGACTTCCCGGTGAAGATCGACACCAGCATGTCCTGCAGCACGTTAGCCGACTCGACGTTCGCCCAGTTGGGCGAGTTCGGCGTGAAGCGGCTGTTCTTGGCGGCGGCGGCGAAGATCGCCGGCAGCCCGCTGCTCAAGGAGACCAGCGAGGTTGTGTTCGGGATCACCCCGCCCACGGTCACCATCTGGCTCTGGAACTTGGTGCCCGCAAGAAGGCCTAGCCATTCCTGGGCGAGCGCCTGGTGCTGGCTCTTGGCGGAGATGCCAAGGTCGGAACCGCCGAGGAAGACGGGAGCGGTCTGGCCGGCGTTGTGGCTGGGGATCGGGAACGCGCCGAGCTTGTCCTTGAGGGTCGGGTCACCGGCCTTGGGGTCGGTGATGACGCCGACTTCCCAACCATTGGCGACGATCATCGCGATGTGGCCCTGGGCAAACGCCTGGTCCTGCTTGGCCTCGTCGCCGGTCTTGTCGGCTCGAGAGAGCTTGGAGACCAGGTTCTGCAACGCCGTGAGGCCCTGCTGGGATTGGGAACTGTTGATCGCCCCTGTCCACTTGGTCCCTGACTGGGTGGCGATGTCCCCGCCGAAGTCCCACACGAATGGCGCCGCGGCGTACCAGTACTTGCCAGGGAAGTACAGCGCGGAGAAGTTGGGGTCAGACCCGTACTTGGTCATGAGTGTCTGGCCAACGGTCATCAGCTGGTCCATGCTGGTCGGCGGCTGGACGCCGGCGGCCGAGAACAGGTCGGTGCGGTAGATGACCGCGCGGCTGCCCGCGTAGTACGGAACGCAGTAGAGCTTCTTCTGGTACGTGCACGAGTCGGTAAGCGACTGGAGCCACGTCCCCGAGTTCTCGAAGCCGCTCTTCTTGGATGAGATGTCCTGGAGCGCGCCGGCCGCAGCGTACTTGGCGACCAGCGTATTGCCGAGCTCCATGATGTCCGGGGGCGCGCTGCCCGCGAAAGCGGTGTCGAGCTTGGTGGTCACGTCCGACCACTGCTGGATCTCGACGTTGACGGTGACGTTGGGGTGCTTGGCCTTGAAGTCGGCGTTGACGCCGTCGACGATGCTCTGCGGGGCGCTCCCGTTCATGAGCCAGACCGTGAGCGTCCCGGTCTCGTTGCCGGTCGAGGTCGTGGGGGTGCCCCCACATGCAGTGGCGACCAGTGCGACCGCCGCCGCAACGGTGAACAAGAGCTTCCGCGGATTCATGTTGTTGTTCTCCTATCCCTTGAACGGGTTGAATGGGGCGCTCGCGCGCCGTGCTGTTGTCGCCGTCCCTCACCCTCGCCTGAGCGGTCGAGCGCGCGCGAGGCGCCGGCCAAGCGTCCGTTGCGACTCCGCTGCGGTGTCAGGTCGGCGACCAGGCGATAGCGGTCGCCGCGATAGATGGAGCGGACGAACTCGACGATCCGCCCCGACTCGGAGACGGTCGTCCGCTCGAAGAGGAAGGCCGGTGTGTGCAGGGGAACCCCCAGCACCTCCGACTCTTCCTCGTTGGTCACGGTGGGCTCGATGCTCTGGGTGCCAGAGGCGATCACGATTCCGTACCGCTCCCCGAGCAGGTCGTAGAAGGAGCGATCCTCGAGGTCGGCCTTGGTGAGCCCAGGCACCAAGGCTTCGGGGATGTGCAGGACTTCCATCGCCATCGGTTGGGCATCCGCGAGGCGAAGCCTCTTCACGCGGACCAGGCGCTCTGCGGGAGAGACCTGGAGGCGGTGAGCCAGCCGGGCGCCGGCGGAGGTGGTGGCGAGCTCGAGCGTGCGGCTGCCGGGCACCATCCCGCGCCTGCGCATGTCCTCGCTGAACGAGGTCAGCGTCAGCGGCTGGGCGATCTTGGGCTCGGTCACATAGGTGCCGCTTCCGTGACGCCGGTCCAGGTAGCCGTCGCGGACGAGCTCATCGAGGGCCGCGCGGATGGTCAGCCGGGACACACCAAGGTCCTGCGTCAGCTGCCGCTCGGACGGGATGGCATCTCCCACCTCGAGTGACTCCATCAGGTCGAGGACCCGGTCGCGGGTGTCGTTCTGCTTCGTCATGAGGATCTCTTGACGAAGTGGTAAAGCCCTCTGGTCCCTTCCATCGGCGGAATTAAAGCACAAACTGGGCAGGTGGTCAATACCACTCTTGACGACGAGCGCAATTCGGCGTCGGGAGCTGGGAGATTCGTATTCGATGCGGTCTGGGTGGCCAGTACCAGTTGGAGGCCCCTTGGCCGGCGCCGGGGAGCTGAACAAGTCTTAACAAGGTCTTGACCTTTCTCCACATCGGGGTTCATAGATTTCAGGCATCAGCCTCAGACCGGCTGAACATGCAGAAAGGTGGGATTGGGGATGAAGCGGATAGTCCTGGGTATGGCTCTTTGCGCCGGCATGCTGTTCATGGGAGTCACGAGCGCCAGCGCCTACTGTTCGCTGGACCCAACGCTGGGCATCGGGCTGCCTGTGCACACCAGCCTGAACGTCTCGGTCTCCGTCCTCGGGGCCCCTACCACCATCTACGCCCACAACAACAGCACGTCGACCACCTTCGGTGGCTACACAGGCCTGATCTAGCAATCGGCGGCGGACGTCGATGACACCTCTGCTCCGGGCCTACCTGCTCGCGATGGCAGCGCCCGCCGTCGTGCTCACGGCGATGCTGCTCGGCCTGCCGTCGGCGGCGCCCGGCGACCCGGTTCTGATGGTCGTGCTCGTGCTGCTAGGGGCGGTCGCGAGCAACTTTCCCGTGATGGTGTCACCACGGCTAAAAACGGACGCCGCCCCCGCCGTCTATCTTGCCGCGGTGCTGCTCTTCCCGCCAGGGCCGGCGGTCGCGCTCATCGGCGGGAGCCGGCTCCTCGGAGAGGGCGTGCTGTGCTTCCGGCGCAATCCCGCCACCGGCTATCAGCGGCGGCAGCCGGTCGACCTCGTCTTCAACACCTCCAGGTTCATGGTCGCCGGCGGCTTGTCAGCGCTCGCCTATGAAGCCGCCGGCGCCTCACTCGCGGGTGCGGTCGTCGCGACCGCGGTCATGTATGGGGTCAGCACCGGCTTCGACGTGATCGCCGCCGGCATGCACAACCGGCGCAACCCGTTGGAGATCTGGACCGAGATCGCCGCCGCGGATTCGAAGCCGACGGCCGCCCTGTATGTCGCCGGGTATCTACTGGCCGTGCTCTCGAGCGGCCGGCCGTGGCTGGCGGTGGCGATGATGGTTCCGATCGCGGCCATCCAGCTCGCCCTCACACGATCGATGCAGCTCATGGAGCAGACGATCGCCGCGGTCGAGTCAATGGCAGATGTGGTTGACCGCCGCGACCCGTACACCTTCCAGCATTCTCAGAGCGTGGCCGAGCACGCCGTCCGCACGGCGCGCCGGCTGCAGCTGCCGGACAAAGAGGTCGAGCTGATCCGGCTCGCTGCTCGCGTCCACGACCTCGGCAAGATCGCGGTCCCGGACGAGGTGCTGCACAAGCACGGCCGGCTGACCGAGGCCGAGTTCGAGCTGATGAAGAAACACCCCGCGACCGGAGCCGAGATCCTGGCCAAGTTCCCCGAGTACAAGCGCGGGCGGGAGCTCGTGCTCGCCCATCACGAAAGAATGGATGGGCTTGGCTATCCGCGCGGGCTCGCGGGCGCCGCGATCGCCCTCGGCGCTCGCATCATCGCCGTCGCCGACTCGTGGGACGCGATGACCTCCGACCGTCCCTATCGCAAGGCGCTCGACGCGGAGGTCGCCCTCGGCGAGCTGCTCCGTGGCCGCGGCACCCAATGGGATCCGGCAGTCGTCGACGCTTTCGCCGAAACGCTCCCGGGCGCGGTGCCCGCGGAGGGACGGACGCACTGGACCGAGGTCCGCCCGCTGCTTCGGTCGCTAGGCGCCGCGGTGGGAGTGATCGGCTAGCGCGCCTACCTTCGCGGCCACGATCCGGTTCCGCAGGACCCCGATCCCGACGACCTCGGTCTCCATCACATCGCCTGGGTGCAGGAATTCGGGCGGCTTCCGCGCGAAGCCCACGCCATCCGGCGTGCCGGTCGCGATCACGGCCCCGGGCAGCAGCGTCATCCCCTTCGAAGCCCACTCGATGGTGGCGTCGACGGGGTGGATCATGTCGCGCGTATTCCCTTCCTGCTTGACCACGCCGTTGAGGGTCAGCCGCAAGCCGAGGCTGCGCGGGTCGGGCGCCTCGTCCTTTGTCACCACCCAGGGTCCAGTCGGACACGAACGATCGAGGCTCTTGCCCTTGAAGTACTGGCCGCCCCATCCGTTCTGGACGTCGCGCGCGCTGACGTCGTTGAGCACGAAGTAGCCGAACACATGGTCCATGGCATCGCGGCGGGCGATGTTGGCTCCGCGCTTGCCGATCACGACGCCCAGCTCCACCTCCCAATCCATCTCGTCGCTGAACGAAGGATCGAT
>WNEZ01002777.1_pt1 | contig 26468 bp, 20 predicted proteins | sample 5400521 | NCBI WGS metagenome assembly WNEZ01 (sample SAMN13153339, study PRJNA577476) | soil metagenome | isolation source: 120 cm saprolite under Douglas fir tree site 2 hole 1 replicate 1 | place: USA:California | collected 2015-04-18
GAACCTTCTTGGGAACCATCCACCTCAGTGAGACGCTTACTCTCGGTAACGGTGGCAATACGCACAGCGGTTCCTTCACCATAGACTTCTACGACCCTTCCGGCAACTTCCAATTCGAGGTAGCCGGCAACGTCACGGGCGAACGCATTTCAGTCGAGTGATCCGACGGTGTTGCGTGTGTCTCAGGAGAGCCGCAACGGCGGCTCTTCCCTGTGGCTTCTCGAAGTCGTTTGATTTTGGGTGGCGCAGCGGTTCACCGCTGTGATGAGCGGCCTGTCTGGAGTTACCGGCTTTAGCCGCTGAGGTCAGACTGCGGCGCGCTAGATGTTTATTCCGCAACCTCTTCAGCCGCGCCGTAAGTGCCCCCAACTTCAATGGCGGCTTTCAGCCCCCAAGGCCAATCGCGCCCCGCAATCCCCTCACTGTAGAGACGGGGCTTGCCCCGTCTCCGGAGACGACGCCATCCCTCCACCTCCCGACCCAACCAGCACCAAAGTGGCCTATGTAACTTTAGTGAAGACTGGTAGATAATGATCCCGCTGAGGGGTCATGGGGAAACCTATGGCCCTTTTCTTGGAAGGTTGCATTTCGCTTTTTGTTCACCTACAATCTCGTATACGACAGCGGACGATGGTATAAACGTACGAAACACAAGTAAAGTCATGGCCATTTCGACCGTCGATCAGTACGAGTTGATCCAGCAGTTAACTACTTCCATTCCGGCCGCTCCGTTGGATAACCGTCGCCGCCTGAATGACTTCGCTTTTGAGCTTGGGTGGCGCCCAAGCGATCAACTGAGCCTACCCGGAACAGAAGAGTTCGCATCAGGTCATCTGGTGGTCGAGCACGGACTGCAGAATTCTGCCGTCATTTCGTTCCTACGGAAGCCTGCACGTTATCCAAGCTTGGACATCTTCCAGCAGAAGACTCTGCTTAACGCCTCTTACAACAATTTGATCGACTGGCATATTGCTGTCGACTACGAAGGAGCGAGTTTTGTTTACAACAGAGCTGCCCCTCCGCGTTTCTTCTCCTATCGAAGAGAGCTAGGCCGGGACCGAACCTCACAGCTCAGCAGTTACGCGTTTTACAGCCTATCGACGGATCACCCTAGTCCAAGCGTTTTGGCGCTGGATACCGCATTAATTCGGACCATCTCGCTCTGGAAAAGGCAGCTGTCGGCTGAATTGGGGTTCACCACCAACGAGGAGATTTCAGCGCTGTTCAACTCGGTAATTCTCATTCGGGCACTCGAGGACTACCACGGAAGGGACGCCAGGCGGCCGTTCGTGTCGTTAAGACAACGGCTGCAGGAAGGCGAGCTACGAATCTCACAGCTTCTGACTGAAAGTGTCGAGACGCTCGCCGGGGCAAGCTTGCCGAACGAACTCTTCGATGTTTCGAAACTGCGAGAATTTGACAGGCTTGATAGCGCGACGACCCGTGAGTTTATCGGGGATTTCTACCGGAACCGATTTGAGCCCTACTTCGATTACGACTTCGCAATGATGTCCAAGCACGCATTGAGCAGGATCTATGAACACTACGTGTCGTTGCTAAGATTCGATGATAACAATGGACAGCAGTCGTTTTTCCCACGGCTACCAAATGAGAAGATAGACCGCTCTTTTGGGAACGTCTATACGCCGGAGTTTATTGCGCGATTTTTTGCAAAGTACCTGCGGAAAGAGCTCCCGCTGAGCCGGTTTCAACGCCTGAAGATTGGCGATCCAGCGTGTGGTTCGGGCATATTCCTGAGGGCAATGCTTGAGACAAAATTCGACGCGCTCCTTGACTCCTTCACAACCCAAAGCATAGCCGAGGGTTTCGACTTGATATCCGGCATCGATATAGATCCTAACGCTTGTGCCGCGGCTCGGCTATCGTTGTCCTTACTGTCGCTAGTACTCATTGGAAAGGTCCCAGACAAGCTTGATATACGCCAGGCAGACACGCTAGCGGCGATCCAAACAGTCGGCAATCTCCCTAATTCTCTCGACGTTCTCGTTACGAATCCACCATTTGTAAGTATCGACGACCTCCCACCAGAGCGAAAGGGAACGCTACTGGAAGTTCTTGGCGATTCGGCCCGCGGCAAGACTGACCTGTATCTCGGGCTCCTGAAAGCGGGGATCGCCATGCTGAAGGGCGACGGGTTCGGCATGCTAGTCCTGCCTAAGAATTTTCTGATCAGCGATAATGCAGCGCCCGTCCGTGATGAACTCTCCCGAAGCGCAACTTTGCACTGCGTCGTTGACCTCTCAGCCGTACGGGTGTTCGAAGATGTGGGGGCCTACGTCGTCCTCGTAGTGTTCCAGAAGCAGAGCCCCGACGCACGGAGACCGGTCATGGTAGTCCGTTGCGACGATCTCGTTGGGCAGGCTTTGGAAAACGCACTACAAGGAACGGAGATCCGTACCTCCTCGTACGAAGTATTCTGGGGCACACAACCGCTCCCCGGCGAGGAAAAATGGGAGTTTACGAGCCCAGAGAGACTTGCCCTCCAAACGAAGCTTAGTCGGGTGTCAACGCTCGGGGAGATTGCCGAAATCCGGCAAGGTCTAATCACTGGCGCAGACGACGTGTTCCTAGTTCCGCCCTCGTCCATCCCTAAGCGCGAGAAAGAAATCTATGCTCCGCTTCTGAGCGACCGCGAAATTGAAGCCTACAAGGTGCCGGCACAAACAAAGCGATTCGTTATTTACCCGTTCCGCGATGGAAAGGCGCTCAACGAAGAGGAGCTTGAGAAGAACTATCCTGAAACCTGGGCTTACCTTCTCAGCCATAAGGAGAAGCTAACATCACGCAGAAGCGTGCGCGATTCGCGCAACCCTTGGTGGAGGCCGATACGTCCGCGCCAGCCGGAAAAGCTGATTTGTCCCAAAATTGTAACGCCTCACATCGTCATCTCCCCGCGATTCGCACTCGATCGAACTGGCCGCTATGCAGTATCTCATGGTCCATACATCCTGCCCCGGGCGTCTGGCGGGCTCGATGAATTGATGTGCATGCTCGGTTTGCTGAACTCCTCTCCATGTTTTTGGCTAATAACCCAAAGTGCCCACGGCTACTCGCGCGGTTATTCACGGTTGGAAGTGACAACGCTGAGCCGTACGCCCATCCCAGATCCCGTGGGGATGGATCGCGGGCTTGCGAGGAAGATCATTCAGTTGGTACAAGCCCGAATGGACTCGACTAGAGAAACAGCCTTAGAGATTGAGCGCGAGCTCGATGAGTTGGCGGCAGCGGCCTACGGACTAAGCGAGAGTGACAAGCGCCTAGTGGGCATAGGGAAGTTCGAATGAATTGCATTCTAGACATGGAAAGGATTCCGGGCCGAACTCAGGAGATCGCGCGCATCTTGGCACCTCTGGCTCCTCCATCGCGCCGTATTGCCTGCATGCGGAGGCTTTTGAAAGCACTACACTGCGATCCCAACGAGTTGCCCTCAGAAAGGCACTATTTTTATAAGTCAGGCCCCCATGTGCATATGAGTGCTGCGGGGGATCCACTACATCGCGCACATATAGCGCTCAACACCAGCAACCTCAAAGATGTCCTGCGATCAGTGGGTGACCTCACGATCGCGCTCAAGACAGCGGTAACCATGGTCGACGACCAGGTCCTAGGTCTTTATTGAACAAATGGAACAAAGGGGATGAGCGGCGACTGCCCCTGATCGACCCGACCTCTTTTCATCACGCCCAAGCCGTCACCGACACCTAGAACTTCTTCCGAAGAAACTCAAACAGCACATAGCCGATGAGCGCCGCGATCATCGAAATCTCAAAATTGGCCGCGGTACAGACATCTCCGATTGCCCAAGCTAGACCTCTCGCCTGCCCCATGCCTGAGCGCTCAAATTCTCCCATCAGAAGATTGGAATAAAACAGGAAGATGATAAAACCAACTTCTATCACAGCCCGCCAGATATTTTTCTTCATGCTTCCCTACCCCATCAGCAATCCGCCGTTAACGTTCAGCACATGCCCCGTGATGTAGGAAGCTTCCTCCGAAGCCAGAAAGCACACCGCACTCGCAACGTCCACAGGCGAGCCGACGCGCCCCAACGGAATCGTCTTCACCGCACTCTGCTTGAATTCCTCGCTCAGCGTCGCCGTCATGCTGGTCTCTATAAATCCCGGAGCCACCGCATTGCACGTAATATTGCGCGACGCCACCTCACGCGCCATCGCCATCGTCAGTCCGATCAGCCCGGCTTTCGAAGCCGCGTAGTTCGCCTGTCCCGCCTGCCCCATCTGCCCGAATACGCTGGTGACGTTGATAATCCGTCCCCAGCGCTGCTTGAGCATTGAACCGATTACCTGCTGGATGCACAGATACGCGGAAGTCAGATTCGTATTCAGCACCGCATCCCAATCGGCGCGCTTCATGCGCATCAGCAGTTGGTCGCGAGTGATGCCGGCGTTATTTACCAGGATGTCGATCTTGCCGAATTGCGCGAGCGCCGACTTGATCCCAGACTTCACCTGTTCTTCGTCCGCCACGTCGATGACGAAAGCTGCCGCCTTGCCCCCCGCTGCCGCGATCTGCGCGACCAGTTCGTCGAGTTTCTGCTGGTTGCGCGCCGCCGCCGCTATGCTCGCACCCTCTCGCGCCAGCGCCAGCGCGCAGGCATGACCGATCCCTTGCGACGCTCCCGTAACCAGCGCAACTCGCCCCCCGAGTTTCATGAGTGCTCCTGAGAACCAAACTTAGGACCAAACTTAGGAATCGTTTCTACGAACGGAGGATTATAAACGTCGGGGAAGCCCGCCGGTTGGCAAAGCTCGTCGGTGGAGCGCCGGGCGTCCTCGCCCGGCCCACCCAATTGCCTGAGTGACGGGCGAGGGCGCCCGTCTCTCCACCGCATGATTTATCACGCAGTCGCGGCCCTAGCCCGCTTGCGCCGCCGCCCGCCCCAGCGACGCGGCGCCGAGAATCTTTTCAATCTTCTCGACCAGCGTCCGCCTCGAATACGGTTTCGCCAGAAAATACGTGCGTGATCCGGGCTTTTCCGTCTCGTACTCCAGGTTGCTGTAACCGGACGTCACCAGCACCACAACCTCGGGTGAATGCTCCCGCAGATCTTGCCCCAGTTGCTCGCCTGACCGTCCCGGAAGCACCATGTCCGTAATCACCAGATCAATTCCCCGCTTGCACTCTTCATAAACCTTCATGGCCCCTTGCGCATCCTCGGCCGGCAGAACTTCAAAGCCCGCGCTTTCGAGAATGCAGCAAGTCGCCTCGCGCACAAAAGGCTCGTCCTCAACCAGAAGAATGGTTCGCCGACGTGGCCGATCGTTCGCGAACACATGGGGCTGAAGAGTCATACATCCTCAATTCACGTTCCTGACAACTCTTCTCCCAGCAATCGCATGGCCTCGCCGCCTTTCGCAGAGCGGCGCGCTTCCTACTAACGTCTCTATTAAATCGAAATCTACTTCGGCGTGGTAAGAATCGTCTGCTTCGGATCAAGCACAATCTTTCGAACGCCGCTCGGCACAATCAGCCGAAACCCAGTCTCCGCGCCATCCGCCAGCACTTCGCCCAGAAAAACCTGCGCGTTTCCCGCCGTCGTCGCATACACCGGAACCGCCGTCACCAGATCGTCAGGTACGTCCCTTTGTACGATCACGCCTGTAACCGTGGTCACCCCAGCCTTCTCCGTGATGCGAATTTCCCGCGTTTCCAGCTCCGGTATCGCCGTCCCTTCAATCCAACCTTCCAAAAACCAGTCCAACTTGGGACGCTTCTCGTACCAAAGTGGGCGCGGCAGTTCCTCTTCGAAAACCTGCATCAGTTCATGCGTGCTTATCGTCTTGCCCGCATACCGCTCCCTGACTTTCCGCAGCGCGCGGAAGAACGGCTCTTCGGAATTCGCCCCCGGATTCGCCCGCCCTTTCCGGGAACGGGACGCCGCTTCGGAATCGCGCAGCATCATACGCAGCATGTGAAACAGCCACGTCCCTCGTTCGTAGCTGATCGCCTCGTATCCTCCGGGAAAATGCGACGACTCCAGCCGCTGCCCCAGCGTCACCGGCCCAGCGTCGCGCAGCCGCTCTCCATCCTTGTTCTTGCTGAGAAGATCCCGCCGATACTTTTCCAGAACCTGCCGGAATTCCGCCGGATTCTGCTGCTCCAGTATCAACAGCGCAGCATAGTTCGCCAGACCTTCCGCAATCCACTGATCCCGATAGCTCTTCCACAGCACCAGATCGCCCCACCATTGGTGCGCCGTCTCGTGCACCAGAACCTGGCTGTCGAGCGTGCGAGTCACCGGATCCAGACGCAGATCCGCCTGCTCCTGCGGACTGAGAAACGCGAAGCTCGACAGGAACACCAGCCCCGGCCATCCCTGGCTCAACTTCCCCGGCATCTGCGTCAGCGCCAACGAGCCATACGGATACGGCCCAAACCACTGTGAAAAACTCCCAATCGCCTTCGCCGCTTTGTCCGCGACGGCCTGTGCGTCACGCGCCGGAGAAGGAGGCGGCGGAATCACCACCATCGGTTCCGTCGTTCTCGATTTCGGCGAGGGAATGCCGCGAAAAGCTGGCTCCTCAATCAGCTCAGCCGGCGCCTTCGGAAACGATTTCTCCACCCCCTTCGTGCCGTACGCCTCCACCAGAATATTGCCCGCCTTCGCCTCCGCCCGAACGTACTTACCCAGGTTGAACCCCGCCACCGGAATCGGCCGCTCCGAGGTCCACCGCGAAACCTTTTCCCCCGCTGCCTGTTCGTTTGTTTCGGCTTCGTCACTCCCCGTGCGCGACACCTGTTTTCCCGTCGCCACCAGCGTCCAGTTTGCGGGATAGTGAAATTCCATCTCGAACCGCGCCGGGCTCAAACCGAAATTCGGATACCACGTTCCGCGCTCGCCCACGTACAGCAATCCGTTGCCCGCCTCCGACAGAACCTCGCCCGCATAGCTGAATCGCAGTTTCAATTCCTGCCCGGGCACGAGCGGAGCAGGCAACACCACCGCCACCAGATCGTTCCCTTTTCGCTGCCGTTGCGATCCCTCAATCGCCGGGTTCTGGATGAAGTCCGCCGGCCGCCCATCCACCTCAACCGCATCCATCTTCAGATAGCGCGACAATTCAAACAGCAGCGTCCTTTCTCCCCCGCTGCGAATTCGAACATTCACCTCTGTCGAAGCTCGCAACATAGTCGGAGGCTGAACCGACGCCCGAATCCGGAAGCTCGTGATCGAGACGCCGGGGACCGGCGAAGCCGCACCTGCACCGCCCGTCCCAGTGGGCGCAAACGAAGTCCAAATATCGAAGAACGGGATGCCATCTTTCATCCGCGGCTGCCCCGCCCACAACGGCTCGGCGCCAGCCGCATCCCAGAACACTTCAAAGCCACCTAGTTGTTTGCCCAGCAAATGAGCATGCAACAGCGGCGGAAATTTTCGATCCGGCTCGCGTAGGGGCGGACGCCCCTTCGACAAGCCCTCCGCCGGAAGAAAATGACTGAAGTCCAGCAGCAGACGCAGTGCGTCAAACTCGGCCAGCATGCGGCTCGTGTCGTCCCATTCTTTTATGAATTCCGCGCTCTCAGGCGACGGCGAAAGAAAGGGCTGCAACACAGCCGCCGTGTCGTCGTTGAAGCGTAGATATCCTGAAGTGAACTGCTCTTCGAGAATCGCCCCACCCGTAAACAGCGTCAGCGATCCGCGCTCCACCCGGCTCGGAGGCCGCAGCCGTATCTCCCCCTCACCCTCGAAGAACGCGCCCGTAATCCGCCCGCAAATATCCTCCGTAAACGCCAGCGCACCGTCGTCCAAATCAAGATGGAGATTAAGCCGGTCGATCGATGCGTCCCGAACGTGGTACACGCGTTGCGGATCCAGTCCGACCGACCGAATCCGCGCATAAAGCCCACTCGTAGTTTGAGGACACTGGAGGCTCGGTCCCGCCGCCTCCGCCCAAGCCGTCGCGATCACAAGGCACGAAGCGGGCCCGATCATCCACAGTCGAACCTGACCTCGCTTCTTAACCCTTTTCGTCATAACCCTTGTTAGAAATTGTCATCCCGAACGAAGTGAGGGATCTGCAGTATGCCCGCAATCGGCGAAAATCGCCGCCCCAGTCCCAGCACCTTGGTCACCTTACCGCCCCCTCCGCGCCGTTCTAGAATCAGCCGAGTGCGAGCCCTCGTCCTAATTCTAGTGCTTCTGCCGGCCCTTCCCGCGCCCGCCGACGTCATCCACCTTAAGAATGGCCGCACCATCTCGGCCGACCAGGTCCGCGAGAACGCAAATAAAGACCGCGTCGAGTATGACCTCGGCGACAATACCTACGCCATCCCAAAATCCTCCGTCGACCACATCGACACCGGCGCCCCCGCTCCCGTTCACGCCGCCCCCGGAGCATCCGCCCCCGACATCACGCCGCCCGCGCCCTCCTTCGACCACGAAGCCGACATAGCCGAAAAAGTCATCCGCGACGGCAAGGTTGATACCGATGCCCTAGCCAGCCTCGCGCAAGCCGCCAATCCTGAACGCGCCGCCACTGCCTATTTCCTCGCCGGCAAACACGAATCCGATCATGGCAACTTTCCGCAGGCCAAGCGCTATTACGAATTCGCGCTCCACTTCCAGCCGGATAACTCCACCCTACTGATCTACTACTCCGCCTGCCTGATGCGCACCGGCCAAGCCACTGAAGCTCTGACCTATGCGCAACACGCCGTTGCCATTGCTCCCGACTCACCCGACACCATTGGCATGCTGGGATTCGCTCAATTCGCCAGCGATCATACGCCCGACGCCATTCGCTCCTGGAAGAAGTCGCTGGCGCTGCGTCCCGACGCCACCATCAGCCAATATCTCGCCCGCGCCGAGCGCGAATCGAGCGCCGAGTCCGATTTCTCGCTGCGCGAAAGCAGCCACTTCAATCTCCACTTTGAAGGAAAAGATACCTCCGAGACCTTCCGCCGCGACCTGCTCGCCACCCTCGACTCCGAATATGACGACCTGGTTCGCGATCTCGGCTACTCGCCCCGCAACAACATCGCGGTCACACTCTACACGCAGCAGGCGTTCTTCGACGTTACCCGTGCGCCTTCCTGGACCGGCGCCATCAACGATGGCAAGCTAGCATCGCACAGATGGAAGAAGGCAAGTCATCCGCTTCCAACGGACATCAGCTGGCACAGCTCTTCGCCGCGGGAAATGAGATCCCCTTCAATCTGCTCGAAGGCAGCTTTATGAGCTTTTCCGCGCCGGAGGCCATCGTCGCCTACGCCGAATCCTTAGCCGCCGCCGAATACCTCCGCGATGCCTACGGTATGACCGAAATCACGAGCATCCTGGAACGCCTGTCGCAAGGCAGCTCCATCGAAGCAGCCTTACGCGCCACAGTCCACTCCGATTACCGTCAACTCCGCGACGAAATGACTGTCAAGCTAAAAGAAAGATACGGCGAATAAGCCCGTGTGGTGACGGGCGTGTGGGGAAGGGCGCCTCGCCCGTCCAAGCCGAGCGCAGCTCGGCCTCGCCGTCACCCTCCACAGCTCTATACGAATTGTCATCCTGAGCGAAGTGGCCGCTTCGCGAAGCGAAGCAGCCGCGCAGTCGAAGAGCCTGCCCTGAGCGAAGCCGAAGGGACCCCTCCGTCCCCGACACCATCAATGAAATGCCCAGGCGTTCTCCCGTGACCGTGTGGCGCGGGCGCCCTCGCCCGCGAATCCCCTAAAATGGCCCCTCAATCTCCGTCCCGCCCAGAGGCATCTGCTCTTCCGTCGCTTTCCGCGCTTTCGGTGCCTTCTTAAACGTCACTTCTAACAGCCGCGGATAAGCCACGCCTTTGCCCGCCAGCAACTCTTCGATAGTAAGAATCTGAATCCGCGGATACCGGTCTTCCAATTCGGGAGGTTGTCATCTTGAGCGAAGCGAAAGACCCATGCAGGTGCGCGCTCAATGACCCAGGTCTGTGGATTTACACCAGGAACTTGACTCACAGAACCACGGGCGTACATTTAGCGTAAGACGTCGAACCGGCTGCATGTCATCCCTTATAACTATCGAGGAGTTTGAGAATTTTCGCCACGTTAAGGACTACCCACCACGCGACGTTTCGAACGATCTGATCAGGGCCGTTCGCGCGCTGGACGAAAGAGAGGACCTGGAGCCGTACATCCGGTCCATTCTGTTCGACTCCAGCAGCACTCCCCACGGGCCAGCCGAGATCGTCGATATACTTACACACCACGTAAGAGTTCGGGGAGCAGCGGGGCTAGCGGCGTTCATTCTCAAAGGGAAGTCCTTTCCGACGGTGCGACCGTCGGACGTATCTCACCAGATTTACCGGCTCGAAAAGATCAGTGGCTTGTCCTTTGCGATCTTCGCGGCCGCCGGAACAATACTAGACGGAGCCAAGGAACAGTTTTGTTCAACTGCGGGGCGGCTCGGAGTGGATTATGCGATTCTTGACGCCACAGACCTCGGCCGATTGTTCCTAGCGTACGGGTTTTTCTGCCCGAGGGATGCGCGCCGAATTAGTGCCGGCAGATGTCGCTGCGGATACTCACCCAAGACTAGAATTCTTAACCATCTCCAGGCCGAGTCACTGCGGGCCTTGGATGAATGCCATGAGATCGGGCAAATCTCGGGACTTATAATTTTGCCTCCGGGCAGCGGCAAAACAAGAATTGCCGCCGAAGATGCGAAGAAGGTCAGGGCAAAACATGTGTTGTATTTGGCGCATACCCACGAGATATTGGACGTGGCTCGATCCGAGTTTGAAGCTGTTTTTGGGCGAAGGAATGTCCAACGTCACGAGTCGGCAAGTGGGTTGCGCAAACCCAGCAAGGCGAATCTCGTAACGGTCCAGCTTCTCAACCGCAACCTCAACAGCCTCAACTTGGGAAGTTTTGACTACGTCGTCGTCGATGAATTTCATCATGCCGCTGCGGGATCGTACCGTCGGATACTTGACCAGACTAAGCAGAAGTTCCTTCTTGGGCTCACCGCTACGCCGTTCCGCGGTGATAGGCAAGACATTTTCGAACTGTGCGGCAACAATGCTCTCGTAAATTTTGAGCTCCGCACTGCCGTCGAAAGCGGAATTCTGAGTCCGTACCATTATTTTGGCTGCTTCGACGACGTGGACTACTCCAAGATCCGCCACAATGGCACGAGGTATGACGTATCCGACCTCGAGAAGGCGTTAATTGTTCCGGAGCGCGATACGGCGATCATAGAAATGTGGCGGAAAAGGGCCGCTGATAAGCCGACCATCGCCTTCTGCTGCTCGCACAAGCACGCCACTCGCGTAGCCGAGAATTTCCGCAAGAATGGGATACCAGCGCGCCCCTACATTAGCTCTACTGCGCAGGACAAGCGCGCGAGCTACGCCAAGCGGCTTGCCTCGGGGACCCTGAAGTTGCTGTGCGTCGTCGACGTCCTCAATGAAGGTGCAGACATGCCGTTTGTCGAATGCTTGCTGTTTCTTAGACCAACAGAGTCTAAGCGAATATTTCACTAGCAACTCGGACGCGGTCTTCGACGCTACGTCGGCAAGTCCCACTGTACTGTTATCGATTTCATCGGTAACTTCAAGAACGCTTATCAGATTGTCGAGTATCAGAGCCTTCTTCCTCTTCCGGATGAGGAGGTGGCGGCGGATTTTAGAAAAGCGAGCACCAGAAAAGAGGTTTTTAATCTGCCGCTGGGTTGCGAGGTCCATTTCGATGATCGAGTTATCGACATTTTTGCGCAACAAACCCACGATCCGCGCTACGCGACCAGACACAATATCGGTCGCATTCTGCTTTATAGATACGAAAGGCTCTGCCGACATCTTCGTCACGGAGCGACGAGACAGGAAGTGAATCGCTACTCAGTCCTCCCCAGCGAGCTGTTTGAATCTGTGTTCGGAAGTTGGACGCGATTCCAAAAGGTAGTCTCTGACCGAGGCGACCTCGTTCAAAACCTCGCCTTGGATTCGCATCCTTGACACACGACGAAATGGCAGAGCCTTCGAAGCTTTTTTCATCATACCTAACTGTGCCCGCCATCACAGACACGCAACTGGGTAAGTGCGGGCGCCCCATTCTTGCGCGTTTTGTGCGCAAGAGCCTGCCCTGAGCGGTAGCCGAAGGGGTGGGATTCCACGGCACCGTCCCCTTGGGATTCTGCCCGATTTCACCGCTCGCGTAGTGGCGGACGCATTCGTCCGCCCTGCTCTACTAGGCGGGGCGTACCTCCGCAAGGCGTGCCTCATAGCCGCGGATCTCCGCAGTCGAAATTCCTTGACTTAAGACCCGCCGCAGGCGACGATAGAATTCTGATTGGGGCAGTTTCGAGGTGCGTTCGTCAACTGAGACGCACCTCGAAGCTGCCCCAAAACCGTTTTCAGCGCTCTTCGACAACTTAACTCCTTATTCCGCAATACTTTGATATAAGTCCTTTAGATTCAAAGACCAAGTGGAAAAATTCCCGCTAACTCAATGATTCCAGGAGACCAGGGGGGAGGGGGGTACCAGTACTAACTGATAAACATTTGCCAGAAAGCTCGCTCCCGGAAGACCACAGCCCACCGCACCAACCGAGCGGTCGCTGGTCCCCTGCAGACTGCTGCTACAATTTTCGGTTCACCATCCCGCCGAGGTGTCTCCATGCCGGAAACTTTGCAGCTAGCGAATCCCGCTCCGCTCACCACCCTTACCGAGGACGAGATTCTGTTCCGCGACAACGTCCGCCAGTTTGCCGATGACAAGATTCGTCCGCTGGCCAAAGAGATGGACGAAAAGGGGGTCTTCGATCACGCACTGCTCGAGCAGTTCTTTCAGCTAGGCCTGATGGGGATCGAAATTCCGGAGCAATACGGCGGGGCGGGAGGCAAGTTTTTTGAGGCGATCTTAGCCGTAGAAGAATTTTCGCGCGCCGACGCTTCCGCCGGCGTAATCGTTGACGTGCAGAACACCCTGGTAGCGAATGCGATTCTGCGCTGGGCCAGCGAAGACCAGAAGAAGCGCTACCTGCCGGAGATGGCAGCGAACACGGTTGGCGCATACGCGTTAAGCGAAGCAGGATCGGGATCGGACGCGTTTGCGCTGCAAACCAAAGCTGAGCTCAAAGGCAATGATTTCGTTCTCAACGGACGCAAGCTCTGGATCACGAACGGCAAAGAGGCTGGATTGTTCATTCTGTTTGCCACCGTGGATGCGTCGAAAGGATACAAGGGGATCACCGCGTTTCTGATCGAGAAGAACTTCCCCGGATTTACCGTCGGCAAGAAAGAAGACAAGTTGGGAATTCGGGCTTCGTCAACCTGCGAGCTGATTCTGGAAGATTGCCGCGTACCGAAAGAGAACGTGCTCGGCGAAGTGGGCAAGGGATACAAAATCGCGATCGAAACGCTGAACGAAGGGCGCATCGGAATTGGCGCGCAGATGCTGGGCGTAGCGCGAGGCGCGTGGGAATGCGCCGCGAAGTATGCGCAGGAGCGCACGCAATTCGGAAAACCGATTTCGGAATTTCAGGGGATCCAGTTCCAGATCGCGCAAATGGCAACCGAGATCGAAGCGGCGCGCCTGATGGTTTACAACGCCGCAAGAATGAAAGACGCCGGAGTAAATTTTGTGAAAGAAGCCGCGATGACCAAGCTCTTCACGTCGCAGGTAGCCGAGCGTGTGACCTCGCTCGCCATCGAAGTCTACGGTGGATACGGTTTTACAAAAGATTATCCAGTAGAAAAATATTGGCGCGACGCGAAGATCGGGAAAATCTATGAAGGCACGTCAAACATGCAGTTGGCAACGATCGCGAAGTTGGTAATGGGCAAATAAGGTCAGAGGTTAGAGGGTAGATTGCAGAGGTGAAAACACCGCGGTCCCTGGTGTTACCTCTGCAATCTGACCTCTAACCTCTGACCTTATTTGAAGTGCGGCAACACTTCATCGCCAAACAGTTTCGCTTGGCCCGTGCGATCGTCTCCCCAGATTTCGAGCATGATGTGAGTACAGCCAGCAGCGCGGTATTCTTCGATTTTTTGAATGCACTCATCGGGCGTGCCCGCGATAGGACAGACTTTGCGCAGCAGTTCATCACTCACTGCTTGCGCCGCGGCTTTGCGGCCACCCGATTCCATCGCGTCCGCAACCGGCTGCAACTCGTCGAAAGTGATGCCCGCGGATTCGAGCAGCACATCCGCCGAGCCCTTGATGTTCTGCACTTTGTTGGCAAGATACATCGCAGCCTGCTCGCGCGCGCCTTCTTTTCCTTTTTTCGAATCGCGCCCGATGCTGCCAACGATCACGCAGCCGAGGATCAGCTTGGAAGCATCTTTGCCCGCTTTGGCCGCGCCCTCTTCCATATTGTTTTTCGAGTAGCGCACGAAAGCAGGCGTGGTAATCGACGCCGTGAGAAGGCCATCGCCGAGTGAACCGCCCAGCCTCTGCATCGCTGGTCCGGTTCCGGCAACGTACACAGGAGGAACTTTGCGCGACGTGTGCGCGTCGGCCTTCAGAGGCGGAACGCTGGCGGCGAAGACTTTTCCCTGATATTCGAACTTGTCGCCCTTGAGCACGCCGCGGATGATCTCGATACTCTCGCGCATTACAGTCGCAGGTCCAACTCTTTCTCCTTCTCCCTCGCCGATTTCTTTCATGAAGATCTTCGACGCGCCGAGGCCCAGAAGGAAGCGGTCACCAGCGAGATCCTGCATGACGCGAGCTTCCATCGCGATCTGGACTGGATGTCGCGTGTAAGGAGAAATAATTCCCCACCCGAGTTGAATGCGCGTGGTCTGGCTGGCGATGACGGCCAGAATCGCTGTCGACGACCGAGCTTCAAAGGAATGTTTACGCCACCATGGATAGGCTTCAGCAATCCAGAAGGTGTCGAACCCAGCGTCCTCGCAAGCCTTGGCCATGGCCACGGTTTCGCGGACAGGCTCCATGCTAAGTTGAAGGACTCCGATGTTGAATGGAATAGTCATAGTAGTTCAGGTCTCAGGTGTCAGGTCTCAGGAAAAGCAAAACCTCTTTTCACTCCGGATCGCTCCAGGAGTGTTCCAGGCCTTTCATCAGTTCCCAGACAGCTTTGTTCAGCGGCGTGGGAATGCCGTTCTTCTCGCCCCACTTCACGATTGCGCCATTCATGAAATCGACTTCGGTCTGGCGCTTGGCGAGCACGTCCTGCAGCATCGAGGCGCGGTGTTTGCCCGGAGCGTTTGCTCCCTTTTGCACCAACGCGCGCGGATCGCCGTGTAGTTCGATGCCGAGCACGCGTGCTACCGCCTCGCCTTCGGCGATCAGATCGTTGAATAGCTGACCGGTTGGCGCAAAGCGCGTGGCCGCGCCGTGATGCAGCAGCGTCAGGGCTCCGACGGGATTGGTGGCTGCATTGAAGATCAGCTTCGTCCACTGCGCGCCGCGCGCGTCTTGCAAAGGTATGACATTCATGCCGGACCGCGTGATCAGACCAGCCAGTTCTTCGACCTTGGACATGGGCGTGTCCGTTGGCTCGAAAGGGCCGATCCAGGTGTCGCCCTTGATGTCGAAGCCGATGTGGCCGGGAGCAATTGGATGCCCAGCGGGAAACGTGGTGCCACGAATGACATACTTCACCTGTTCGGCGATGATCTCTTCGTTGCCGACACCGTTTTGCACGGAGCAGACAGCGCTGTTCTGGTCGAATGCGCGGGCAACCTGCGCGATGGCGCCACGAGTGTGGATGGCTTTGGTGGCGACGATGCCATAATCGCAGCGCGGAAGTTCAAAGGGATCGCTGGTCGCGTTCAGCTTCGCGGTGAAATCGGCGGCTCCAGAAATGCGTAGACCGTTGTTGCGGATGGCCTCAACGTGATCTTTCCAGACGTCGTAAGCCCAGACTTCGGCCTCGCCTTTTTGGGCGAGATGCGCGGCGAAGAGGCTGCCGACTGCGCCACACCCGATGATGCAAACTTTAAACAAGCTAGAACTCCAGACTCAGGAATTGAAGAGGTCAGAGGTCGGATTGCAGAGGTGAAAAACTAGTGTCGTTCGAACCTCTGCAATCTAACCTCTTACCTCTCACCTCGCCTCACGCTCTCTCGCGTCTCCCCACCATTGAAAAATTTCCAAGGCACATCGGCCAGGCATTCGCCTTCGGTCTTGCCGATTCGATACGTGTCCTGGGTATAGAGGCAGACCTTGCCATCCTGATCGACGACCTGCGGATGCAGCGAGAAGATCATGTTCTCTTCGAGCGGAACATCGGTCTTCGCGCCGATTGCGGGATACTCAAGCATCGTCATGCCGATGCTGTGGCCAGAGAGATGGCCGAGTGCGAAGCCGTGCTTGCCGAATGTATCGGCGACGGCGCGATGCACGCTGGAGGCGAGTTCACCGTGCCGCATCAACTTGCGCGCCGATTCCATCGCGTGCGGATAGGCGTCAGCCATCTTCTGCGTAGTCGTACTTGGCTTGCCTTGAATCAGTGCGCGAGAGAACTCGACCCAGTAGCCGCCTGCTCCGGTCACTTCGAGCGAATAGAGAAGGAGATCGTCGGCCGCAACTTTGCGATGCCCGGGAACTTTGAAATAAGCGTTGGCCTCTCCATGTTCTCCCGAGAGCAGAATATTCATCATGCGCGGCCCGGCGCCGCGAGCGAAGAAACGCTCGACCGCAGGCGCCATAATTTCAGCTTCGGTCTTGCCGGGCCTGTAGCCGGCGATCAGCGCCCAGAAGCCATCGACGACGATGTCCATGGCGTCGCGAATTTCGACAAGTTCTTCCTCACTCTTCACGGCGCGAGCCATGTCGAATTCCTGATCAAAGGGCACGAGCTCGAACGGACCTTGCGCGAGTTCACGGTAGTCGCGGACAGCCATGACGAAGTTCATCCCAAACGTGCCGATGCGCTTCCATTTGCGCTCGATGGCGCGGTCTCGCAGCCACCGGCCGGGGACGTCGGGCCAGACCTGATCTTTCACCCAGGGCTTCTTCTTGTCACCGATCCAGCGAGCTTCGCGCGGAAAGACAAGCGTCGGTTCGTCTTCGAGTGGGATGACAACGTACACGTAACGATGAACGATTTCGAATCCGGATGTGTAGAAGACCGCGCCCTCGAACCCGGCATATTGACTGCCGCAGACGATGAGAGCGTCCAGTCCGCCGGCTTGCATGCGGGAGCGAATGTTTTTGTAACGGCGATCGATTTCCTTCTGGCTTGGCAAAATGACCTCAGCGGCTATTTACTCCGCACAATTCGGCAGCGGTTAGCGCATAAATCTTTGTGATGTCTACCAATGTTCGAATGCGAACTTTTTCGCCTTCTTTGTCGCGCGGGCCGCTGGAGGGGCCGTAATTCACGGTCTCGACTCCGTAACGGCTGAGGACGCTGGCATCGGAGCACCATGTGACGACTTCCCGCTCCGGCGTTTTACCAGTGATCCGCTTGTGATTGCGATCAATAGCGCGGATCATCTCGTGCTGTTCGCTGATGCGCGCGCCGGGGACCGAGACGTAGGTTTCGAATTCCAGCCCCCAGTCCGTGTGTGTTTTTTGAAGCAAGAAGAAGAGACGCTGAATGTCGCGACGCGCCGCGGCCATGGGGATGGCAGGCGGGACGCGCACGTCGAGGAACAAATCCGTTTTTTCGGGAGTGCGGCTGGCGCGCCAGGCGTGTCCGCCGCGGATGCCGCCGAGATTCACGATGGCCTTCTTGCCACCATAGCTTGCCTTCTTCTCCCATCGTTCAATCCACTTCAGGATGGGTGGCATAAGTTCGACCATGCGGCGGATGGAATTCATTTCTTCGCGGCCCTCGCAGAAGGCGGTGTGCACGTAAATTCCGGTACACGAGATGCGCACCCACATGGATCCGAAATGTTCAAGAACGACACGCATGTCGGTAGGCTCACCGAGAATGCACATGTCGGGCAACACGCCGTGATTGACGAGATAGTGCGTGCCGTATCCGTAACCGCGGTATTCTTTGCCTTTGAATTCACCCCACTGTGTTTTTTCGATTTCGCCGGCGACGGCGGCGATGATGACGTCGCCTTTCAAGCGCACACCGGCGCGCTGGAGCGCTTTCACGGCGTTGGTGTAGCAGACAAGCGCTCCCTTCATGTTGTAGATGCCGAGGCCGTAGATAAAACCGTCTTTGACGACAGCGTGCGGTTTGTAGCCGAGGCCGGTGAGAAAATCTTCGCGGCCAGTGTTGGAGGTATCCATGTGGCCGTTGAACATCAGATTCTTGCCACCGCCCGAGCCTTTCCAGCGGCCGACTACGTTGGCCCGCGATTCTTCGACTTCCTGCCAGGTGACGTCGAGGCCGATCTTCTGCAGCTCGGATTTCATGAACTGCGCCATCTGCAGTTCTTCGCCAGTCGGGCTGGGGATGTTGATCACGTCGCCGGACATGGAGACGATTTCGTCTTCGCGAACTTCGGCGAGGATGCGGTCGACGAGTTTGGGGTCGAGGGAGTACTTCGAGTTTGTGGTTGCGCTGGACATCTTTAAGTTCTCAGTTCCCGGTTCTCACTTCTCGATCGTCGATTCTTGGGGATGTTTTGCCAGCCGGAAATCGTCTGGATCGGTGCACATTTTTTCGTTGCCGGTTTCAGTGATTAGAAAATTGTCTTCCAGACGCAGGCCTCCGCCACCGGGCCAGTAAATACCGGGCTCGATCGCCAGCACCATTCCTCTTTTTATTGTGCCGGTACCGGCCTGGTGCGCGTAGGGCCATTCGTGGGCGCGAGCACCAACGCCGTGGCAGATGGGGTGGGAGGGCTGTCCGGCGTATCCGCCTTCGGCGATGCGGGCGCGAACGAGCTTGTCGAGTTCAGGGAAGCTGGCACCGTGACGCGCGAAGGAAACGGCATCGTTAAAAACTTTCAGCAGGAGGTCGAGCAGTTTGTGGTACTCAGGTTTTAATTCGCCGGGGCAGGCATTCTTGGTGAGGTCGGTCCAATAGCCGTCGACGCAAACCCAGATTTCGAAGAGCGTTGGCTCGTCTTTCTGAATCGGACGATCGCCGGTCGCAGTGAAGGTAGCGATTCCCTTGCCGGACCACACCAGTGTGAAGGCGCGCGCCATCTCGACTTTACTCTTGTAGCCAACGCCGATTCCGTGCACGAAGCCTTCATACATAGCGCCGACTTCGCTCTCTTTCATGCCGGGGCGCATGTGCTCGCGCGTGAAATCCATCGCGAGGGCTGCGAGTTCATTGGCTAAACGCATACGCTCGATTTCCTGAAGGGTCTTGATCGAGCGGGCTTCGTTGAGGAGCGGGGTCGCATCGACAACCTCACCGCAAAACTTCTTGAACGATTCGAAATACGACAGCATGAAGGTGGTCGGTTCGCCCACCATGCGGTCGGCAGACTGCGTGCCCATGTTGAGTTCGACGGCGACTTTATCCGTCAGGCCGCGTTGCTTCAGGACTTCATACGCGCGGTCCCAGGCGCGGAACTGCGGCGGACGCGGATCACGCTCGTCGTAGCCTTTAAAATAGAGAATGTCCTTCGTCCACGAGTTACGCTCGGCGTCTGCCTGCTGCGGCTCGAGGGCGATCAACGTGGGCTCGCCATCGCGCGGAAAGACGACGGCGTCATATCCCTTCATGCACCAGTAGTTGGTGAGATAGAGGACGTTGTCAGGAGCGCGGCAGACAAGAGCGGAGAGTCCCTGATCTTTCATCAGGGCCCGGACCCGATCGAGTTTTATTTTGTCTGCGGGCCAAGCCATAGCATTCTTACATCGCAATCTCAATGCACGGTTACGGGTTTATTTTCGTCCTGAAAATTCCAGGCCGCCTCTTTTCCCTTGATCAGCCTGTACACTGCGGAGTGCAACGGCGCCGGTACTCCGACGCGCTCGGCTTCGCGAGCGATGGCGCCGGAGAGAAAATCTATTTCGGTCGTCAACTTGTGGCGGACATCGTGAAGCATGGAGGGCGGATGATTGGTCATGGCGCCGATTCGGTTCATCTCCCAGGGATCTTCGGGCAGGCGCACGCCGGCTGCCTCGGCCACTCTCTTGCCCTCGTCGATCAAGGCGTGCAGCAGGTGTCCGAGGTCGGCAAATTTCCCTTCGTCGGAAAAGTGCGGCGAGTGCGGCAGGCCCGTCAGAGCGGAGACGCTATTTACCGACGAATTAAAAATCAGCTTGGACCACTGCGCGGGGCGGGCGTCTTCGAGCGCCTCGGCTTTGAGTCCGGCCGCGTTGATGAGATCGGCGGCTTCCTTGACAACGGAGAATGGCGTGCCGGTCGGCTCGAAGGGGCCCATCCAGGTTGGAGTGTCGAGTTCATACTGCACGTGCGTGTCGCTGTGGCGCGTGCCGCTCATAAAAGTGGTGGCGCGAATCACAAAGCCGCGCGTGAGGGTGGCGATGATTTCTTCGCTGCCGACTCCATTCTGTGCGGAGAGGACAGCTCCTTTGTCGAAGTGGCGGCCCACCAGGCGGAATGATTCCTTAACCTGCGTGGCCTTCGTAGCGACGATGCCGAGATCGCAATCCGGCAAGTCTTTCGCGTTGGTGGTGGCTTTTATCGGGACGATGAAATTGTGGGTTCCGGTAACACGCAGGCCGCCGCGGTTGAGCTCGGTAGCGTGATCTTCGCGTCGAACGACGGCCCAGACTTCAGCGACACGCGCCAGGTGCGCCGCGTAGAGACTGCCGATCGCACCGCAACCGATGATGCAAACTTTCTTCATGTCTTCTTTCGTGCTGCTGAGAAACCTGTCGAGCTGCGCTCGGTTGAACAGCCGGGGGCGGCTGTCTCTACGTGGTTCATCTCTTTTCTAACTTTACTAACTGAGCCAACTGTCCGCCTTCGTGATGCTTGAGCGCACGGAAGATGCTGTCGCCATTATTAAAGGAGTCGTTGATAAAGATACCTTGCGCAAACAACGCATCCTGCAGGGCCGCCGAAATTGTGTGGATCGGGGCCGCGCCTCCTTCGCCCATGCCTTTCGCGCCGCTATAGCTGTGCGGAGAAGGCGTTGTCGTGTGGCCGTACCTGATCTTCGGAATATTTATAGAAGTGATCGGAGTGTAATCGCTGAAGGTGCTGGTCATCATATTTCCGACGGCGTCATAGACACAGGTTTCCATCAGCGCTGCACCGATACCGTGCGCGGTCGCGCCATAGACCTGTCCTTCGACGATCGGCGGATTGATGACCGTGCCGCAATCATCGACGGCCACGTAGTCGAGAATCGTCGGGACGAAAGTATCGCGGTCCACCTCGACGATCGCGATGTGCAATTGCGCGGCGTAGGTCAGCGTGAGACTGCCGTATTTCGCTTTGGTGTCAGGAACCTTGAACGGCGCGCGCCATACGTAGCGGCAGTTGAGTGTGACGTCGTACAGTTCGGCCGGGAGCACGGCGCTATTCACGTTCACGATGTTTGCGAGGCCCCAGTAGTTGATGGATTTTCCGGTGCTCTTGGATTTGATCTCGGGCCCCTGCGCACCGACTCCGAACTCGAGATCGGCTTCTCTCGTTTCGAGAGAAAAGGCGGCTAGGCGCTTCATTTCAGCTTTGAGTTTCTGCGCGGCGCCGTGAACCGCCGACAAGCCGGAGACCGCGAATTGGCTGGCATAGGTTCCGGAGAAGCCGGTGTGGACATTGCGCTCCGTGTCGAACCCGGTGCGCACGGTGATCAGGTCGGGATGAATGTTGAGTACATCGGCGACGACTTGCGCAGAGGTGGTTTCGTGTCCCTGGCCTTGCGGACACGAACCGACGGCCACCACCACTTCGCCGTAGATATCGAGTTTGCAGTTTGCGCCCTGCGAGTTGCCGGAGAAAGGCGCGTACGGGTTGATGATCTGCGACTGGCCGAAGTTGTTGGTTCCGGAATCGAGCGTGGTGCCGATGCCAATTCCGATCATGCGGCCGTCTTTTTCCTTACGCGCCTCGGCCTGCTTCTTCTTCCAGCCGTCCCAACCGATCAGATCCTTCGCGACTTCGAGCATCTTCGGATAATTCCCAGAGTCGTACACGCAGCCGTTGGGCGTGGTGTAAGGGAACTCTTCCGGACGGATGTAGTTGCGCAGGCGCATTTCGTCGGGCGCGATGCCGAGTTTGTGGGCGCAGATGTCGACGACCCGCTCCAGGAACCAGAGATGCTGCATGCGCGAGTATCCGCGATTGGGGCCAACGGGACATTTGTTGGTAACGGCCTGCCAGAAATCGATGCGCGCATTCTTGAATCGATAAACCCCACAGAAAACCTGCGACCAGATCACGCAGCCCAGGGGCTCATAGCGCGGGTAGGCGCCGCAGTCGTCGATGTGTCGCGAGTCGATGCCGATGATGACACCGTTCTTGTCGAGGGCTACGCGCGTGTTTCGAAAAGTGCGCTCGTTGCCGTGGGCGCTCGAAACCATGTGCTCGGAGCGGGTTTCGACCCACTTGATGGGCCGTCCGCCGGCCTTTTTCGATGCCAGAGCGCAGACCGCCATCTGCGGGTAACTCGTGATCTTGATGCCGAAGCTGCCTCCGATGTCGAACGTCTGAACCCGGATCTTATCGATATGAATGTTCAGATGCGCGGCCAGGAATTGGATCGCGAATGACGGAAATGAGTTATTGCACCAGTAATAAATGCGGTCGTCTTTGGGATTCCATTCGGCGATCACGACATTGTTTTCGAGTGGCGTCGACGAAAAGCGATGGAAGTGCAAGCGGTCGATATCGACGACGTACGCTGCTTCCTTGAACGCGTGCTCGACGTCGCCGTATTCCCACACGCCGTTCCAAACTCGATTCGTGCCGGCTTCTTCGTGGAGGATGCTGTGGTCGGTGAGGGCCTCCTCGGCTTCGACGACAGGTTCGAGCGGTTCGTACTCGACCTGGACCAGTTCAGCGGCATCGTCGGCGAGACTCGGAGACTCGGCGACTACAGCCGCGACTGGCTCACCCTGGTAAAGGACCTTGCCCACGGCCATGGGGAAGTCGCGAATTTTCTGCGCATGGTCGGGACCAATTTCGATGAAGGGCTGGGTTTGCGCGGCAACTTCTTTGCCGGTGATTGCGCGCACTACCCCGGGTAGCGCTTCGGCAGCGGAGGTGTCGACGTTGACGACACGCGCGTGCGCATAAGGAGAGCGCACAAACCGGAGATAGAGCATTTCGCGCAATTTGATGTCGTCGGCGAACTTGCCCCGGCCGCGCAATAGACGGTCTTCTTCTTTGCGTGGGAGTGACGCGCCCACCCAGGGTCCGCTGCCGTTCTTCTTTTCTTCTTCAGTCACGATATTTGGTGCCTCCGCAAACATTTCGCGGACAGGAGTGTCCGCGCCACACGAGCTATGCCAGCGCCGACTGCAGTCCGTCGATCAATTTCTGAATTTGTTTCTTGCCCAGCGGTTCGAGCAGACCACCGGCGACCGATGCCAGCCGTCCGAAAATCTGGGCTTCTCCCTGCCAGTTCACTTTTGTTGCGCCTGCGGTTCCATCCGCGGTCGGTGTCAGGTCAAACCCGGCAACGATCGTGACGTTTCCTCCGGCAACCGCTCCCTGTCCTTTATATTGAGCGCGGCGCGGGCGATGCGCTTCCGCCAATTCCATCTTCACGTCTGCGCTGCCCTTGATGTAGGAGATGCCCACGTTCAACTTGACGGTGAAATGTTTGGCATCCTGCACTGACAGACCTTGAAAGTCCGGGAGCAGTGCCGCAAATCGATTAGGGTCGGTGAGGAAGTCATAGACATCCTCAGGCTTTTTCTTGACCTCGAATTCGCCGGAAAACTTAATCGCCATCTCAGGCTCGCTTCATGTTCCGGCCCGCGAGTTCGATGGCCTTGAAGACGTTCATATATCCGGTGCAGCGGCAGGTGTTGCCGGCGATCGCTTTGCGAATTTCCATGCAGCTTGCCTTCTTTTTCGAGGCCCTCGACGGTGGTGATCTCCGAACCATCAGCTTGCACCGCAAACATGGTGCAGGACTTTACCGCCAGGCCGTTCATCAGCACGGTGCAAGCGCCGCAGTATGTGGTGTCGCAACCGACGTGCGTGCCGGTAAGGTCGCATGCCTCGCGCAGGAACTCAACCAGCAACATGCGCGGCTCAACGTGCCGCGCGTAGGACTTGCCGTTTACGCTGATATTCACATTGACCGCGATGCTTTTCACGGTTGCCAATGTCGGCGCACTTTCAGGCATATAGATGGGCCCCTTCGACTTGTTCGCCGCGGGCACGGCGCACGGCAATCTGAATGGCGCGCCTCACCAGAGCTACGACGAGTTGGCGCTTGTAGTCGGCGGATCCGCGCATGTCAGCCTGGGGATCGGCAGCGGCACGAGCGGCTTCGGCGGCAGTGGCAATCGTCTTGTCGTTCAGGCTTTTTCCGCGGAGTGCGGTCTCGGCCCCGGTCGCGCGGATCGCCGTCAGTCCGACACAGCCGAGAGCGATGGCGGCATCCTGACAAACGTCGCCGGCCATCGTGAGTTGTACGGCAGCGCTGGCACTTGGATACACGGGAGCGCTCCGCTTGAATGCAAGATAGGCGCCGCCGCTGCCCTTAGGCGGAATCTTCACTTCCACTTCGGTCACAAGTTCGTCGTGAGCGAGCGCTGTTGTGTAGGCGTCCTTGATGAAGTCTTTCAGGGGGATGGTGCGCGTGCCGTTCGGACCGAGGCAGTGAACGGTGGTGTCGAGCGTGATCAAGGCATTGGCCCAATCGCCGCTTGGATCGGCCTCAGCGAGCGATCCGCCGATGGTGCCCCGGTTCCGTACTTGCACGTCGGCAATCCCGGCCGCACAGTCGTGCAAGACAGGAATCTTTTTTGCCAGCGCGGAGTGCTCGATCTCGGCGTGGCGAGTCATTGCTCCGAAGTGCAGCGCTCCCGAGCCTTCTTTAACAAAGGAGGTGTCCGGGATGAAGTTTAAGTCCACGAGGTGCTCGGGATTGGCGAAGCGAAGCTTAAGCAACGGAATCAGACTTTGCCCGCCGGCGAGAAACTTCGCGCCCTCGCCGAGTTGGCCGAGCATGGAGACCGCTTCTTTCAGTGATCCCGCGCGATGATAGCGAAATGATCGCGGATACATGAGTTCGTGTTTCCCTTATTTAAGTGGCCGGGCAAATCCCCAAGCCGTAGCCGCCAACGCGGCGATGACCAACCCGGAGCCAACCACGGCCACAGCTTTTAAGACCACTGCACCATGATGATACGTCTGAAGAATAACCGCGAGCGGGAATAGCGCACTGCCCACCAGCAGAGAAAATGCAACCATCTGCCGAACTCCTTCGCTGAAGTTCACGCGTTCGAAAATCACACCCAGCACGATCATGAGCATGGCGAGCCCGATCCAGTGGGAGTGAGCATCTACCTGGCGAACATAATCGTATTTGGTTTTGCCATATTGCTCGAGCGAAGCCTGGGACCGCGCGAGATTCCGGCTGGCGGCTGCGCTAAAAGACTGGGCGAGTGATCCGCCCATGTGATCGAGTGTCTGGTGCTCAACGAAGAGCGCATATTGCAATCCGTAGAGCATGCCGAAGGCGGCGAGAGCGATCCCGCCGAAAATCAGGAGTTTACGCGAACCGGTCATCGCGCACCTCCTGCCGCATCACTCTCAGAAGCATCGAGGCCTCCGGAATAGCGCAGGATGCCGACCAGCATCCCAAGCAAGGCAACGATGACCATCAGGCCGCCGATGTCGGCGATGCCTCCGGCCAGCAATCCGAGCTTCAGTTCCAGGAGCACGAACACGGGCAGAATCACGGAGCCCCCGAGCAGCAATTTCACCCAGCGCCGCTTCCATTTTTCCGAGAGAAACACGAAGGGCTGCACGAACGAGAGCAGCATCGCGAGCAGCCCAAACTCGATGATGTGCGAGTGGGCGGCGATGTTCACGGCGCGAGCGCCGGCCAGATTGCCGAAGTTATTGACCTCGGCTGTGGCGGTGTCGAGATTTCCCGTGGTGGCAGCGTTGATCATACGTTGCAGGATTACGGTCTCCATACGCTCATGCTCGTACAACAGAGTGCCAGCGTAGTACGCGCCGTGAAGGAAGCCGAGCAAGACAAGAATCGTGCCACCGGTCAGAAGCGCGCGACGCGGCATGCTGTTTTCAGCAGGCAGCTCGGGCTCGCTGAGTTGGCGGCTGCGCAGGTATTTCCAGAAGCCCCACGCTTGAACAATGAGCACAAAGATCAGCAAGGCTCCGGCGGAATCGGCCAGCACGCTCGCCCATCCGATTGCGGCAAACGGACTGCCGGTGAGGCCGACGTAGTGAATCAGAAAAATGCCGACGGGCAGAAGGACTCCGCAGGCGATGAACAGAGCCGCGAGGGAATTTTTCATCTGCAGTGAGAGCGCGATATATGGCTGCACCAGCGCCAACAGCAGCGCCAGGTAGCCGGCGTCAATCATGTGGACGTGTGCATCCACCTTGGTGCCACGGTCCTCCAGTATGTTTCCGAGACGGCTGAATACTTCATTCACCGCCGCGGCATTTCCGGCTGCGGCGGCGCGGGAGGCGGCAATGAGCGCCTCGCTTTGCCGGGCAG
>WNEZ01003078.1_pt1 | contig 26462 bp, 31 predicted proteins | sample 5400521 | NCBI WGS metagenome assembly WNEZ01 (sample SAMN13153339, study PRJNA577476) | soil metagenome | isolation source: 120 cm saprolite under Douglas fir tree site 2 hole 1 replicate 1 | place: USA:California | collected 2015-04-18
CGGCGAGCTCGGCCGGGGTCCACGATGCGCGCTCTTTGCCGAACCACATGCCCGCGTCGCCACGGGTGAGCGTGAGGAGCGCCGTCGTGTGGCCGGCGGCCGCGAGCTTCATCGCGGTGCCGGCGATGCCGAACGATTCGTCGTCGGGATGCGCGTACACGAAGAGGACGGTGCCGATGGCCTCACGTTAGCGTGAAGCGCGAAGTGACGCGCTCGGACCACGACCGGCGGATCGCGGAGATGTTCGACCGCGTCGCGCCCCGCTACGACGCGCTGAATCGGATCCTCTCCGGCGGACGCGACGTCGGGTGGCGTCGCCGCGCGATCGCGCTCGCGCGCCTCGGCTCGCGCGAGGTGGCGCTCGACGTCGGCGTCGGCACCGGTGACGTCGCGTTCGGTCTGCTCGACGCCTCCGATCCGTCGGCCCGCGTCATCGGGGTGGACGTCTCACCGCTTATGCTCGAGGCCGCGCGGCGGCGCGCCGAAGGTCGCGGCGACCGGCGCTTCGCGGCGCTACTCGCGACCGTCGACGGGCTCCCTTTCGCCGATGGGTCGTTCGACCGGGTCGTGGCGGGATTCGCGGTGCGTAACTTCAGCGACCTCGCCCTCGGCTTGCGCGAGATGCGACGCGTGCTCCGTGTCGGCGGACGCGCCGTGATCCTCGAGCTCTCCACGCCACCGAACCCGCTCATCGGCGTCGCGTACCGCCTGTACTTTCATCGGCTCTCTCCGCTCATCGCGGCCACGCTCGGCGGGGATGCCGCGGCGTACCGCTACCTTCCGCGCTCGGTCGCCGCGTTCCCGAACGCGGACGGACTCGCCGAACGCATGCGTGCGGCTGGTTTCGCACGCGTACGCTACGAACGGCTGAACCTTGGCATCGCCGCGATCCACGTCGGGGAGGCGTGATGGACTTCGACATCCCGGATGAGCTAAAGCTTCTCGCGCGCACCGCTCGCGACTTCGTCGAGACGCGTCTTCAGCCGATCGAGAAGCAGGTTGAGGACAGCGACGAGATCCCCAGCGAGATCGTGCGCGAGATGGCGGCTCTCGGCTTCTTCGGGCTGCCGTTCCCCGAGGAATACGGGGGCGCCGGCGCGGGCGATCTCGGCTACTGCCTCGCACTCGAGCAGTTCGGCCGCACGTCGGCGGCGTTCTCGAACCTCATCGGCGCACACACCTCCATCGGCAGCATGTCCATCTTTCTCGGCGGTACCGAGGAGCAGAAGCGCCGCTACCTGCCCGACCTCACCGCGGGGCGCAAGCTCGCCGCGTTCTCGCTCACCGAGCCGTCGAGCGGATCCGACGCCGCGTCGATCCAGACGACGGCGCGGAAGGACGGCGGCCGATGGCTGCTGAGCGGCACGAAGATCTGGGTCACGAACGGCCCGATCGCCGATGTGGTCGTCGTCTATGCGGCGAACGACCGCGCCAAAGGCGCGCGCGGCGGCATCACCGCGTTCATCGTCGAGAAGAGCTTCAAGGGATTCCGCGTCGGCAGGGTCGACGAGAAGATGGGGCTCCGCGGCTCGAAGACCGGCGAGCTGATCTTCGAAGACTGCGAGGTGCCCGAGGCCAACGTGCTCGGTGGCGAGCCCGGCACAGGCTTCCGCACCGCGCTCGGCGCGCTCGACATCGGGCGCGTGTCGCTCGCCGCCGGCGCGGTGGGGACGAGCCAGTACCTGCTGGAGCTCGGCATCGCGCATGCGAAGCGTCGCAAGCAGTTCGGTCAGCCGATCGCGGCGAATCAGGCGATCCAGTGGATGCTCGCGGACAGCGCGGTCGAGATCCACGCGGCGCGGCTCATGGTCTACGACGCCGCCGCGAAGCTCGATCGCGGCGTTCGCGTCCCACGCGAGGCCGCGATGGTCAAGGTCTATGCGTCCGAGCTCGCGAACCGCGTCGCCGACCGCGTGCTGCAGATCCACGGCGGGATGGGCTACATGAAGGACTCGCCGGTGGAGCGCGCGTATCGTGACGCTCGCATCCTCCGCATCTACGAGGGGACGAGCGAGGTACAGCGCATGATCATTGCGGAGGAGCTCCTAACGGACTAACTGACACGCGGTCCGTATGAGGCATGGTCGGGCGCAGAGTGAGGAGTGAAGGGACGTCATGGCGAAGAAGATCGCGGTCCGCGCCAAGGATGCGGCGCCGCTTGCCGGTCGGCCGTGGACAAGGAGCTACGACCCCGGCGTCCCCGCCACGCTCAGCTATCCCGACGTGACGGTGCACGCCTTGCTTGACGACGCCGCCGAGAGCTACCCGAACGCCGTCGCGACGATCTTCTTCAACGCCAAGCGCACCTACCAGTCGATCTCCGACGAGGCCTGGCGTTTCGCGAACGGACTGCGAAAGCTCGGCGTGAAGAAAGGTGACCGCGTCGCGATCCTTCTCCCGAACACCCCGCAGTTCGTCGTCGCCTTCTTCGGTGCGCTGCGCGCCGGCGCGACCGTCGTTCCGTGCAATCCGCGCTACACCGTGCCCGAGCTGCATCGCCAGCTCGCCGATTCCGGCGCGGCCACGCTCGTCACGCTGTCACGGTTCTATCCCGTTGCGAAAGCCGCGCGGGTCGGCACGAGCGTGAAGAACGTGATCGTCACCAACATCAAAGAGGAGATGCCTCCGCTGTTGCGCGTCATGTTCACGCTCGCGAAGGAGAAGAAGGACGGGCATCGTCAGCCGTTCAAGGGCGACGACGGCGCGATGTCCTTCCGCGAGGTACTCGAGGCGCCGGCCACGCCATTCGACGGCGGCACGCGCAAAGACGACATCGCGCTGCTCCAGTACACCGGTGGCACGACCGGCGTGAGCAAGGGCGCGATGCTGTCGCACCGCGCGCTCGTCGCGAACATCCTCCAGAGCCGCGCCTGGTTCACGAGCCTCAGGGATGGCGCGAGCAGCGGCATGGCGGTCATGCCGTTCTTCCACGTCTACGGTCTCTCGGTCGTGATGTGCCTGGCCGTGCAGTGCGCAGCGACCCTGATCCTGGAGCCGCAGTTCGAGCTCGAGCGCGTCCTCAAGGACGTGCAGCGGCACCGGCCGCAGATGTTCAGCGGCGCGCCGATCATCTATAACGCGATCATCAACTCGCCGCTCGCGCAGAAATATGACCTTCGATCGATCGACGCGTGTATGTCCGGCTCCGCGCCGCTCCTGGTCGAAACGCATCGCAAGTTCGTCGAGCTCACCGGCGCGCGCCTCGTGGAGGGCTACGGCCTGACCGAAGCTGCACCGGTCACGCACTGCAACCCGATCCTCGGCGAGGGGAAGCAGAAGGTCGGGAGCATCGGCGTGCCGTTCCCCGACGTCGAGGCGAAGATCGTCGATCTCGAGACCGGCACACGCGAAATGGCCACCGGAGAATCGGGTGAGCTCGTGCTCCGCGGGCCGCAGCTGATGGACGGCTATTACCACCAGCCAGAGGAGACCGCGCTGACGCTGCGCGACGGGTGGCTGTACACCGGCGATATCGCCACGGTCGACGCCGACGGCTACTTCGCGATCGTCGACCGCAAGAAGGAGATGATCATCGTCTCAGGGTTCAACGTGTATCCACGTGAGGTGGAGGAGGCGCTCGCGACGCATCCCGCGGTGCTCGACAGCGCCGCGATCGGCGTGCCGCATCCGATCAAGGGCGAAGAGGTGAAGGCCTTCGTGGTCCTAAAACCGGGAGCGAAGGCGACCGCGGAGGACATCATCGCGCATTGCCGCACTCAGCTGGCCCCGTTCAAGCTCCCCAAGGACATCGAGTTCCGTGAGTCGCTGCCGAAGTCCCTCATCGGGAAGACGCTCAGGCGTCAGCTTGCGGAGGAGGATCGACAGAAGCGCGGCCAGGTGGCGGCGACCTAGCACCTTAGTGCGAGACCCGCGACTCCGTGAGCATGAACTCGTCACGGATGATCGCTTCGAGCGTGTTGTAGGTGACGCGAAGCACCACGGTCACGTCCCCCTCCGGGTGTGGTGACTGCGGTGCCATCACCATCGCGGTCCAGGCCATCGGTGTTGCTGTGTACATGCGTGTGACTTTGATCTCGCGCGCGCACCGCGCCATCGGGCCGGCAGGGGAGACGGGGTCCCCCGTAAAGATGAAACCGCGAGTTGCGGATACATTGCGCGCCGTGCGCGCGGATCGACCGGATCTCGTTGTCACTCCTGCGAGTTGATTGCGGTCCCCCGCGCGCGGCATGACCACCCCGAACGAGTGAGCAACACGAGGTAAATGAAGATCACGCCGATCGCCATCGCGAGCGGGAACGGCGCGCCTGGTCTTGCCGCCGGGATCGCGGTCCTACGGAAGGGTGGCAGCGCGCTCGACGCGGTCGAGGCCTGCGCGCGCGTGATCGAGGCGGATCCGTCGGACACGAGCGTCGGCCGTGGTGGGAAACCGAACGTCCTCGGTGTCGTCGAGCTCGATGCGTCGCTCGTGGACGGAACGACGCACCGCGTCGGCGCGGTCGGCGCGCTCGCCGGCTACCTCCATCCGATCAGCGTTGCGCGTGCGGTGATGGAGCGGCTGCCGCACGTGATGCTCGTCGGCGATGGCGCGGCGCGCTTCGCCGAGGAGATCGGTGCCGAGAAAGCGCGGCTCCTCACGCCCTCGACGCGCCGGTTGTGGGTCGAGCGACTCGCGAAGGCGCGCGAGACGCCGGAGAGCGTGCGGCGCCGCGCGAAGCTCGCGCCGGTCGTCGCGAAGACCGTCGGCGAGGAGCGCGGCACGGTGAACTTCATCGCTCTCGATCGCGCGGGCGACATCGCATCCGCTGTGTCGACCAGCGGCTGGGCCTACAAGTACCCGGGGCGGCTCGGCGACTCACCGATCGTCGGCGCGGGCAACTACTGCGACACGCGCTACGGCGGCGCCTGCTGCACGGGATTCGGCGAGCTCGCGATCCGCAACGTCACGGCCAAGACCGCCGTCGACCGGCTCGCAAGCGGCCTGTCCGCAGCGGAGGTCGCGCGGCGCGCCATCGCCGACGTGAACGTCCTCGACGACGCTGCGTTCAACATCGTGGTGCTCGCGGCGGACGGCTCGCACGCGGCCGCGTCGAATCGCAAAGATCGCCGGTACGCGTGGCAGCGCGCCGACATGGACGCACCGGAGCGATCGGCGCGCGAGGTCGTTCCGACCGGCGCTCGGTAGGATCACAGCTGTGCCGGCGCGGCTCATCGAGATCGAGCTCCGGGTCCGCGACGTGGCGCGCTCGGCTCGCTTCTATCGCGAACTCGTCGGTGTCACTGTCGGCGACGTCGAGACCCACGACGGCGAGAGCGAGCCGCACGTGCACGCGACGTGGGGCGAGTGGACGCCGCACGAGCCGTCGCTGCTCATGCTCAACATCTACCCGTCGTCCGGCTCGATCACATCGAGCCACATCGGTTTTGCGGTCAGCGATCTCGCGGCGACGCACGCACGGCTCGTCGCCGCGCACGTCGAGGTCGTGCGCGCGCCCGCCGATCGGCCGTGGGGGCGCACGGCCGCGTACCGCGACCCGGACGGGAACACGGTCTTCCTGACCGAAGCCCGCCGCTAGAGCGCCGCCACCGCGGCCTGGATCTGTGCGGTCGCGTCGTTCGTCGGCGTGCCCGCCGGGAAATACAACGGATCGCCGAAGACGACCTCGACGTCTCCGCGCCAGCCGTTCGAGCGCGCGGCCTCCCACTTCTTATCGCCGTGGTCGAGGACGGAGACCTTGGTGATCTTCAGCTTCATCGGCACGACCGGCGTCGCTCCCTCAACGGCGATGAGGCCCGTGCCGGACTTGAACGGCTGCATCGGTCCGCCGATGGTGAGCTTGCCCTCCGGATAGATGAGCACCGAGAACTGGCGGTCGAGCCGCGCGCCGAGGAGCTCGAGGCTCCGGCGGATCGCGCCCTCGCGCGCGAGCGGAAATGCGTTCGCGAGGATCGACGAGGCGAAGCCGTTGAGCTTGTTCCCGAAGACGTCGTCCGCGGCCGCGGCGACGGCGAGCTTCCAGCGCCATGAGAGCGGGATCGCCATGAGGATGATGCCGTTGTCCCAGTGAAGGCAATGGTTCGGCGCGAACATGACCGGGCCGCGAAGCCCGACGAGCTTCTCCTGACCGGTGACCTTGACCTTGTAGAAGATGTGCACGAGCGGATAGATGAACGTCTGTTGCAGCAGCAGACCGAAGGAGCGCACGAGCGGGCTGAGTGGCCAGCCGTAGATGCCGGTCTCGCGCTTCTGGTCGCGCGCCGCCGCGACCATGCGCTCCAGCTCGGCGACCGTCGCGTTCGGCTCGAGCGCGGCGTCGTCGATGTACGCGCCGAGCTCCTCCTCGATCGCGCCGAGCAGATCGACGCGTCCGAGCGAGTCGAGACCGAGATCGGCGGAGAGCGTCGCACCCGGATGCACCGCGGCCGGCGGCAAGTTGGCGACCTGGAAGATGACGCGCTCGACGTCGGTGAGCGTTCTCGTCGCGGCCTGATCACCGGTGATTGCGCGCGCCCCCTCGACGCGTCCCATGGTGACGAGCCGCTCGACCACGAAGCGCTTCTTCACCTTCTGCGTCGGTGTCGTGGGGAACTCGTCTTCGGGCCAGATCGTCCAGCCGCGGATCTGCTGGCTGCCCGAGAGCTTCACATTGGTGTCGCGCACGATCGCTGCGACCTGCTCCTTGTCCTTCACGAGGAAGACCGCGTGCACCTGGATGTCCTCCCCCGGACGCTGGAGACCGACAATCGTCGCGACCACCGGACGGAGCGGTGTCGCGAGCGCCTCGATGCGCGGATCGCCGGCGAGAGCGTTCTCGATGTCCTCGGGATAGACGTTCGTGCCGTCGGCGAGGACGATCATGTCTTTCTTGCGGCCACGCAGCCACAGGAAGCCGTCCTTGTCGAACTCGCCGAGATCGCCAGTGTGGTACCAGCCGTCCGCGTCGAGGACGGCGCGTGTGGCTTCCTCGTTCTCCCAGTACCCCTTGAAGACGTTCGGCCCGCGCGCGAGGACCTCGCCATCGGAGGCGACCTTCACCTCGACGCCTGGCAGGGGCGTGCCGACCGAGCCAAGGCGGTTCAACCGCAGGCGGTTGAACGTAAGACCCGGGGAGCACTCGGTCGTCCCGTACCCCTGGATGACGTCGATGCCAAGCTCTCGCCACGATTCGCCGAGGGCCGGATCGAGAGCGGCACCGCCGGACACGATGTAGCGGAAGCGGCCGCCGAACTGGCGGTGGACGCTGAAGAACACGAGACGGCGGAGTGGCATCGGGAGCCGGCGCGCGACTCGGCGCAGCTTCTCGAACAGCTCCTTCTTGCCCTGCGCCTCCGCGCTGCGCTCGATCGCCAGCATCAGCGACTTCACGACGGCAGGCGTGATGAGGACCATCGAGACCTTGCGCTCCTTGAAGGTGCGACGGACCACCGCGGGCTGGCGGCTCGTCGGGTAGATGACCGATGCGCCGGAGAGGAGCACGCAGAAGAAGCCGCCGAGTTGCTCGAACATGTGCGAGAGCGGGAGGAATGACAGAAGGCGCATCTTCGGACCGATGGGGAAGATCTGCGCCGCGGCCGTCGCGTTGGACAGGATGTTGCGATGGCTGAGCATCGCGCCCTTCGGGTCGCCGGTCGTGCCTGACGTGAACACGACCTCCGCGAGGTCATCACCGGTGAGCGCCGCCTTGGGGAGCGGGGTGCACTCGCGGGCGAGGTCGGGAAGGCGCTCCATCTCGTGCAGCGGCAGGCCCAGCGTCTGCGCGCGCGCGAGCGTCTGCGACGACACGATGGCGCCGCTGGCGCGCGTCCGCTCCGCGATCTTCTGCGCGAACTCGGCCGCGTAGTTCGCCTCGAGCGGAACGAGGATCGCGCCGAGGCGCAGCGCGGCGAGGAACGCGATCCCGTACTCCGGCCGATTCACGCCCCAGATGAGCACGCGGTCGCCCTTCTTCATGCCGCTGTCGCTGAAGTAGCGCGCGACGCGTGGGACCACATCGTTCAGGTCCCGGTACGACCACGCGCGGGTGCGGAAGCCGGGCCGGATCATGAGCGCGTCTTTGTTGCCGAACTTCCGGGCTGACTCCTCGAGGATGTCGTTCAGCGTCTCCACGGTCGCCCTCCCTAGCTCGCGAGCGCGCGAAGCGCCTCGCGTCCCCCCTGCCGGACCGGTGGATAGTGCGAGAACAGGATCGTCTCGACATCGAGCTCCGCGAGCCGCGCGATCGAGCGGCGCGCGAGGCCCATGTCGTCGGTGAAGAAGTAGTTCGGAAGCGTCACCTGGCCGCGCATGCGCTGGAGAAGATCACCCACGATGAGCAGCCGACGTGTCGCAGAATACAAACAGACGCTTCCTGGGGTGTGACCCGGCGTGTGCAGCACGCGGAGGCCGCCCAAGACCGGCAGCTCGTCCCCGTCCTGCACAGCTGTGACGTCGGTCGGCGCCTGTGTGAGGTAGGCGATGATCGCTCCCGGCGCCGGCCGCCCTTTGATCACCTCGCGAAAACGGATGCGCAGCCGCTCCATGTCCGCCGGATGCATGAGCACCTTCGCGCCGGACGCGCGTGCGATCTCCTGCACGCCGCCGATGTGGTCCGGGTGCCCGTGCGTGCAGACGATCCGCTTGATGTCGGTGACCTGGTGGTCGAGCGCGGCGACCTGCCGGCGCAACATGGCGCCCGAGCCGCGATGGCCGGCGTCGATGAGCGTCGGCTCGTCGCCGAGGATGAGGAACGCGTTCACGCCGATGAGGCGCAGCGCGTGCACGTCGGGGGCGACTTCCATCGCTTGAATGCTAGGCCGCCTCTCGCTATGGTCGGCCGACTTTGCTCTCCGCCTTCCTGATCGGCGCCGCTGCCGGCTACGCCATCGCGATACCGGTCGGCCCGATCGCCGTCCTGATCGTGCGCACCGGCCTGCGTCGCGGTTTCCGCGTCGCCGCGGCGGCGGGCGCGGGCACGGCGACGGTCGATCTCATCTACGCGATCACCGCCGTCGTCGTGGGCAGCGCGGTGACGAGCGCGCTCGCGTCCGTGCTCACGCCGATGCGCCTCGCCGCGGCTGCGTCGCTCGTGTATCTCGCGATCCGCGGGTTCAGGCGTCTGGGTCGGACGGACATGGCGCTGAACTCCGGCGAGGGGCGCTCGGCCGCGCGCACCTATCTCCTGTTCGTCGGGCTGACGCTTCTCAACCCGGCGACGGTCGCGTACTTCGTCACGCTCGCCGTCGGCCTACCCGAGATCGCTCAGGACGCGGGCTCGCGCATCGCCTTCGCGGTCGGTGCGTCTCTGGGTTCGCTGTCCTGGCAAACGCTGCTCGCCGCGATCGGCGCCGCGCTGCACACGCGGCTCACACCACGCATCGAGCTCGGGACCGCGCTGCTCTCCAGCGCGATCCTCGTCGCGTTCGCGCTGAAGATCGCGACAGACGCGCTCGCGCGTTAGGCGAGGAACGTCCGCCACAGCAGGTTCGCGACGGAGAGGACGAGCAGCGCGACGATGAGCTGACGGAAGCGCCCCGGGTCGAGGCGGCCTCGCAGCGCGATGCCACCCGCGAGCGCGAGCAGCGTCGGGACCAGACCGAGAAGACCGATGGCGAGCACGTCCGGTGTGTACAGGCCCTGCAGTCCGTACCCGATGAGCTGCACCACCGCATTCAGCTCGAAGATCGCGGCGAGCACGAACACAAAGTCGGCCGCCGCGAGACGCTGTGCGTGGAAGTACGAGCCCACGAGCGGACTGGCGATGGACGTCGTGCCCTGCAGTACCCCGCCGACGAAACACACGACCGGTCCGAGCACGCGCGCTCGCAGGGCCGCTGGGTCGTCTCCCACGCTCGCTCCGCTCGCTGAACGGGGGCCCCTCCCCCCGAACCGGTCACCGCCCGCGAGGAAGGTGATGACCATGAGCGTGATGAGGATCGCGAACGTGCGCTGATCGAGATTCGCGAGAAGCAGCGTCCCGATCGCGGTGCCGACCGCTGACGCGATGAAGAGCGGCAGGATCCCGCGCAGGAGCCCACGCCGCCGAATGCCCTGGATGAGCAGCAGCGAGTTCGAGGCGAAGATCGGGATCGTCACGATCGTGACGGCCTCGCGCGGACCGAAGACGCCTGCGAGGATGGGGGTCGCGATGAGGGGCAGGCCCATACCGCTGACCCCTTTGGCAAGGCCGGCCACGGCCAGGCCGACGACGAGGATCAGGAGCTCTGGGAGGCCCAATCGGCTTCTTCCACGAGCGCTTTCCACTCCACCGGATGAAGCCGATCCGACTCGATGTAATGCCGACCGGTCTTCGCGAGGCCCTTGCCGTTCACGCGGACGATGTCCGCGGTGTGATCGAAGCCGCTGCCGTGCACGAGTGCGGACCCCACGCCGTAGACGTCGACCGGCACGCCGAGCGCCTCGAAGCGACGGATCTTGTCCGCGTCGAATCCGCCCGAGGCGACGATACGCACGTGCCGATAGCCCGCATCGTCGAGCGCGGCGCGCAACAGCTCGATGAGCCGTGGCGTGACGCCGCGCACGTCGCTGCCGCCGGCGAAGCCTTCCCGCTCCTGCAGCTCGCGAACGATCGAAAGGTCGACCAGCGATTCGCTGGTATCGACTCGAACGCCCCACAGGCGCTGCCCGAGCGCGTGCGCGACGCCCAGCGACGTATTCACGACGTCGTTGCGGAAATCCACGAGGGCGGTGACGTTCACGTGTCCCTCCGGAGTTCCTTGCGCGGTGAGGTGGCCGACGCGATCGGTCGCCCGATTGATGTACTCGTCGAACTTCAGTGTCGCGACCGTCGTGTCGCCGCTATAGACCGCGATGAGCGCGTGCGGCACCGTGCCCAGCCCCCTCGAGCCCCACCACTCGCCCTGCTCGTCGGTGGACACTGCGACCGCGCCGCCGACGTAGGCCGCGTAGCCCGAACCGGCCTGCGCCTCGTGACCCTCGTGCCGCGCGCCGAACATGATCACCGGCTTGCCGTTCGCGACGGCGACGACCTCGCGCGTGTTCGTCGCGACGCGCGAGCCCTCGGCCAGCGCGCCCAGGTACAGCGTTTCGAGATGTGCGAACGACGCGTACTCGCCCTCGATGTGCATCACGGGCTGTCCAGGCTGCGCGATCTCCCCGTCATACAACGAGCGCACCTGCAGGTCCTGCCAGCCCGGCTCCCACAACGACGCGAGCTCGTGCGAGATCTCGAAGACCTCACGCGCGATCGGCTCGTAGTCCTTCCAGGTCTGCCGCGGCAGCGCGAGCCAGCGCGCGTACAGCCGCCGCTCGGCGTCGAGGTAGCGCGCGAAGACGCGCTCGGCACGTTCGCGCTCGCGGTAGCGGCCGGTGCCGACGTGCAGGAGTGCGAGGACCTGGTCGGTGCCGACGATGACCGCGTCGGGATGCTTCTGGAAGATCTGCATGGTGACGTTCTCGTGCCGCTTGTCACGCTCGAGGATGAGCTTGGTGCGCGCGAAATAGATGTCGCTCTTATAGCCCGCGCGGATCTTTTCGATCGGAAGCCGGAAGACCTCGGGCCGCAGCCGATCGCGGACCATCATCGCTAGAACATGCTCTTGAGCATGCCGCCGTCCACCTGGAGCGAGACGCCGGTGATGTACGACGCCTTCGGCGACGCGATGAACACGACCGCGGCCGCGTACTCGGCGGGCTCGCCATAGCGGCCCATGGGGATGACCGACTCCTCGTAGCTCTTGCGCACCGCCTCTGGCGTCGTGTTCTGCCGCTTCGCGGTGTCGGTGTCGAGCTGGACCAGCCGATCGGTCGCGATACGTCCCGGCTGCACCGCATTCACGCGGATGCCGTCCTTCGCGAGGTCGGCCGAGAGCGTCTTGAGCATCCCGTGCACGGACGCGCGGATCGCGTTCGACAGGATGAGGTTGAGGTACTGCGTTGGCTGCCGCACCGAGGTCGACGTCGAATACACGATCGAGCCGCTTTTCTGTTTGCGCATGTGTGCACTTCACAGCCTTCTCGCGTGGAGAGGTCCGCGGCGATCGGCAGGATGCTCCTGTTCCCGGTCTTCCGCTCGATGTCCTCCGCCGCGGAAGTGATCGCCGATTCCTCACGGCTGCACATCGCGACCTTCGCACCTTCGCGCGCGAACTCCTCGGCGATCGCGCGGCCGAGTCCCTTCGATGCCGCCGCGACGAGCGCGACCTTTCCGCTGAGGCCGAGGTCCACGCGGCATAGAGTGCCACGCGCGCGCGCGAGGCGATGAGCGGCGTGACTAGACGGCGGGCAGTGCCGCTAGTTGAGGTTCCTGGTGGTTTCTGAAACGTCGCGGCTAGGGTCCGCGGCATGGATGAGATCTTGGCGCGCGACCAGAACCAGTTCCGCGAGCCTCACCGCCGCTGGCTCCGACACACGTACCAGGAGGCTGGCCTTCCAGAGCTCGCTCATCACCTGATACGGACGGAACAGGTTCACGATCGGGATGATGAAGCCCCAGACACTCCATCGCGGCGCGTAGCGCATGTCGATGACCCCGAGCTGTGTGAGGCGCTTGGTGATCGCGCTCGTCCACATCAGGAACACCACGGCGCTGACCAGGCCCACGCCGAGCTGGCCGAAGCCGATGAGCTGCTGACGGGCATCGCTGGCCTCGACGACCGCGTCTGGGATGTTGGCTCCGCGCGCGAGGTCTTGGATCAGCTGCAGCTGCTGCCACGACGACCAGAGGCCCACGGCCGCGACGACCACGCCGAGCTGGAGCAGCCACTGCGCCTGCTGAGCTCGTTGATGAGCCTTCGTGTCGTTGACCACGAGCGCGACAAGCCTACGGCGCGGTGTCTATTTGCCCGAGAGCGCGAGTGCGATGGCGAGTGCAGCGACGATGAGCCGGTAGGGCACGAACCAGATCAACGAGTGCGTTCGAAGGAAGCGGACCATGAATGCGACCGCGAGAAGTCCGAAGAGGAAGGACAGGCCGAACCCGACCGCGAGCACGTCCGGCGCGGAGAACAGCGCCTCCGCTTTCCGAGCGTCGAGCAGCGTCTTGGCGCCGGCGCCGACGATCACCGGCGTCGCGAGCAGGAAGCTGAAGCGCGTCGCGTCGGCGCGGCGGATGCCCTGGTACAGCCCGGCCGAGATCGTGATGCCCGAACGGCTGATGCCCGGTAGCAGGGCGATCGCCTGCGCCACGCCCATGACGAGCGCGTCGATGAAGCCGATCGTCTCGAGCGGCCGGCGCGCGATAGTGAAGCGCTCCGCAGCGACGAAGATGATCGATCCGATGATGAGGAACGCCGCGATGTACGCGGCGGCCCGGAGTCCGCTCTCGACCTGCGACTGGAACGCGACACCGGCAAGCGCGGCGGGCAGCGTACCGACGACGATGAAGAACGGCATGCGCAGCCGCAGGTGGAGCACGTCGTTCGCGAGCTCGATCCAGGTGCGAGCGAAGTAGAGCAGCACCGCGAGCGCCGTCCCGAGGTGCAGCGCGACATCGAAGCTGAGGCCGAACCGTGCCGGGTCCAGTCCGAGTGCGTCGCTGATGAGCACGAGGTGCGCGGTCGAGCTCACTGGCAGGAATTCGGTGAGCCCCTGAACGATCCCGAGGATCGCGGCCGCTGCGAGATCGTTCATCTCATGCCCGCCCGCGCCGCACGGAGCGCGTCATGCGCGTCCCGCTCGTGTCCGAGCGCGGCCTCGAGCTGCTTCGCCCACGACCGCCGATGCCCCGCGTCGAGGAAGCGCGTCGCGACGCTGGCGCCGAAAGGCCCGATCCCGACCTTCTTCGCCGCATCGGCGACGTAGCCATACGACTCGGCCGCGCGCAAGAGATCGGCGCCGGGCGATCCCGGGAACAGTGCGCGCGTGGTCCGAAGGAAGCTCGCGGCCGCGGTCCGTTTGTCCGCGAGGAGCGTGCGCATCGCGTGATCGCCGAACGCGGCCGCGCCGGCGTGTCTGCTATCGGTCCAGCGGGTGTCGTCGCGCAGCGCGGCGATCCAGGTCTCGAGCGCGTGATCGCTCGCCACGGCCGACGCGACGGCGCCCTCGACGGCATCGCGCGCGATCGCGGCCCGGTCAGGCTCCCCTGCGCGATCGAGGAAGACCACGCGACCGTCCTTCTCGAGGGCCGACCAGTCGAGCTTCGTCGGCTGCTCGGTCTTGTCGAAGTACGTGCGCGCGTAGAACGTCGGCGCCTCCTCGTCGCAACCCACGACCAAACCGTACTCCGACGGACCGACGAGGCCGCGCGCGAGCGGCGGGACCTTGGCCTCGAGCGCTTCGAGGACACGGTCGACCACCAGTGCCTTCATCTCGTCGTCGAACGGCGGCGCGACCGGGTCGGCGCGCGTCCCCGTCCCGCGTGCCGCGCGTTCGAGTGTCGCTTCGTCGAGCGGGGCGGCGGCGATCGGGTCCCACGCGTCGACATCGATCGCGGTTGTGAACGCGGCGCCCGAGGCGCCCATCACCCAGTCGTACTCCTGTCCCGTCGCGACCGCGACGCACGCGGGGAGCGTGCAGTCGCGTCCCTCACCGAAACGCAGGGGCGGGATGTTCTTGAGAATGCGTTTGCGTGCGGGCACGCTCAGGCGTCCGCGGGAAGGATCGTGAACGACCCGCCGCGAATCGGCCGGATCACACGGAAGTGCCTTTCGTCCAGGGTGAGAATGCGGTTCGTCTCAGCTCGTGCAGCAAGCACGACGATCGATGCATCGGCGAGACCAATACCCTGGCCGCGATAACGCTCGATGAGAGCGGCCGCCGCTGTGATTTCATCGTCATCGAACGACTCCACCGCATAGTCGCCAGCGCCGACTCGGCGGAGGAACGCGAGCTCAGCGTCGATGCTCACGCGCGTCGATAGCAGATAGTCCAACTCAGCGAGGATGAACGTTGAAAGGAGATAGGGGCCCCTTTCGCGCTCCACGGCCGCGGCGACTCGTTCGTGGTCGTGCTGTACGGGATCGATCAGGGCGAGCAGTCCGCTGGTATCGACGACGATCAACGCTCGCCGAATCCGGCGAGCAGCTCATCAACGCGCTCTGCAATCGTCCCGTCGGAGCTCCTGAAGAGCGGGAAGAGCGGCTTGCGTTGCGCCTCACGTACGAGACGTTCGACACCTTCGCGAATGAGTTCGGCTTCCGAACGGCCTTGCGCACGCGCGAGGGCGGCCAGCCGACGCTTCAATGTCTGCGGTAGATATACGGTCGTCTTGATCATGGACGTATGGTAACACGTATGGCATCGGTCAAGCCCCGTTCTCAGGGAAGGCGTGTTTCAGCACCGTGAGCGCGTGGAGCGTCGCCCATTTGCTGGCGTTGATCTTCGAGGCCATCCGATCGGCGTATGGCGAACGCCCGGCCCATCTTCCGTGCGCGTCCTGACGCGAGAGGAGCCACGCGATCGCGATCTGCGCGCGCGGATCGTCGATCGCGCCGGCCGCGTCGATCGCGCGCAGGACGAACAGGATATCGGCTTGGTAGAAGAGGGGGAACGAGATCTGGCGCCACAGATAGCTCGGCTCGGTCGCGGTCGGGTACGCGCCGCGCGTCATGCGATAGGAGAGGAGGAACTCCACGCCGCGGCCAAGCGTGCGCTCGACCTCGCGGGTGCGCGCCGCGTCGGGCAGCGCGGCCAGGCCCCACACCAGGCGCGCGTAGCCCCAGGCGCAGGGCTGGTCGCCGTTGATCCAGCACTCCGCGTCGAACTTCTTGGAATCGCGGACCAGACGCTGCACCAGCGGTTCGAGCCGCTCGTCGGTGCCGTACCCCGCGAGCGACACGTAGCGCACGATGTTGCCGACGATGCACGAAGCGCCGTGATCGCGGTCGAAGACCCATTTCATCCCGCCCTGGTCGGGCGACCCGAGGTCCTCGAGCACACGCCGCGCGGCGCGCCGGACGCGCGGGTCGCCGGCGTCGACGCCGTACTCGACGAGCAGCAGGCTCGACCAGTGCGTGGCTTGATATTTCGGCTTCCAGAGATCCTGACCGGGCCAGCTCCCGTCCGACTTCTGCTGGCGCAGAAGCGTCGACAGCGGTGGGCTCGACATGGCACGCTGCTGGGCCTCGCGCAGCTCGGCGTCCCGTGGACCGCGGTCGAGCAGGTGTCGCAGCGTGAGCGCTCGCACCGCCGGGTCGCCCTTCTCGAGGAGCCAGGGGACCGGGTCGTCGTGCAGGAGCGACTGCCACGACATCACGTGCCGCCTACCGAGAGCTCCGCGATGAGCAGGGTCGGACTGCCGATCCCGCTCGCGCCGAATGTGAGATCGGTGCCCACGCCGCTGATCGACGACAGGAGGTGCGTGAGATTGCCCGCGATCGTGATGCCCTGCACCGGATGCACCGGCGCGCCCCTCTCGAGGTAGGTGCCCGTTGCCCCAAGCGAGAATTCGCCGGACACCGGATCGATGGTGTGCAGGTTGAGCAGCGAGGTGACCGCGAGCGCGCGACTCTGACCGCGGACGAGCGCGGCTGGATCGTCCGCACCGGCCTCGATGTAGAAGTTCGACGGACCGATGCGGCTGGGGGACGCGTACGAGCCGCGACGCGCGTTCCCGGTGGGCGCGCTGTTCAGCTTCCCGGCGGTCTTCAGATTCACGAGATAGCCGCGCAGGACGCCGCGCTCGATGAGTATCCGTGTCGTGGTGGCCACGCCCTCGCCGTCGAAGGGCGCGCTTCGGAGCCCACCTTTCCGTCGCGCGTCGTCGACGATGGTCACGCGCTCGTTCGCGACGCGCTCGCCGATCTTCCCCGCGAACAGCGAGCGGCCCTTGAGGACGTTGTCGGCCGAGAACAGTGGCGAGATCGCGCCGAGAAGCGACATCGCCATCCACGGGTCGAGCACGACCGGAAGCTTTTGGGTCGGAAAGGGCCTCGCTCCGAGCTTCTCGATGGCGCGCTGCGCGGCACGCATGCCGACCGTCTCCGGATCGAGCTCCGCCATGCGGCGCGCGCCTTCGCCGTGGTAGCCGATCTGCCGCTCTCCGTTCTGCGTCGCGACCGCGCTCGTCATCGCGCCGCAGAAGCTCTCGCGGTAGGAGGCGCGGACGCCGTGCGTCGTCGCGATGACCGTCGTCACCTCCGCGTCGCTGTAGCTCGTCTTGCGGAAGTGCGTGATGCGCGGATCCACCGACCGCGCGGCACGTTCGACGGCGAGCGCGACGGCGCCGCGGTCCGCGAGCGGCCGCTCTTCGAGACCCGGCTGGTAGATGTCGAGGTCGACCGCCTCGAGCGGGGTGGCGGCGATACGGAGGTCCTCGTCGGACTCGGTGATCGTGGCCATGCGCCGCGCCTGATCCACGCAGGCCTCGATGCCGGCAACGGCGAGATCACTGGTGTGCGCGAAGCCGATGCGCTGCGCGTCGAGCACGCGCACTCCGAGACCGCGCTCGCCGCGCGCCGTGACGACCTCGAGCTCCCCATCCTTTGTCTCGACCGATCCGGACAGCGCGTCGCGCACGAAGACCTCGGCGGTGGCGACACGACCCGCGCGCAGCGCTTCGAGCGCGCGATCGACGACCTCATCGTTCGAGAGCCGGGTGCTCACTGGATCTTGCCGCCGATGACGACCGAAGGTATGCGCAGCGTGGGCTGCGCATCGGCGACCGGCGCGCCCTGACCGTCCTTGCCGCACGTCCCGGTCGAGTAGCCGAGGTCCCAGCCGACCATGTCGATCTCGCTCATGAGCTTCGGGCCTTGGCCAACGAGCGTCGCGCCCCGCAGCGGCTCCGCCAGCTTGCCGTCACGGATGCGGTAGCACTCGGTCACCTCGAACGCGAAGTTGCCGCTGACCACGTCGACCTGCCCGCCGCCCATCTTCTTTACGAAGATGCCGTCCTTGACGGAGCGCACGATCGCTTCCGGGTCGGAGTCGCCGGACGCGATCATCGTGTTCGTCATCCGGCAGATCGGCAGGTGCCGGAAGCTCTCGCGCCGCGCATTCCCGCTGCGACGGATGCCGAGCTTCTCGGCGTGTTTCCGGTCGGACAGGTAGGTCCTCAGGATCCCCTTCTCGATCAGCACGGTGCGCTGCGTCGGCGTTGCCTCGTCGTCCATCGCGGCCGTGCCGCGCCGACCGGGATCGCGCCCATCGTCGACGACCGTGATGAGCTCGCTCGCGACCTTCTCGCCGATGCGACCCGAGTACACCGACAGACCCTTGAGGTTCAGGTCCGCCTCGAGTCCGTGCCCGACCGACTCGTGGATCAGCGTCCCGCCGGCTTCGCTCGACAAGACGACGGTGTACGTACCGGCGGGCGCCGCCTCCGCGCCGACGTTGAGCACCGCACGCCGCGCGGCACTCTCCGCGGCATCGCGAACGGCGTTGTCGGTGAGCATCTCGAATCCCAGCGTGCCGCGGACCGCCTCGAAACCCGACTCGAGCACTGCCCCGTCCTTCGCGACGACCTGCACCGCGAAGTTCACCCGTACCCGCGTGTCGGTGCGATGGGCCCCGTCGCTGTTCGCGACAAGGACCTCCTGAACGCTCTCGGCGTATGAGACCGTGGCCTGCGACACGCGCGGGTCATGCGCGCGCGCGGTCTCGTTCGCCAGGCGCAGGAGGGCGACTTTCCGCTCGACGGGAACGGTCCGCGGGTCGATCGCTACCGAATGCGGTCGCGGCAGGTCGTCCGGAACGAGGCGGGCCGCCTCATGGAGGCCCGATCCGTCGGCCACGCTGCGCGCCGCGCGACCCGCGATGGCCATGATGTCGTCGACGTCGGTCACGTTGCCGTTCGCGTAGACGGTCTGCTCGCCGCTCACGACGCGAACGCCGGCGCCCTGATCGACACCGGTGATCGCGTCCTCGATGCGCTGATCGTCGAGCACGAGCTGCAGGGTCTCGTGGCGTTCCCAGAAGAGCTCGGCCCAGTCGCCGCCACGCGACAGCGCGGTGCGTAGAGCGCGCTCGACGTCACGAACGGTCATGACCGGCGCGCGCGCGGCGGTGAGTGTGATGATCGCCCTCTCCCCTGACCGTCGGTGACGGCGCAGGAGATGGTACGACGCTCAGTCGCCGATGACAGTTACGGTCGCGCTCCGCTCACGTGGTCCGTCGAACTCGGCGAGGTAGATGCCCTGCCATGTGCCGAGCACGAGCTCGCCTTCGTGTATCGAAAGTGCCACATCGTTACCGACGAGCACCGCTCTGATGTGCGCGGCGGCATTTCCTTCCGCATGACGGTAGTCGCCGTCCTTCGGAACGACCTTCGTGAGCTGGTGCAGCAGATCACGCTGCACGTCCGGATCCGCGTTCTCGTTCACAAAGATCGCCGCGGTGGTGTGCGCGATATTTACCACGCATATACCTTCGCGCACCTTCGATCTCGTCACCGCCGCGCGTACGCGGGATGTCACGTCGATGGTCGTCTCCCGCTTGTCGGTGCCGAGCGTCAGCTTCTCGTGGTGGACGCTCACCGGACGACCATCCGTTCGGAGACGATGGTCTCGACGTGCGCGGGGGCGTGCTGCACGCGGCGACGATACTTCCCGCATGCCGACGTGGGGCGAGGCCCGCGCCGCCGCGACGACTCGCCTGCGCTCTGCCCCGAACCCCGATACGGCTGGGCTCGACGCCGACGTGTTGCTGGCTTACGTGCTCGGCGTCGGGAAGGAAGCGCTGTTCGCGCATCCCGAACGCGAGCTGTCCGCTGCGGACGATGGGAAATTCCAGGCGCTGCTCGAGCGACGCGGGCGTGGCGAGCCGGTCGCATATCTGCGCGGCTTCAAAGAGTTCTACGGTCTGCGCTTCCTGGTCGATCCGCGCGTGCTGATCCCGCGGCCGGAGACCGAGGCGCTCGTCGACGCGGCGCGCGAGTTCATCGCCGGTCGTGCGCTGACCGTCGTTGACGTCGGCACGGGATCCGGTGCGATCGCCGTGGCCATCGCCGCGTACGAGCCGACCGTCCGCGTGATCGCAACTGAATCGTCGCGCGACGCGCTGTCGGTCGCGGAGACGAACGCGCTCGCCATCGGCGTCGCGGACCGTGTCGAGCTCCGCCGCGGTGATCTGCTCGCTCCGATCACCGAGCGGGTGGACGTCGTGTGCGCGAATCTCCCGTATCTGCCGGACGCGTCGGTCGACAGATGGGTGGGCGAGCGCAGCTCGCTCGTGTTCGAGCCGCGCGCCGCGGTCGTCGCGGGGGCGGACGGACTCGACGTGATCCGCCGCTGCGTCGCCGATCTGACGCGGGTCCTCGCGCCGCAAGGCGCGGCTTTCTTCGAGTGCGATCCGCCTCAGGCGGCCGCTGTCGCCGCGCTCCTGGAACGTGCCGACCTGCGGACGCGCGTGATCCGAGACCTGTCCGGCGCCGAGCGAGTTGTTACCGGACAGTCCTAGACGCACTCATGTCGCGCGCATAGCGTGGGACGACGATGCGCATCCATCTCGTGGTTGTGTGTGCGGCGCTTTTCCTCGTGACGTCCTCATGCGGCTTTGCTGAAGGCAAAGACACTGCCGAGAAGGCAATGGACCAGTTCCATCAGCAATTCAACAGCGAGCAATACAGTGAGATCTACGCGGCCGCCGATGCGCAGTTCAAGCGCTCAACAACTGAGGCCGCGCTGACCCAGCTTCTTGGGGCTGTCCGCCGAAAGATCGGCACGTTCAAGCAGGCTCGACAGACGAACTTCAACATCGTCTCCGGCACGAATGGCACAAGCGTATCGATGGTCTATGCGTCGGAGTTCACGCAGGGAAACGCGACAGAACAGTTCCAGTACGCGATCGTCGGAAGCAAGGGCGTGCTCGTTGGTTACAACATCAACTCGCCGGATCTGATCCTGAGGTAAGCGCCTGCGCGGCGATCTCCGAGATCACGCGCGTCACCGCGTTGTCGAAGCCTTCGCCACCCTGGCGCTCGACGAGAAAAGCGCGCATCCCGCAATCGCGCGCCCATGACACGGCGCTCGGCGAGTCGTCGACGACCGCCGCGCGCTCGGCATCGACCCGGCTGTCGGCCAGCACCGCGCGGTAGTACTCCGGTCCGAACTTCCAGGTGTTCACGAGGTCGGATCCGTAGACGCGGTCGAACAAGTCACGCGCGCCGATCCGCTCCAGGAACGTGACGAGCTCATCGTGCGCGTCGCCCGACGCCACGTGGAGCACGACGCCGCGCTCGTGCAGCCTCCGGAGCGCGAGAAGCCCGCGCTGTGGTGCGCGGATCTCGAGGTGCGCCTTGACATAGGAAACCGTATCGGCCGCGATGCGCTCCGCCTCTACATCGGGAGGTCGCTCTGAGCCGATGGCGTCACACATGTCGAGGAACCACAGGCGCGCGTCCTTCGCGAAGAATCCGCGGATATCGGCGGGGTCGCGTCCGGCCATGGCCGCGCGCCAGCGCTCCAGCTGGTGCTCGAACGCCGGAATGTTCGCCGCACCCCACGCCTCCACGCTGCCACCGAGGCGCGGCGCCAGAAATTCACCGATGAGGCGACGCCACTGCGGCGACAGATCGTTGTTATCGATCAACACGCCGCCCTTGTCGACGAAGAGGACTTCGATGGGTCTCACGCGCGGCGAGTGTAGGAATCAGCGATGGGAGCGGGACGGTACGCTCCGACCCGATGGCCACGGTGTTCCTCATCGACGTCGACAACACGCTCCTCGACAACGACCGAGCGAAGACGGACGTGGCGCGGACGATCGGCAAGCTCGTCGGTCCGGATCGCGCTCCGCGTTTCTGGTCGCTCTACGAGGAGGTCCGCGATGACCGCGGTGTCGTCGATTATCCGGAGACCCTCCGGCGTTTTCGGCGCGCCTTCCCCGAGGAGAAGCGCCTCATCGACGTCGATCGGGCGGTCCTCGATATCCCGTACGAGCGCTACCTCTATCCGCGGGCGCTCGATGTGATCGCCCGCCTGTGGCAACGGGGCGAGCCCGCGGTCTTCTCCGACGGGGACCGGGTGTACCAGCCAATGAAGATCGCACGCGCGGGCCTGCTACTCGCTGTGCGCGCGAATGTCGTCGTGTACGAGCACAAGGAAGACTGCCTCGCGGAGGTCCAGCGCCGGTTCCCTGCCGAGCGCTACGCGCACATCGACGACAAGGCGTCGCTCCTGGCCAGGACCAAAGCGACCCTCGGCGACCGGGTGACGACGATCCACGTCCGTCAAGGTCACTACGCGACCGAGGGCCCGAGCGGTGCTCCACCCGACATCGTCGTCGAGCGGATAGCCGATCTCCTTCCGCTCGATGTCTAGCGCGGCGGGCGGCGCGCCAGTGCGTCGGCGAGCTCGTCGGCACTCCGCAGGCGGCGACTCAAGGTGCGAAGCAGCGCGGCCGCGACCTGTGGGTACTGCATGACGACGACGGCCATGACCGTCGCATGGAGCTCCAGCGTCTCGGTGTCCTCGAGCGCCGTGACCGTCGCCGATCGCGGCCCGCCATCGAGAAGACCCATCTCGCCGATCACATCACCGGGGCCGAGCTCCGCGAGAACGAGCGGCGCCTCGCCAGCCTGGTCGCGCTCCACGCGGACGCGCCCGCGCGTGATGACGTGCAGCGCGTCGCTCGCGTCGCCCTGCCGCATGATCACGACTCCGGCGGCAAAGTGCTTCGGACGTCCGCGCTCGGCGAGCATCTGGAGGCCTGGCTCGGGCAGCTCTTTGAATAGCACTACACCGGCCAGCGGCGATGGCATCGACCTATCATCCTCCCAATGAAAACGCGCCTCCTCGCGGCGGATTCGCCGGGGGCAGTGGAGGAGGCGGCGGCCGCTCTCTCCCGTGGTGAGCTCGTCGCCTTTCCGACCGACACCGTGTACGGTCTCGCCGCCGGTCACGACCACGTCCGCAAGCTCTACGGCGCTAAGGACCGGCCGAAGGAGAAGCGGATCCCGGTGCTCCTTAGCGACGCGTCGAATCTCGAGGCGAGCGCGCAGGTCACGCCGGCGGCGCGCGCCCTGGCCGAGCGCTTCTGGCCGGGCCCGCTCACCATCGTGCTCGTCGCGCCGCGCCGCGGGACCCTCGCGTTCCGCGTTCCCGACCATCCCCTCGCACGTCGTCTCATCTCCGCGAGCGGCGGCGGGCTGCCAGTGACGAGCGCGAACCGTTCGGGGCAGCCCGATTCGCGCACCGCGCAGGAGGTGCTCGCGCAGCTCGAGGGCCGCATCGCGTTGGTCCTCGACGGCGGGCCGACGACCGGCGGCCTCTCGTCGACGATCGTCGATTGCACGACGCAGGATGTGAAGGTGATCCGCGAAGGCGCCATCTCCACCGAGGAGATCCGCAGCGCGCTCGCCTCGGCGCAGGTCGCATGAAGATCGGCGTCGCGGCCGACCACGCCGGACAGGCCCTGAAGGCCGCGCTGGTGGAGCACCTGCGCGAGAAGGGCCACGAGGTGCGGCAGTACGGTCCGCCGCCGGACCCGGACGACGACTATCCGCTCATCGTCCGTGTGCTCGCGGACGCCATCGCGCGCGGTGAGGTCGACCGCGGCATCTTCACGTGCGGCTCGGGCATCGGACCCGCCGTCGCGGCCAACAAGATCCCCGGGATCCGCGCCGCCGTCGTCGAGAACGAGTGGTCGGCACGCGACGCGGTGCAGCACGTCGACCTGAATCTGCTCACCCTGGGCGAACGCGTGATCGGCAACGAGCTCGCGAAGAGCATCGTGGACGCGTATCTGGGTGCGACGGTCCAGGGTGGACGCCACGAGCGCAGGCGGAAGCAGATCTCAGATTTGGAACGAGCGACGAGCAGTTCACCTGCGAGGAGCGAGTCCGGCCCGCGAGTGACAACGAGCGGTTGATCAGGAGGGGTGTATGAGCCATCTGGAGCGCGAGGATCCCGAGCTCTACGCGGCGATCGAAGGCGAGCGGCGGCGGCAGGTCGAGAAGATCGAGCTCATCGCCTCCGAGAACTACACGAGCCCCGCGGTGATGGAGGCCGTCGGCAGCGTGCTCACGAACAAATACGCCGAGGGGTACCCGGGCCGACGCTACTACGGCGGGTGCGAGTGGGTCGACGTCGCCGAGACGCTCGCGATCGAGCGCGCGAAGGCGCTCTTCGGCGCTGCCGCGGTGAACGTGCAGCCGCATGCCGGCGCGCAGGCGAACATGGCGGCGTATGCGGCGGTGATGCAACCGGGCGACACGATGCTCGGCCTCGCGCTCGACCAGGGCGGTCATCTCACGCACGGCTCGCCGGTCAACTTCTCCGCGAAGCTCTACAAGGTCGTCCCGTACCACGTCCGCCGCGAGGACGAGCTCATCGACTACGAGGAGATCGAGCGGCTCGCGAAAGAGAACAAACCCAAGGTCATCGTCGCCGGGGCGACCGCGTACCCACGCTTCTTCGATTTCCCGCGCCTCCGGAAGATCGCCGACGAGGTCGGCGCTCTTCTTATCGTCGACATGGCGCACTTCGCGGGGCTCGTCGCGGCCGGCGAGCACCCGACGCCGGTGGGGCACGCGCAGATCGTCACGACGACGACGCACAAGACGCTCCGCGGGCCGCGTGGCGGAATGATCCTCAGTGACGCCGAGTTCGAGAAGCCGATCAACAGCGCGGTGTTCCCCAACATCCAGGGCGGCCCGCTGATGCACGTCATCGCCGGCAAGGCGGTCATGCTGAAGGAGGCCGCGACGCCCGAGTTCAAGGTCTACGCGAAGCAGATCCGCACGAACGCGACAACGCTGGCGGCGTCGCTCGCGAAGGCGGGACTCCGCATCGTGTCGGGCGGCACCGACAACCACCTCATGCTCGTCGACGTGCGCCCTCTCGGGCTCACCGGCAAGAAGGCCGAGAAGGCGCTCGACGCCGTCGGCATCACGGTCAACAAGAACACGATCCCGTACGACCCAGAGAAGCCCGCGATCGCGTCGGGCATCCGCGTCGGCACGCCGGCCGTGACGACGCGCGGGATGCGCGAGGCTGAGATGGAGCGCATCGGCGCGCTCATCGCGCGCGCGCTCAACACGAAGGGGGATGAAACGGCCGCGCAGGACATCGCCGCGGAGGTCCTCGACCTCACGCGCCGCTTCCCCGTGCCGGGCATCACGCCGGAACGTGTGTCAGCGAGGTGAGCGAGGAGCGGCTCCGCCGCGACGAGCGAATCAAATGTTGTGTCTCCTCGGCGGAGCCGAGAGATTGAGCAGGCTCTGACCGAGCAGCTGCACGTCTCGACGCACCCGCTGGTCCGCGAGAAGGTCACGCGATTGCGCGACGAACGGACCAAGCCGCAGCAGTTCCGCGCGCTCGTCGGCGAGCTCGCGACACTCCTTCTCTACGAGGCCACGGCCGATCTGCCGGTCGAGGACGCGGAGGTGAAGACGCCGCTCGCGATGGCGAAGGGCGCGCGCCTTGCGGAGCCGGTCGGCCTGGTGCCGGTGTTGCGCGCGGGGATCGGCATGGTCGAAGCCGCTCTCGAGCTGATGCCCGAAGCGCAGGTGTGGCACATCGGGCTATTCCGCGACGAGCGAACGCTGCGCCCGATCGAGTACTACAACAAGCTCCCGTCAGAGGCGACGGTCGCGGTGTGCCTCGTGCTCGATCCGATGCTCGCGACCGGCGGGTCCGCGGTCGCGACGATCGACATCCTGAAGAAGTGGGGCGCGAAGCGCGTGAAGTACGTCGGCCTCATCGCCGCGCCGGAAGGAGTGCGCGCTCTCTCAAGCGCGCACCCCGACGTTCCCATGCATGTCGCCGCGCTCGACGAGCGCCTGAACGAGAAGGGCTACATCGTCCCGGGCCTCGGCGACGCGGGAGATCGCCAGTTCGGGACGCGCTGAGCTAGCTGCCCTCGCTCACTGGGAAGATCCTGTCCGCGACGAGACCGTGCGCCTCTTTGTGCACCTTTGCCGCGGCCGCGGCATCCGGCGCGTCGACGAGGCAGAACACTTTGCCCGCGTTTTCATCGACCCAGTAGCGCAGGTACTTCACGCCGTACTTGTCCTGGGTCTTGACGTCGGCCGCATGCGCTCCGGCGACGTCTTTCGCTTTCGTGCCCGCCGGAAGCTTCTCGTGGACATCCATGAATAGCGGCATCGTTCGCTCCTCCTTCGTGACGTGATCAGCCGTGGCGAATCGTACAGAGAACCGTCAGGTGCCGACGACGACGCCGCCGTCGACGCTCAACACGGCGCCATTGATGAAGCTCGCTTCGTCCGACGCGAGGAACAGGTAGGCGTTCGCGACGTCGCGCGGTTCACCCATGCGACGGACCGGCGTGCGCTCGACCATGCTCCTCAGGATGTGCTCGGGCATCTGCCTCACCATCTCGGTCGCGATGAAGCCGGGCGCGACCGCGTTGACGGTGATGCCCTTCGGCCCGAGCTCGCGCGCCCACACCTTCGTGAGGCCGATGACGCCAGCTTTCGTCGCAACGTAGTTCGACTGGCCGATGTTGCCGTAGAGGCCGACCACCGACGACGCGTTGAGGATGCGACCCCAGCCTTTCTTGATCATCACCGGCGCGACCGCCTGCCCGCACAGGAACACGCCCTTGAGGTTCACCGATACGACCGCGTCGAACTGCGCTTCCTCCATCCGCCCGACCAGCTCGCCGTCCTTGATCTTCACGAGGAGACCGTCACGCAGGATCCCGGCGT
>WNEZ01000745.1_pt1 | contig 26448 bp, 27 predicted proteins | sample 5400521 | NCBI WGS metagenome assembly WNEZ01 (sample SAMN13153339, study PRJNA577476) | soil metagenome | isolation source: 120 cm saprolite under Douglas fir tree site 2 hole 1 replicate 1 | place: USA:California | collected 2015-04-18
CCAAAGGCGACGAGACCCAAGGCAAAATCCACAGGGGTATGGATAGCGCTCGTCCAGATCGGCTGATAGAGCGCCGCCAGCAGGATACCAACCACGGCGGCATTAATCCCACGCAGAGCTGCCTGAAAGGGCTCAAATGTGCGCAGGCGATTCCAGAACGGCAGGATACCGATCACCAGCAGAAAAGATGGGAGGAAAATCGCCAGCAGGGCTATCAGTGCTCCAAGCCACCCATTGGGAGCCGGCTTGCTTACCGCACCCAGGTACGCCGAGAACGTGAACAACGGTCCCGGCACGGCCTGAGCAGCAGCGTAGCCGGTGATGAACTGCTCGTTGGTTACCCAGCCGGCAGGAACCACCTCGCGTTGCAAAAGCGGCAAGACCACGTGCCCGCCACCAAACACCAGGGACCCCACTCGAAAGAATGTATCAAAGAGCGCTATCGGTTGACTCTGCGTCACCTGGTGCAGTATAGGAAGCCCAAGCAGCAGCACAAAGAAGAGCACCAGGCAGCCTATGGCTAGGCGACGAGGCAGAACAAGAGGCAGGGGCGAGGATTCTACGGTCTGGGCACTTCGCAGGAAAAGCCAGCCCAAAATCCCGGCCAGCGGGATAATCCCGATCTGCACAATCGCTATCGGCCAGAGCAGGATGACTATCGCAGCTACGAGCGCCAACGTAGCACGTTGCTTATTGGGACACTGCGTCTTTGCCATCCCCCAGACCGCCTGCGCAACCACTGCTACCGCCACGATCAGCAGCCCATGCAGCCAGCCTGATTGTACGATGCCCTTGAAAAGCGTGGTGGTGTAGGCAAAGATGGTGAGCGCAATGGCTGATGGCAGTGTAAAGCCAAGCCAGGCCGCCAGTCCTCCCCACAGACCCGCCCTGATAATCCCCAGGGCGATGCCCATCTGGCTGCTGGCGGGACCTGGCAAGAACTGACAGAGCGCAATGAGATCTGTGTACGCCGCTTCATCTAGCCATTTGCAGCGCACAACGATCTCCTGGCGAAAGTATCCCAGGTGAGCAACAGGGCCACCAAATGAGGTGATGCCGAGTTTCGCAAACACACCCAGCACTTCCAGAAAGGAGCCCTGGTGAACTACCTTGGCCTCTTCTTCGCTCGCGTGAGCCTCTCTAGTTTGCATATGAACTCTTGTGTTTGTGTTCGGTTCATGATAGATGGTTCCTTCGGTCAACTGCAAGAAGCGGAGTAACAGGAATGTACTGGTGCCCCTTGCGGGTACCAAGGCGGAGAGGCGGGACCTACACGTCACTCAGCCGGAGTGCGGCAGATAAACTCCACCTCGTTGCCATCGGGATCATCGACGTACATCGTGCGACTAGCGAGCACCGGGTGTTTGCCGCCGCGCGGTTGGTAGCCGGCCGCCACCAACGCCGCGTGCTGCACATCGAATATCTCCTCGGGCAATTCAAATGCCATATGGTGCAACTGGTAGCCGGACGGTTGGGCCTTGACCGCATCTGACTTGGGCACAAGCACAATCATCTGTGGAATGCCCGCATTCCCCTCGCCGGCTTTGAGAAAGACATTGGGCAACGTAGGCGGCGATATCACCTCTAGCCCCAGCAGATCACGGTAGAATTGGAGCGCCCGCTCCTTGTCGTTCGTCCAGAGCACAATCTCCGAGATGCCAACAACATTTTTCATGTAAGTATCTCCTTCTCCTTTTGCCTCATTGATCGAATCATTCTCGCCCTGTTACCGCATTGGCGTGCGCGGGAAAACCCTCGAACTCTGCCAGACGGCGCGTCATCTCACTCAGAGAGGCGTACCCCTCTGCTGTCAGATAAGCCAACCCCGTGCGCTTCAGAAAATCGTACACGGAGGTGCAAGAGTAGGTGTGAGCAAAGCCGCCTGTGGGAAGAATCGCATTCGTCCCCAGACTGTAGTTCCCTATGCAGAAGGGTGTGTGCGGCCCGATCAGTATCTCGCCAGCGTTCTTCAGTTCGGGTAGCAAGGCAAATGGCTCACGCACCTGCACCTCAAGATGTTCTGGGGCATACTCATTGACAAAATCGACCGCCTCACGCATATTCGCCGCCAACACAATCCCGCCAGTTCCCTCTGCGGCCTCGAATACTGTGCGACAAAACGCCTGTCGCCATTCCGGAAGGTCCGCCATTTTAGCGGGAAGCAGAGCCATCACAGCTTCAGCCAGGGTCCGGCTGTCCGTGACCAACAGGCTGGAGGAATCGGGTCCATGCTCAGCCTCGATCAGGAGGTCACGAGCCACCAACTCCGGGTCGGCGCTTGCATCGGCCAGCAAGATCGCCTCACTAGGACCTGCTGGTAGACCCACATCTACCGTCCCGTACAGCAAGCGTTTAGCGGCAGAGACATAGCCACTGCCCGGTCCGGTAATCTTGCGCACGCGAGCAATACTGACAGTGCCATAGGCCAACGCGGCAATCGCCTGTGCGCCTCCAACACGATATATCTCATGTACCCCGCACAGATCGGCGGCAACCAACGATGCTGGGTCCACATCACCTTCCGGCCCTGGCGGAGTACAGACGACGATGCGCGGAACACCTGCAATCCTGGCGGGGGTGGCGAGCATATACATCACCGAAGGGAAGGCACCTTTGCCACGTGGCACATACAGCCCCACACTGCTTATCGGCGTGATCTTCTCTCCCGCCATCACCCCTGGTGCCACCTGCGTGAACCACTGCTCGTGCGGCATCTGTTGCTCATGGAAGGTACGCACGTTGCGAATCGCGTGCTCCATTGCTTCACGCACTGGCGTGTCCAGCAACTGGTAAGCACGCTCGATCTCCTCACGACCAACACGCAGTCGATCTGCTGTCAGTTGCACACGGTCAAAGCGTGCCGTAAATTCAATCAGAGCCTCATCGCCGCGCTCGCGTACACTCTGCACAATTGGACGTACACGCTCGATCAGTTCATCAATTTGGATCTCAGCACGACGCAATAAACGCGCCCGCTGTGCAGGATCCATAGAAGCTAGTTCATAAAAGTGTATCATTCAGCTATCCTCTCGCTAGTGGATTATCACCCTTCACTTGCAGGGTGAGATGTAGTGGTGCCCCTTGCGGGTACCAGGCCCACCCCATCACAGGCAGCTATCCTCTCGCCAGTGTGCTGTCAAGGCTCAATTGACGTATGAGATGTAGTGGTGCCCCTTGTGGGCACCAGGCCCACCCCATCACAGGCAGCTATCCTCTCGCCAGTGCGCTGTCAAGGCTCAATTGACGTATGAGATGTAGTGGTGCCCCTTGTGGGTACCAGGCCCAACCCTTCACATACACCTATCCTCTCGCTGCTAGTTTATCGGCCCATTCTGCTGCCGCAACATCATCATTCATCCAGCGTGACCCAAAGATGCCTACCAGGCCAGCACCCGCGCACCTGGGTTACGCCGGTTAAGCACATCAGCCATATATCCCCCGAAAATTGTACCGAAACCACCCCCGATCACGATCACAACGCCTGCAAGCAGTCCTGTAAAACCGGGACTCAGATGAAGCGTATCCTTCTGCTGTAAGTAAGTAGGTAAGTAGGTCACAGCAGCTCCCAGGGAGAAGAAAGCGAAAATCTGCATGATAATCAGCACAACGAGCGTCTTGATACGCAACAAGGTACCAAACACGCGATCGCTTCTCACGGCTGAAGTAGTCGCTCATAAGGGCAGTACCGGCTGGAAAATAGCCTGCTTCACCAATACCCAGCACCATGCGTGACACAAACAGTGATAGGAAGTTATTCGCCAGGGCAGTGAAAGCTGTCGCCAAACTCCAGATAGTTACACAGAGGGCAACGACATTCTTGCGTTTCGCCCGATCTGCCCAGACACCTAATGGCAAGGCCCCGAGCGTATTGACGATAGTAAAGCCGAAAGCAATGAAGCCAATCTGGTCGATGCCCAGGTGAAGCTCAGTAGCAATGGTATTGGCGGCTGCTGAGAACACGTTACGGTCCATGAAGTTGAGGAAGCTAATAGCAAACATGATGCCGAAAACGTAATTCGCATAGCGACCGGAACTCCGTTTGGATACTCCCAGTTCGGTACCAGCGCGTGGAGCGACATCGCTCATGTAGCACCTCCCAGAGGATAAATACATGGCAGACAATCAGTGAGGTCAGGTTCTAGCCCTAAAATATCATACATTGCGAGAAGAGGGAAGGGGCAGGGTTTCATCGCGGTGCGCTGAGCATTTCCAAAAAACTCCACGATTTCAAGTCGCGTTCCAGGTGGAAGCGCAACAGGCCATGCAGCACAGCTTCTAATTCACCCTCGAGACGATTATCTAAATGAACTTCCAGGCGCTCAAATGGTATGTCAGCCCACTTGCTTCGCCGCAGCAACAACAATGTCCTGAGTGCCTTCACCGACAATGAACGCTCCCAGAACTGGGAGCATTGGGGGCAGAGTACTCCGCCGAGAGAAGGTTTAAAGCCGTTTTCTTGTGCCCGTAATTCGCTGGCACAATGCGCGCATTGCTGTAATGCAGGTTCATAGCCGACGTAGAACAGCAGGTGCAGTTCAAAATAGCGCAGCAAGAGTTTTGTGCGTCTATACCCCTGCTCTATGGATACCGTTCCTTGAGCGCGTTGGAGCTGCAATGCGATGGCGTCGGCGTCCAGGCAGCGCAAAGCCTCCAGCAGCAGATTGTAGACATTGAAGTGCTGTGTATGGTCTTCGATGAAGCGATCAACGAGTTCGGCAAGGTAGAAACCGCAAGTCATATGCCAGAGTTCGCTACGCAAATGCAGAAAGCCCTCGCGAGTCTCGGCCTGTGTCACGATGTCGAAGGTACGGCCAAGCGCCATCTGCAATTGGCTGTGGCTTAAGAGTTCTAAATGACCTGCCCGTTTACTGGTGATGCGACGTACGCCTTTGGCAATGACATGCACTTTGCCCTTGTGCGGGGTGAAGAGAGTTAAGATGCGGTCGGCTTCGCCCAGATCACTGCGCTTGAGCACAATAGCTTCGGTGGAGTAACTACGTTGGTGTCTCATTGGTGTCTCTTGGGCGTGCACTTAAATGCGGGGACGTGACCTACTTGATCACGTATCGTTGGGAGGCGACGAGCGGATTCGAACCGCTGGTGCAGCTTTTGCAGAGCCGTGCCTTACCACTTGGCGACGTCGCCTGGAACAGAAGGGAGCGGGAGACGGGGATCGAACCCGCGACTTTCTCCTTGGCAAGGAGATGCTCTACCACTGAGCCACTCCCGCATAACAGTTGCTTTCGCAAGAGTAAGGTATCACATCAGAAACGATTTGTCAACAGTTTTTTCTTTCTCCTCGTCCTTCGTCTGGCATTCGGCCAGGTGTTTGAGCGTCAACAACTGCTTGCGCATCATGAACAAGTCACCCCATGGTAACAACCAGCGCATCAAGGACCACAAGCCCCTTTGGGGATAGCGAACGAGCAGTTTGACGACGAGACGGCAACAATGCTCTGTCTGCGGCAAGATGACATAGCTGCCCGCAATCTCGCCATAAATGGCCCTGGCTCGCGCTGTGGCCAGGAGAAGCGTCACGTGCCGATCCGGTTCAAAGTCTACCAGCCGAAAAATCGTCATCACGCTCTGACCACCCTTCAGCTGGTCCAACCCCGCAATCAACTGACGAGGGTTTTGACGACCAGAGTTATCGATCCAGTCATAGCTGTACGGTGCCACTCTTAATTGACAAAGCCATCGAAAGACCACAGGTGCTGGTGCTTGCACCTCCACCGCACGGAAATAGGCATTGTCAAAGGGGGCGAGATAGCGATCACATGGAAACGACATCGCTCTCTCAGCAGCAGTAGTTCCCCACGTGGAAGCAAGAGATCTGGTCGTTGTCATCACAGGAGTGTTCTTTCTCTCATATCCTCTCGTCGTATCATAGTGCAAATAGTCCAGGTGGAACCAGAGAGAAGGAGATGTTTTTCCTGTTCTCATTAACAGAAACTCTCTTCATCTGCACTTGATTATTAATGGTAACTATGTTACAATATTATATAGTTACAAAGTTACTTTATCGTAAATTGACTCAGTTACATTCCTAAATCGGTACCGGAAGGTATTTCTTCAGATACCTGACTTCTCGCCACCTGCGGCGGCTCGCGTCTCTGGTTGTTGTGGGCTTGGCCGCCGTAGGCGGCCAAGCCCACAACACACATCTTGCGAACCACCGGAAGGGTGAGGAGTCTGAATAAATACGCCAAAAGGAAGGACGTCATGCCCAAGCTCGAAGAAAACTCCAGCTCGGAAGATAGCAACATCCCCATTGAGCGGGTGCAGATCGGTGTCAGAATAGAAAAGAGAATGGTAAAAGTGCTCAAAGCACTCGCAGAATACCACGACATTTCCCTTGGCGATCTGCTTGAAGGGATTATCCTGCATGCTTTCGAGAACAAAACTCCTTTCAACGGGGAAACTCTTCAGCGTATTGTGCAACTCAAGGAAGTTTATGGCATGAACTACGATGTGAGCGCCAGTCACCGCTTCACGGAGTCTACTCCTGGCGAGATGAAAAATGAGATGAATTCGGAGAAGGAGAAGCACAGGTGAAAGACGTCATCCTGATTGGAAAACAAGAGAAGATTCTCGAAGTGTCTGCTGAGAACTGGAGGAAGCACCTCGCAGACGCTCAACATCATTCGTCCACAAGACTCAGCTTCATGACAAGCGACCATCATCTTATCCGGAACTTCGTCGTACGTGAGTTACCGCGCAACCAGGGAAAACCTTTGAGTGCTAAAGACATCTCGCTCAGATTAGAGTTGCCACTTCCCAGGGTCAGCGCCATTCTCGATGACCTCGAGGGGCACCTGTTTTTCCTGGTCAGGAACGAGACTGGGCAGGTAAGCTGGGCGTTTCCGGTTACCGCGGAGACGACACCTCATCGTTTGAGCTTCAGTAGTGGCGAACGTACATTTGCGGCTTGAGGGGATGATACATTGGCGACGCCCTTCGTGCAAGGGCGCTTACGTGACGAGAGACTGTCCGTTGAGATTGAAAGCGAGTGCGCACACTGCGGCCAAGGTCTTCACCTCACGTTGGACAGCGAGTTGAAATGGAGCATCAAGGAGTCTGATGCGAATCCATTGGTATTCATGCCGGATGTTGACTGGGAGCATCTCACGGGACCGAACATCATCAACGACTACTGACGGAACTCCTTATTCTTCTGGTCAGAAGAACATGCAAGATCATTTCGCCTGAGCCAGCGACAAGTTGATGGTGTATACCTGACATTGGCTCAGGGCGCTTACTCAACAAAGATAGCTCAATCGGCGCTTTTCGGGTTCGCAATTTGACCTCTGTATGACAAATACCTTCGCTTCCCTGTAGCGAATGTCTATCGAAATGTCGTGTTCCGGGAGGATGGCACTTCACCGGAGTAGAGAGGGACATGCTTCCAATCCACCAGCGCGTCGAAGTGATTGAGCGCAGTCTGATCATTGTCAGCAGCCCAGCCATCGGGATGGATCAGGATGTGCCGGTGCAAGTACAGCAGCGCGATCAGCCACTTACGCTTGCCGGTCCCGGCAGGGCCGCGCAACAATTCGGCCTGAGCCTGCTCCAACAACAACGTCATGATCGTCAGTTGCGCCATACGCTCCACCAGACCGCGCATGGGCAACTGGGCACTTTCCTGGTCAAGTGTTGCCAATTCCTGCAAGCGTCCTGACAACTGTTGCACCAATGATTCCACCTGTTGTGCCACAGGAGCGACGATCGGCTGCTCTAGTGCTTGCAAGCGTTGGCGCAACATGCCAAAGAGCGCCGCACCTGCACCTTCTCTGGCGATAGCCCGCTCCACGTCGAGCACAATCACGTTGCTGGACCCTTCCCAGATCACGTTCACGATGCAGTCACGCAGCATACGCGGGTTTACCCACTCCTCCACATAGCCATTGCCGCCTCGCATCTCCAGCGCTTCCAGCGTCACATATTCACCGCGTTTGGGAATGTAGTACTTGGCCAGAGGTGTCATGATGCGCAACAGGCGGCGGTCCGCCTCCGCGCCGTGACGGTCAACTCGCTCTAACAGCGCCGCCGTCTCAAACGCCAGGGCCGCGCAGCCTTCAACTTCAACCAACAGGTCAACTAACTGGCGGCGCATCAAGGGATGCTCTGCTAACGTGCGTCCGAAGACGACACGACTGCGAGTATGAACCAATGCCTCAAGGTAGCTACGGCGCATGGCTGCTAGAGAGCCTATAGCGGCCCAGATGCGCGTGCAGTTGATCATCTCCGTCATCTGCACGAAGCCACGCTCCAAGTTACCAACCTGGTAGGCTTGCGCACCATGCAACGTCACCTCACCTGTCGCCAGCGAGCGCGTGCCGAGCTTATCTTTTAAGCGATGGATGGTGTAGGTATTGCGCGTGCCATCATCCAGCCCATTATCTAGCAATTTTGGCACGAGAAACAATCCCAGGCCACGCGTACCCGCAGGAGCCCCTTCTGGACGGGCCAGTGTGAGAATCAGCTCGGCAGAGACGTTGGAGCAGAACCACTTATCGCCCCATAGTTCCCACTCCGGCTGCAGGTCCCCACTCAAAGAGTTGATGGAAGAGCGTCGCTTCGCCACCGTAGCGGTCAGACCAACATCTGACCCACCCTGCTTCTCCGTCAAAAACATCGCGCCCTGCTCCAACTCGTCCAATGTAAGAGCGGTAAGTGCAGGTAAAAAGCGCCGTTTGAGTGGTTCACTGGCGTAGCGTTCGAGCACACGGGCGAGGGCGTCGGTCATAGATACCGGACAGAATACCCCGGACTCAGCCTGCATACCGAGATAGCCTAGGGCGAACTTCACCGGTTGTGGCACACGACTAGGCCAGCCCAACGCGCCTTCGCGATGCGAGCAGGCAGCAATAGCGAAATCCTGGTAGGCGATGCGTTCCAGTTCGTGATAGGCGGGATGAAAGACGACCTCATCGATGCGCTGGCCGCGTTTATCAAACTGCACCAACGTGGGACCATGACGATTGGCAAGTTCCGCCAGTTGGTCCATCTTTTGTGACGCGACGCCACCCATATCGGTCAGTATGCTTTGTGCTCGTTCGTTGTCTTCCTCCGAAAGATGCCGTTCTAAGAGAAACGCTAAGTCAGGGTCGGCAGTATAAAAATTGATGCCGTTGGCATCGGGCATGAGGTTTGTGAGGTGGGTTGGGTTCGACATGCTTCGCTTCCCTTCCTGGCGAGCTTTCTGTCCTATATGTTACTATGATAACACATACTTGCTCAGAAAATTGTCAGGAGAGGCAACATATGCAAGTTGAAGCCAAATTAGAGGCTCTCGGACTGCTGCTACCAGAGCCGCTCAAAGCCCCACCAGGGATGCGCTTGCCCTTCGCATATGTCCGGGTACGCGGCAATCGCGCCTACATCGCTGGGCACGGTCCCCAGAATCCCGACGGCTCGCTTGCGAAACCATTGGGCAAAGTCGGAGCAGACCTCTCACTAGAGGAGGGCTACCAGGCAGCGCGTTTGGTTGCGTTGTCGATACTGGGCAGTCTCAAGCGCACTCTGGGCGACCTGGACCGCGTAACGGCATGGCTCAGAGTATTTGGCATGGTCAACTCAGCACCTGGGTTCACGCAGCAACCATCAGTGATCAACGGATTCTCCGACTTGATCCTCGAACTCTACGGTGCCGAAGCGGGACAGCATGCCCGGTCAGCAGTGGGCATAGCAGAATTGGCGGTCGGTATTCCCGTCGAGATTGAGGCTGAGGTTGAGATTTCCTTGACAGATCACTAATAATACAGTACAATCTGGCAAGTGGCCCAAAGCTACTTAGTGAGCATGCCTCGTTCGTCTAGTGGTCCAGGACGCCGCCCTTTCAAGGCGGAGATCACGGGTTCGACTCCCGTACGAGGTACTATTTGGAGAGAAGCCAGGCATATCGGTTTTATTTAGTATGCCTGGCTTCTCTCTATTTATCTCCTTTGTCACTCTCCTTCCCTGATATAATAATAAAATAGACATTGAAGACATCAAAGCGATTTATTGGAGGCCACGTTATGATCAGCGTAGAAGAGGCGCTTGAGCGCATTCTTAGAGACATTTCACCACTAGATGTCACTCAAGTGCCACTCCCGCAGTCCCTTGGCCTGGTATTAGCGGAGGACGTTGTAGCGCAAGAGGACATACCGCCTTTTGCCAATTCTGCCATGGACGGCTTTGCGCTGCTCAGCCGGGATAGCCAGCCTCGCGACGGGCAACCTCCACGCCTGCGCGTGACAGGCGGAGTTGCAGCAGGCTATGTCGCTGATCACGCGGTGGAAGAAGGCACCGCCATGCGTATCATGACCGGCGCGCCTGTGCCACCAGGAGCCGACACAGTGATACAAGTCGAGTTGACCCGCTCTACCGGTCCTGATAGTGAATGGGTAGAGATTCTGGAAACGGTCGAGCGAGGCAACAACATCCGCCCTGCGGGCGAGGACATGCGGCGTGGCCAAACCATCCTCTTGCGCGGCAGCGAGATCGGACCGTGGGAGATAGGTGTGCTGGCAACACTGGGCTGGGCAGTGGTCCCGGTGGTACGCCGACCTCACGTGGCTATCGTAAGTACTGGCGATGAAGTCGTTGACGTGAGTGAGCCACTCCAACCGGGCAAGATCCGCAACAGTAACGGCTATCTCCTCGAAGCAGCAATCCGGCGGGCAGGAGCAGAACCACACCGGCTGGGCATCGCCCTGGACACAGTCGAGAGTCTGCGTGAGAAATTCAGCCAGGCTATCCAATATGATCTCATCATCACCTCTGGTGGCGTTTCTGTCGGCGATTTCGACCTGGTGAAGAACATCATGGCGGAACAAGGCGCAATCAACTTCTGGCGTATCAATATGCGCCCTGGTAAACCCGTCGCATTCGGTCATATCGGCAGTGTACCACTACTCGGCCTCCCCGGTAATCCCGTCTCGGCTGCCGTGACATTTGAATTATTCGCTCGTCCTGTCATACGTAAGATGCTCGGTCATACGCGCCTGCTCCGTCCCCAGATTGACGTGGTCGTAGAGGATGGCGTGAGTGATCGCGCCATGCGCCGGCATTATGTCCGTGCCAAGGTACAGTGGCGCGATGGCCTTTTCGTAGCACGCACAACCGGCAACCAGGGCTCTCACATCATGACATCGCTGCTCAATGCCAACGCACTGGTGATTGTGCCGGAAGGTGGTGTCGAGGTGCATCCAGGAGATACCGCAAAGGCCATCATGCTTGATTGGCCGGAGGTGTAGCCTGGTTTGCGAGCCGGTAGCGCAGTTGATCGCGTGAAATACCCAATAACATCGCTGCCTGCACTTGATTACCGCCACAGCGTTCCAGCGCTTCACGCACAAACTTGTGTTCGATGCCACCCAGGAATGCGCGGAGATTGATGCCTTCGGGGGGCAGGTTCAACTGTTGCTGTAACTCCTGCAGACGCCGGGTAGCGTTGCTCTCTCCGCGACAGATTTCCTCTGGCAGATCTTTTGGCAGAATGACCTGTGCATCGCACAAAATCTGACCACGCTGAATCACGCTGCGCAACTCACGTACATTCCCCGGCCACTGGTAGCGCAGCAAGAGTTCCATAGCTTCTGGGCTTACACGCAGAGGCTCCATGCCATCAAGGCTGTATAGCTGCAAGAAATGCTCAACGAGTGGCTCGATATCTTCGGGTCGATCTCGTAGTGGTGGTAAGTGGAGCGTGACGACTTCGAGCCGGTAGTACAGGTCTTCGCGGAAGGTACCCCGTGCGACAGCAGTGTGCAAATCGACATTCGTGGCAGAGATGACGCGCAGGTCAACGTGAATTTCCCTCGTGCCGCCGACACGTCGGAAGCTGCGCGTTTCGAGGAAGCGCAGCAGCTTGGGCTGCAAGAACGGCGACATCGAGCCGATCTCGTCAAGAAAGAGAGTGCCACCGTCAGCGCGTAACACATATCCTGTGCGCGAGGCTTTTGCATCAGTGAAGGCTCCAGCTTCAACGCCGAAGAGTTCGGTCTCTAGCAGCGTATCAGGAATGGCAGCACAGTTGATGTCGACGAATTGGTAGGCGGCACGGCGACTGAGTGTATGAATTGCGCGAGCCACCACTTCTTTACCGGTGCCGCTCTCACCCTGCAACAACACAGTTGTTGATGGGTATGACGCTACTTGACGCACTACCGTGGCGACTTCACGCATTGCCTTGCTGCGACCAATCAGCATACCCACATGAGCGACAACGTTTTCTAAACTCAAGTCCTCAGGTGACTCACGCACAAAAAAAGCACTGCGTCCCTTCACGACACATACCCCCACTTACTAGCCGTCCAGGATAGGATTAGCGTTCCCTTCCCGCTCGTGCATAGGCATCATTGACGGCAACTTGGCCACCTGATTGTGCAGCTGGCAATGGTTGAGAATAGCGCCCCTGACCATGCTCAGGAACAAGGGGGACAGACGATGGAAAAGGTAAGGCATCGGTAGTAGGCATGGAAGCTGCACGTGGTTGTGCTGCATAGACCGGTGCCATGTAGCCATTGCTCAAACCAGCAGTCACAGCATTTTTCGCGACAGGCGATGGCCTATTTACCGAAGCCGCAGGAGGCAAGAGATACACCAGGCCCAGAGCAATCAGTTCACCTACTACCTGACAGACCAGGTTAGCAGGATAGCGTACCTCATTACAGATCATCTGTAATGAGGTACGGCCATCCGCCCACGTAAAGATTTGCCATTGCTCAGGTGTCAATTGGAGTTGCGGATTCCGCTCACGAAGTGAGGCGAGATCCGTTGGCACCAACACCATCTCAGGCTTCATGAACGAAGTATCAATACGTCTCGGTACAGCAGGAGTAGCGATCGGTCTCGGTGGTGTAAGTGTGGAACTGATCGTAGGTGGAGTTGTGACAGGAGAGCTAACGTTATTGGATGGTTGCGGCATCTCGTCTGAAGCGAGAACTGACGTAATGCGTGGCATTGGCATGGCTTCGATAAAGAGTTCTGATGCACTTAAGGTAGGTGGAGCGTCAGAGGTATTGGGTACATTTGCCACAAAACCTGCAGCGGGTTCTTCTCGCACCAGGGTAGTAGTGATTCTGCTTCGTTCGGGCTGAGGGACAGGTGCCGGAGAAGTGATAGAGGCAAGCAAAGAAGAGACAGATAGGGCTACCAGCAGTCGACCGGACGGAGGCGGTACTTCATCTTCGAAATAAAATTCGCCCATCGACCATGTAAGTAATGACTGTAGTACCTGCGTAGTTTCTTTGCTTGCCCAAGCACGTAACGCCTCACGACTTACACATCCGAGGTCCAGCAACATTATAGCCATACGGGCTTCGTTAATTTCTGCTGTGCCGAAAGCTGCTAGCGCTTCTTGCCGCGCTTGTGGCGAAATAACTCCGGCTTCTACCAGTCGATCCTCTAGAGTGGTTTTCGTTTTGGCAGGGCCTCTACAGAGTAACCGACCCTGCTGAAAATAGAATTCTACCCACTGTTCCCCCTGTTTAACTACCAGCAACCCACTTTTTCTGTGTATCTCAAGTCGTTTCAAAATATCCGGCAGGTTGAACTGCTCTAGCGTACCTAAGAGTGACACTGTTCACCACCCATCCGAGAACGACTCTCAACATACGGCATACGCATCGCTTCCCCTGGGAGCGATGTACCCATGGTGAGAGTCCATGACGTAAGATCACATGAACGGCAAATTCGCAAATAAAAAGGCTGCCGACCTTTTTACGGAGGGAGAGGGATTCGAACCCCCGGGGCTATTCACCCAGCTGTTTTCAAGACAGCCGCAATCGACCACTCTGCCATCCCTCCGCTCACAGTGTACCACATACGCAACCACATTTGGAAGGAGGATACACATTTTGTAATTAGCAGCGTTTTCTTCTGGCATCTGCATAATGATAGTTGGCGTTGCCAGGCACTTTTACCCATCTTACGCTACCGCGACAGGAACGAAACACCCATATATGGATGTAGGACTTTTGGTGTAACGATAGAGCCATTGGCCTGCTGATTTGCAGTTCGAGCTGGCGGATATCTCGCATCACGGCCTTCACCCATAGTATAATTTCACGATAGAGAATTTGCGGAGGAAGCTATCCTTATGAATACCATTGCTTTTATCCTCAATCCGACCGTGAGCCCACAAGCTACCTGTGATCTACGCGAATTGGTCGGGTGTGAGCGCTTCGACAGCGATGCCCGCAGCCTTACCTACAACTTTGGCCCAAGATGGGTGCCACTAGTGCTGGAGGAGTATGGGCTGCCAGTACCGGACGAGGAAAAGCTGAAGTTCTATCAACTACTTGACGAGTTCTTCTAGGGGGTATAGGCGTGCCCATGATCACAGTCATCAAACTAAACGCACTTGGCGAAGCCAAAGTCCAGTACCAGGGCGAAGTCATCCAACGCCTGGCAGATAGAGTAGTCATCCAGGCCTACTGGGCACAGGCAACAAAAGACCTGGGCTACACACAATTTGAACCGGGCGACCGCTTTATAGAATACTACTACACGGATCGCTGGTATAACATCTTCGATATTGCAACCGCAGACGGCACGCGAAAGGGCTGGTACTGCAACATTGCCGAACCGGCAGTCATCTTCGCTGATCGCATCGAACAGGTCGATTTGCTCCTCGATGTATGGGTTGATCCAACAGGCAACCCACTCATATTGGATGAGGATGAGTTTGCTTCCGACACAACGCTCACCGCTCAGCAACGCGATGGCGCGCAACACGGATTGCAAGAGCTTTTACAGATGATCGCAGCGCAAGAAGAACCATTTACGCGTAACCATTCAAGAGCCTGACTCCTCACCGCCTTCGGTGGCCTGTGTCTACCTATTGCTGCGAACTGTGACATTCATCATAGCAGGATCAACGATCCACCCTTCGACCCTATCGCAATCGGGTGGTATACCGGAGCCGTTGTCTCGTTGCAAATATGCCCATGCAGCCTGAACGGCACACAATAGAGCGTCCAGTTCATCACCTGTAGCGTCCCGCACAAAAGCATCGGCCTGTGCCTCGGTCATTTCAAGCTTGCAACTGTAAGAGTTCAGCAATTCGGGCGAGCGTAATCCACATAGAATGCGCTGCCGTGCAGTCTCCTTATCCGCCGTTTGCCTTGCACGATCATCGCTCTTGTAGCTGCTTTTACCAATCCATCGACGCGCGACCAAAGCAGGATAACCCTCAATAGCCTTTCGGCTGTCATTCGTCGGACGACAAGGCAAAATACTCACCCCTGACGCGAGCAGGCGAGACGCGCCCTGAAAAAACATTTTCGCCACCGGGACGCGGTGCAACATCATTGGGCTGCGAGCCCCAGCGCATACATCCGTTCTTCGGAAGGCATATTTTTCGCCTACGGGCCTGTTTGCGCAATAGCCCAGCAACGCATCCTCAAAGGATTTCTTGCCCATTGAGGATATCATCTCTACATAACCCTCCCACGTGTAGAGTGCCGATTTATCGAGCACGTGCCAGCCGAGACTTGCGATCAGTTTTCTGGGCTGACCAAAAGGAAAATCGAGGGCGGCAAGCCAGGGGCCATCCCAACATAAAAAGGCCTCAAACTCGGCAAAGCTGCTCAGTTTCAGGCATTCGTTCAGCTTCAGGGAAGTGTGCGTCAGTTCGCACACGGCACAGGTGATCGGTTTCTTGCGACTCGGAGCGCTGGTAAAGTCAAGGCCGTAGATGTTCATGTGTTATCACAACTGCGCCATTACGCACTTGCTGATAGCCCGCAGCGTGGCAAACACACCTTTCCCACTGTAGGCAACGGCCTCAAAACTAGGGACACGACGACGATTGAGGTAGCGTTCGAGCACATGCACAGGTAATGCTGTGGGCAGATCGCGCTTATTCCACTGCATGACGAGGGGAAAGTGACTCAGGTCTTTGCCGATGCGACGCAGATTCAACTCCAGTTCGGTGATGCTCTGTATATTCTCCTCAAACTTCTCGGATTGCGAGTCTACAACGAAGACAATGCCATCCGCGCCGTTGAGCACAGCCAACCGTGTGCGCTCATAGAGAATTTGACCAGGTACAGTATAGAGGTGGAAGCGCGTACGAAAGCCATGCACGGCACCCAGATCAAGCGGCAAAAAGTCGAAGAAAAGTGTGCGCTCAGTCTCGGTTGCAATCGAAAGCATCTCGCCACGAGCATTCGGGTTGATACTTTTGAAAACATACTGCAAGTTGGTGGTTTTGCCACAATACCCAATGCCATAATAGACGATCTTGCAATGGATCTCGTGGGCAGCGATATTGATGAGTGCCAAAGTTGGGTACCTCTAATCGCGGAAGAGCAAATCAATAGTGTCTTCGACCGAGGAACGGAACTCTACATTGATGACGGACGATTTTTTGCGTGTCGTATCCGTACGCACCCGCTCTAGTGTCCGCCCTAACTCGTCCGAAGCCTTCTTGGAGAGTACTTTGACCAGGCCTATGTGGGTTAGTTTGTCGAAGACAATCACCAGCAGCCACTGTTCTTCGACCAATGTGGTATAGATATTTTCATTCACGCCCTGCTGAAAGATAGTGCGAAAATCCTTCTCACCAAGCAACTCAGCAATATGGCGCGAAGAGGAGAAAGCTCCCGCCAGCAATGCTCCTAACGAGGTAGCATTACGCCGTGCTCCTGTCCCCAGAGTAGCAATCACCTGGCCACTTTTGTCGATCAGCATCACAGAGGTAGCACTGGTATCATGCATGAGCTTGTTCAAAGCAGTGGTGATAATAGCAAGTTCGCGATCTGAGATTATCAGGTTTGTCAGTTGTTCCACGTACGCGCTACCCTCCGTACCCAGGCTTGGCATATATTATGGTTATGCTATATCAAGTGCTTCAAGAATTTCATTGCGGCTCGCCTTGACCATGTGGCGCACACGGCCAATGCTGGAGGCATTATCAGAGAGGGTCACCATCAGAGCGAAGTCGCCCAGAGGATCGACGCTTACCAACCCGTGCTCATATTCCATCAGGGCACCGACCACACTCCCTCGCCCGATCTCCTGCCCAAGCGCTTCTGCCGTGCTCAGGCCGGTCGTCATAATGGCTCCCACTGCCTCCATATCTTCCTTCCCCTCACGGGTCAGGCCCTCAATCATCAAGCCGTCGCGTCCTACCAGGATGGCCAGGCGTACGCCCGGGATCGATAAAAAGCGGCTTAGTGTCTGTTTTAGATCAACCATGTGTTCCTCCCCATTCGACGGGCGCAGTGCAACTGTTGGTTAATACAACTTCAGCCATTGTAGCCGAGTTGAGGCAGGGAACGCAAACGAATGGGACATCTTGGCTAATCACTTCTTCTCTCCATTTACCTACTTTAGAAGTCAACGTATCATAAACAAACAGACAAACAAGAGTCACCCCGATTCAGGATGACTCCTGTTCGACTGAAGAGTTCTCGTTGGCGATCAGAGAAACCAGGAGAGCAACGAGGCAAGCGTCTTCCAGGGATTTCTTGCCACGCCTACATGCACTGCTGGATAAGTCACAGCAGGTGGATTGAACATCACAATGCGACTGCGATCATCTCCACGTCGCCAGAATTTTCTCGGTTGATAATGAGCCATTTAGTACCTCCCTGATTATAAACGATGCTGAACAGCCTTTTTCGCGCTACAAGACGAATACCCTGAAACATTTTTCATGTGCCTCATTCCACAATTCCACCTGTCGCATAAGTCACGAAACTACACTTACTAGTATACACGAACATGACAAATCGGTCAAGTCCTGTCTGCTCTTTCACGACAGAAAACTATCACAAGAAGTACCTCTAAATGCAGGAAGTAAAACGACACCTGAGTCAGCAATCCTTCACTCATTTATCGTGCATGAGCTGCATTGAACACAACCCTATAGACTTATCAGCATTTTCATGATAAAATGAGTCATTAGACGTAAAAATACTTTCTTGTTGAACAAGCAACATCTACCTAAATAGACGTAATGTCGTGACATTTATCAAATTAGCAGACCAGAAATGTTGTTTTTTTCACCGGAATATGGTATAATTTGACTGGGGTAGGATGTTCGCGAGTACTCTTACCATCGTATTTGATCGACAATTCGAACGGGACAATACAGCATTGTATAGTCCGAACTTCGAAAAGTGTGGTGTCGCTCATGTCTCGTAGCTGCTTATCCCTGACGACCACGTGTCACTACATATACTCGTAAAGGTTTGCAAAGGAGCCTGCTGCATGCAGCAAGAGGATGAACTGCTGAAAGTACAGGATGTGGCTGACCGTCTGCACGTCAATTCACGCACCATCTTGCGCATGGTTGAACGGGGCGAGTTGGATGCTGTCAAGGTGGCGCGTAGCTGGCGCTTTCGACCACGGGATATCGATGCATACCTGAAAAAGCATCATACCGGCTCACTGGTGGCAACACAAGAGGAAGAGTTGCTCCATGACGAGTCTTTGCCGGGTCTTGCCAGTATCGAACCTTTCAGACCCATGAACCGCCTTGATCTTGAGAAACGACGCATAGAATTAGAGAAAGAGCAATTAGATCTGGATACGCGGCGTATAAATTATATTCTTGAGACAAGCCAAAGAATGATTGACACGCCAGATATTGATGAGAAAACCAAGGCAAAATTCAAAGTGGAACTTTTAGAAACCCTGCTTCCGCAGCTCCTGGAACTAGGCAAGGGGCGACCTTTGGAACGCGATAACCACACACCCAAACAAAACCCGTTGGAAATGCGTTCGGCCCTGGAACTTGAAAAGATGTAAGTCGATACTTGTACTCTCCTTCCCGCCTGGCCGCAAGGGCATCCTACATTAGGGTGCCTTTGCGAACGCCAGGATAACTCTTCTTTATTTATGCTTCAAACCATAATTCGGGGCCTCTTTGGTAATGAACACATCATGCGGGTGGCTCTCGCGCAAACCGGCACCGGTAATGCGCACAAAGCGTGTCTTCTCTTGCATCTCCGCAATCGTGCTACAGCCGGTGTACCCCATCGACTGGCGCAAACCACCGACCAGTTGATACACTAGCGGACCTAACAAGCCCTTATACGGTACACGCGCCTCGATACCCTCAGCAATCAAGCGACTTTCATCGATGATGTCACCCTGGAAGTAGCGGTCCTTGCTATAGCTGCGCTGCTTCATCGCTGCGATCGAACCCATCGCTCGATAGTCCTTGTAGCGTTCACCATGCGAGATGATCAGATCCCCAGGGCTTTCATCGACCCCCGCTAACAGGCTGCCCAGCATCACGCTGTCAGCGCCCGCAGCAATCGCCTTAGCGATATCACCGGAGTACTGGATGCCACCATCTCCAATGATCGGTATATCAGACCGTCGAGCGACCCGCGCACACTCATAGATAGCCGTAATCTGCGGCACACCCACACCGGCGATCACGCGGGTTGTGCAGATAGATCCCGGTCCTATCCCAACCTTGACAGCATCCGCGCCAGCCTCGATCAGCGCCTCCGTCGCCTCAGCAGTAGCGACGTTACCGGCCACCACCTGTACTTGCTTGCCGAATCGACCCTTGATGTGTGCTACCATCTCAATCACCAGCTGCGAGTGTGCGTGTGAGGTATCCACCACCAGCACATCTAGGCCCTCCTCGATCAACGCAGCGCACCGTGCATCGCTATCCGGCCCCACCCCGATGGCAGCACCCACACGCAAACGCCCATAGTCATCCTTTGTCGCATGTGGGTACAAGATTTTCTTCTGGATATCCTTCATCGTAATCAGTCCCTTGAGCAAACCCTGCTCGTCCACCACAGGCAGTTTCTCAATCTTGTAGCGATGCAGGCTGTCACGCGCTTGCTCCAACGTCGTACCCACGGGCACCGTGATCAAGTGATCTCTCGTCATCAATTCTGCTACCGGGCGGTCCAGATTCGTCTCAAAGCGGATGTCACGGTTGGTAAGGATGCCAACCAGTCTGCCATTTTCGGTAATGGGGATGCCTGAGATGTGGAAACGTTGCATGACGGCTAAAGCTGCATGCAACGAGGCGGTTGGCTCCATCGTCACCGGGTCTGTAATCATGCCCGACTCTGAACGCTTTACCTTGTCGACTTCCTCGGCCTGATCTTCAATAGACAAATTACGATGGATGATCCCGATGCCACCTTCACGGGCCAGCGCGATTGCCAACCGTGCCTCGGTGACGGTATCCATGGCGGCACTGACGATAGGGATATTGATATGAATAGTACGCGTTAAGCGAGTCTGTGTGGAAACATCACCGGGGAGCACTGCCGAAGCAGATGGTACAATCAGTACATCATCGAACGTGAGACCTTCCAGAGCGAATTTTTCGTCGAAAGCGCCAGGGTTATGCGCTACAGACATAATGACGGCATCCTCCTTGATAACAAAACGCCCGGCACACAATCTAGCGTGCGCCGGGCCTCCACCGATAGAGAGCTATGGATTGTCGGTGGGCGCATTTCACAATATTGCGTGAATTGCCCATCCATGAATACTTCTTGACAGTGTAGCATCTGAAATGAGACAACGTCAAATAGCAATCAGGCAAGCTTTCCTTCTGCCACTGGATATCTGCCGCTCAATGTGGCTTAATAATAGCTGAGGAGATTGCCTTGAGCAACGAACGAATAGTAACCAATCAACAAAATATCCCAGGAGGAATTTTCATGGCACCAATGAGGGAAGCGGTAATCGTTGACGCAGTTCGCACTGCGGTAGGACGCAGAAATGGACGCTTGAAGGACTGGCATCCCGTTGATTTGATGGCCCAGGTCCTCTCCGCCGTAGTGCAGCGCACAGGCATTGACGCTGGCCTGGTTGAGGATGTCATCGTAGGTTGTGTGATGCAGGTTGGCGAGCAGAGCCTGAACATCGGACGAAACGCTGCCCTCGCGGCTGGTTTTCCCGAAACGGTGCCCGGCACCACCGTGGATCGCCAGTGCGGCTCAAGCCAGCAGGCGATCCACTTTGCGGCCCAGGGCGTCATCAGCGGAGCGTATGATGTCGTCATAGCCGGTGGCGTCGAGGCGATGACCAGGGTTCCTATGGGGTCATCCGCGCAGGGACCGGGCGCACCATTCGGTCCCCTGATGCTGAAACGCTACAATAACGAGCTTGTCCACCAGGGTATCAGCGCAGACCTGATAGCCCAGAAGTGGGAACTCACCAGGGCTGAACTCGATGCATTCAGCCTGGAAAGCCATCGTCGCGCCGCACAGGCCACGGCAGAGGGCCGTTTCAAAAGCCAGATCTTGCCCATTCCCGTCAAGAACGAAGATGGCACGACCAGCATGTTCGAGCAGGACGAGGGTATTCGCAGCGACACCAGCCTTGAGAAACTGGCTAGCCTCAAACCCGCCTTCAAACCAGACGGCCTGATCACCGCAGGCAACTCCTCGCAGATCAGTGATGGCGCAGCAGCCGTGCTGATCATGGAACGGGCAACCGCCGAGCGATTGGGACTCAAGCCCCGCGCTCGTTTCGTCGCCTTCTCCCTGGCAGGTGACAATCCCATCCTCATGCTCACCGGGCCTATTCCTGCCACGTTTAAGGTCCTTGACCGTGCCGGCCTCAAGCTGGACCAGATTGACCTGGTTGAGATCAACGAAGCTTTTGCCAGTGTCGTCCTGGCCTGGCAACGTGAGACCGGAGCCGACATGAGCAAGGTCAACGTCAACGGTGGAGCTGTAGCAATTGGCCACCCACTCGGAGCCTCGGGCGCACGCCTGACCACCTTCTTGCTGAATGAGCTTGAACGCACAGGCGGCCGCTATGGCCTCCAAACGATCTGCGAAGGTGGCGGCATGGCCAATGGCATGATCATCGAACGGCTCGGGTAGTTCTATACCTGTATATGTTATTCTTAGGCCCTGTATGGTGAACCTTGCGCTGCGAAGCATCGCCGAAGGCGCTTGCCCTACAGGGTTTTTAAGAATCTATCTTCACCACTGATCCCTACCTGAATGGTTATCTGTATGACTGCCTGATACTTTCCTCATTATGCAAGGCTAAGGTATTCTTTATGTGCTAGCTGGGTTACTGAAATAGCTTCATTGCGTTGTGTTTTGTAGAGAAGGATTTAAGTATTTCGATGGAAGGGGAGCAAAAGGTCATTATGAAGGCATCAGAAAATCACTTCCTTACCTTTCTCGACGGAAAAAAGCAGTTCATAATTCCTATTTACCAGCGTACCTATAGCTGGAAGCCTGAGCACTGTGAGCAACTGTGGAATGATATTGTCCGTACTGCAACAGATAAGCAGGGGACTAAACACTTCGTTGGCTCCATCGTCTATATTTTGCATGGCTTGGTTATTGCCGGTAGAGTGTTGCCACTGTTAGTTATCGATGGACAGCAACGCCTGACCACACTTTCTTTGCTACTGATTGCTCTAGCAAAAGCTGCAAAAGATTCAAGCACTCCTCTGGATATGAGCCATGAAGACATCTACGACTCATACCTTACTAACAAATTCAGCAAGGGTGAAGAACGCTACAAGTTGTTACTCACACAGAGTGACAAAGATACGTTGATAGCTATTACCGACGACCCCGATCATGCAAAATCTACCCTGCCAACACATCCGCCACATCGCCTGCTTGAAAACTACCTGTACTTCGAAAATCGCATCCGCCAGGGAGATGTTGATCCACTTACCCTTTATAAAGGTATCGGCAGGCTCATGATCGTTGACATTTCCCTCGATAAAGATCACGACAATCCCCAGCTTATCTTCGAAAGCCTCAACTCCACAGGCGTGGATTTATCAGAGGCAGACCTTATTCGTAACTATGTTCTGATGGGGCTAGATAATGAAGAACAGACCAGGCTGTACAAGAAGTACTGGTATCCCATGGAGCAAAGCTTCTTCCAAACAAAGGATAGCTCTCAATTCGACCGTTTCATGCGCGACTACCTGACGATCAAGCAGGGAAATATTCCGAATCTCGACAAGGTGTATGCCAGCTTTAAGACGTTCCACAGGAGCACAACCACAGCAGCAACTGCTGAAATTTTGGCAGACATTGCACGTTACGCCAGGCACTTTGAGAAAATGGCGTTTGAAAAAGAAGACGACCGCGAAATCCGAGCTGTGTTGCATGACATTAACACACTCAAAGTTGATGTAGCCTATCCCTTCCTGCTGGAAGTCTACGACGACTATGCCAACAAGCTCCTCTCGCGGGAGGATTTCATTGCTATCCTCAAACTGGTCGAAAGTTATGTGTTTCGTAGAGCCGTCTGCGGTGTTCCCACAAATTCGATGAATAAGATCTTTGTTGCCCTTGCAAAGGAGATCGATAAGCAGCATTACCTCGAAAGCGTTCAGGCTATTTTTCTACAGAAAGACTCGCAGCGGCGTTTCCCCAGAGATGAGGAGTTTCGGGCAGCGTTTCTGAGCAAAGATATGTATAACTTCCACAGTTGCAAATATATGCTCAGAAAGCTAGAACATCATGGCACAAAAGAATTGGTGGATATCGAAGAGTACACGATTGAGCATATTATGCCCCAGAATAAGGACTTGGCCCTGGCATGGAGAGAGGACCTTGGCCCTAACTGGAAACAGGTACACGCACAATACCTGCACACCATCGGAAACCTTACGCTCACAAGATATAATCCCGAATTGAGCGACAAACCATTCTTGGAGAAACGCAACAAGGAACCAGGTGGCTTCGCTAATGGTCCTGTTCATCTCAACAAGGGCCTCGTAACATTGGAACATTGGAACGAGGAAGAGATCAAGAAGAGAGCCAGGACACTTGCCGATCTGGCTCTAAAGGTATGGCCGATACCCCAATTATCTCCTGCGCAAATGAGTACCATTGGCAAGCAAGTGCAACTGGAGGATCATCTCAGGTATATGCCCTTTGATATACGGGGAATCTTCGAGCGGCTTCATACGCGCATATTGAACCTCGATTCATTGGTGAGAGAAGAGGTGAGTAAGCATTACATCGCCTACAAGGCAACAGCAGATTTTGCGGAGATCAAGCCGCAAAAAGGCCAGCTTCTGGTAACCCTCAACATCAATGCCAGCGAGATCAATGATCCAAAGGGATTGTGCAAAAATGGGAGGCATACAGGTCATTTCGGCAAGGGAGAGATTCAGCTCAGTGTTACTTCGCTTAACCAGATTGAAGATGTGATGGCTCTCATCCAGCAAGCGTTTGAGAAGCATGCAGAAGAGGTCTGGGTATGATGTATTAGGATCGCACAGTATTTCTCGAGGTAGGATATATGGCTAAAACTATCACAATTATCAATTTTAAGGGCGGTGTTGGTAAAACGACCATCTCCATCGAGCTATCTACCGCACTTGCCAGGTTCTATGGAAAAAGAACGCTGCTCGTCGACCTCGATCCACAGGCAAGCGCCACATTTTATGTCATGGAGCAGAAGAGGTGGATGATCTGGAAGGACACCAATGGTTCAACTGCTGACTTGTTTGCGCAACAACATCGCCATTTCCCCATTCACAAGGCTATCGTGACAGATGTGATCCAGGATAAAGCCGCGGTGCTCGGGTTTGACCTGTTGCCGTCCAACCCTGACCTGGTTGATGTTGACCTGCGCCTCGCAGATTTTATGGGATATAACGTTTTACAGCGCGCTCTTGACCAGGTCCAACACGAGTATGACTATATTATCTGCGATTGCCCGCCAAACTTTAACCCGGTCACAAAAAACGCGCTCTGGGCGAGCGATGCCTATGTCATCCCTACGCTACCAGACTTTCTTTCAACCTACGGCATTGCACTGCTCCAACGCTCTGTGCAGAAACTCTTTGCACCGGCAACCCATACCGCAGCTTTTAAAGGTCCTGTGCTTGGAGGCATTGTTTTAACCCGTGTCAAGGCCACCAAATTGCATAACTATTACAGCGATCAGGTAGGCTTTGATTATCAAGGCCAGGTCTTCAAACAAACAATTAGCGATAGTATTGCTATCGCCGCTGCTGCCGATGAGCATACGCCAATCAGCGCGTTGAATCCGCCCAAGGGGCATGCGGTCGAGTTGCAACAGCAATTTCAGAACCTGGCAGGAGAATTTATCACTCGTATATACTATCTTCGTTCGCAATATATCCCAGAGATGAGTCTGTCGAGTTAGTTCAGGAGGAAGCAATGGGAACCCGTTTGACCATAGATCAACTTGAGAAAATGAAGACACATGAACTGGCAGACATGCTTGCTAATGTAGTCTTGTTACTCAGGCGCATGCCTGACGTTGAATGCAAACAACTCTTACAGCCAGCTCCAGGCAATCAGAATGGAGAACAGCCTCCATTAGAGCACGTATCAGCGCCTGCGTCATCCTATACACGAGAAGAGCTTGAGGAGAAGAAAGTAACTGAACTGAAAGCACTTGCCAAAGAACTGAACGTGTTCGTCCCTGCTTCAGTAAAGAAAAAGGATGATGTGATATCTAGAATCCTTGCCAAGTCGGCCGATGGTCGCAGCGAGCAACGAGCGATTCTAGATATGTAGTAAGTATTCAGGTCCCCTTCCTGGCCTATTGTCCGGTGTAGCAATATTCGCGCGTGAAGTAGACTCTCTGTAGACATTACCATGCTGCCGTCATTCATTGGAGACGAGAACATGAGTATAGAAACCAGAAGACTTGGCCACAGCAACCTTGCTATCACCAGCGTTGGCATCGGCTGTAGCGGGCCGATTTATCGAGCCCCTCCGTAGGAGGCAGATTTATCGAGCACGTCCCCCATTGGCTCAACTCCCAGTTGCAGAATCTACCGGGGACCACAAAATGAAAACAATGCTATACACGCTACACAAGCAGCCCTTCATCTTGGCGTCAACTGCATTGATACCGCCCCCTTCTATGCCTGCGGACGATCTGTCACCCTGAGCGCAGCGAAGGGTCTCTGCCAGGCAAGCGCGCGCGATCTGTCACCCTGAGCGCAGCGAAGGGTCTCTGCCAGGCAAGCGCGACCGCGTCTACATTTTTACCAAGTGCGCCACGCTTCAGGACGAGCTCTGTCACCCTGAGCGCAGCGAAGGGTCTCTGCCAGGAAAACCTCACGCCTGTCAGCATCCGGCGCGAAGTCGAAACCAGTCTGCACGATCTGTCACCCTGAGCGCAGCGAAGGGTCTCTACCAGTTCCATGACCCTGACCCGCACACGCCTATCGAAGAGTCCTGGCCCACCATGCAAGCACTCGTTCAGCAAGGCAAGCTGCGCTACGGCAGACTATCCAACTACACACTTGCACTGATGCAGCGAGCCATGGCGGTTGCCCCCATTACTTCGAATCAGCACCAGTACAATCTGCTCCACCGAAAGATCGAGCACGACGTCTTGCCATTTTTGCAGCAGCATGGCGTTGGCGTCCTGGCCTGGTCGCCGCTTGCCAGCGGCTTTTTAACAGACGGCTTTGATCTGGAGAGCCTTGACCCGCACGATTTTCGGCGGCGACACCCCTACGCAGAGGAACCGACCTATAGCAGG
>WNEZ01001444.1_pt1 | contig 26448 bp, 23 predicted proteins | sample 5400521 | NCBI WGS metagenome assembly WNEZ01 (sample SAMN13153339, study PRJNA577476) | soil metagenome | isolation source: 120 cm saprolite under Douglas fir tree site 2 hole 1 replicate 1 | place: USA:California | collected 2015-04-18
GACAGCGCCAGACGCTCTTGGAAATCGTTCAAGTGCGCTTCCCCAAGTTACTACATTTAACGAAAGGGCTGGCAACTATCACTACTGATCCAGAGGTGCTGGAGCGCTTAATTGTCAAAATGGGTACTGCGCAAACCCTTGAAGAGGCACAAACCTATCTAGTAGATGTAGATGGGAACGACAAGAAGAACTAGATGAGCGAACGTGTCACCCTCTTACCAGTCGACGCAGCGGACGTCACAATCTTGGTCGATAATTCCCTCGACATTCTCTTGCTCAGCGACGAGGTAGCCTGGTAAATGACTGGCTTGTATCTGGGCAAGGGGATAGGTTTGCTTTCAGCTTGCGCAGCCTCAAGCCAGACTTCTTTAGCGATCAAGACTTCTCTAAGAGCCTCCTCAGGAGTATCACCGAAGGCAGAGCAATACATCAGATCAGGGATATCGGCAATATATCCTCGTCTTCCTCGCTGTAGAAGATGTTAATGTGATAATCTTTCATGATTACTTACACCCTCGCGAACAAATCGTTCTCGCCTTCGATATCAGGACCGACCCTTGAGGCTGCCAGTTGATAGTATTCGTTGCTGCGCCACTTGCGTTGTATCTCCTCAGGCAACTGGGCCATTGCGTTGTTCGGATCCATCTGCGTGCGATGCATGGACCACGAACGCCCTTTGGTCTCTAGCCATGGCTCTACATCAAGCCGTACGCTGATTAGTTCGTCAGGGATGCCCAACTTTTCGGGATCAAGATTCCTGAAAGAACCCTCATAATTTTGTGACTTCATCCATTCACCCATTTGCCGCACAAAACTGCGCGGAAAGGCAGTATAGTAAAGCTTAGAGACCATGTGCGCTGGACCATGTTCAGGATATTGTGCGGCGTCTGCCGCTGCATAAAATGCGCTGGTCGTATGACGATAAATGGCAATGTGATCTGGATGCCCATATCCTCCGGTTTCGTCGAATGTCACCATAACCTGGGGGCGAAATTGGCGAATAATTCCTACAAGTTTCCCCACCACCTCTGCTGCACTCGCCTGAGCAAGTGAGCGTGGATCCTGGTTTTCCGGTGTGCCCGCCATTCCAGAATCTCGATACCCCAGGAACCACAGATTATGCACTCCTAATACTTCAGCGGCTGCGCGCATCTCTCCCTCACGCACCTCACTCAGGTTTTCTGGAGTTGCCAGTGCGGGATCAGCGATTTCACCAACCTCACCGCGTGTGGCACATACAAGGCCAGTTTCAATAGCTAATGTGCTATACTCTAACATTGCGCCGCTCATCGTTCCCTCATCATCGGGGTGAGCGAATATACCCAGTAATCGTTTCGTTGACATGGATCATCCTGTTCTTTCTCGTTTACTTTGCAGCTCAAGGTACAACGCTACTGTAACACTCGATAGAATTCCTGTCAATTAGAGAAAGTGTCAAAACTTATCCTTTAGGAATAGAACGAGTATTTACGGTACAACTCTATCTTTTCTATGATAAATGTGCTACAATTTATTTAACGTAGTAAGTTGGTGAGGAGTGAGGCCGCTTTGAAAGTCGCAGCAAAACTCATATTGCAAAGACGTTTCTTTCACAAGAAATGGGTAATAGAAGGAGGAACTGCACAATGGCAAGGGTAGTATTAGATAAAGAGCTTCAAGAACTTGATGCTCAGATTGTACGCCTGGGTTCGCTCGTAGATGAGGCCCTGGCCCTGGCTCTTGAAGCCCTCGAATCCGGTGATCTGGCAAAGGCTGGAATGGTCATAGAAGGTGATACGATCATTGATAGCCTGCGTGTGGCTATAGAAGAACATGCCATTCGTTTGTTGACTCTGCAACAACCACTTGGGGGGCGAGATTTGCGCTTACTGACCTCAACACTATCAATCGCGGGTGATCTCGAACGCACAGGCGATGGCGCTGCTGGTATTGCGCAAATAATCCTGCGTATGGCCCCACTGCGCAGTAGTAATATGCCCCAGGTAAATATCGAGCTAATTCCCGCAGGTGCAGATACTCAGATTACAGAAACATCAATCTTGAATAGTATGCTCGAACTTGGGCAAGAGGCGCGGCGTGTCTTGCAAGGGACAATGGAAGCCTTTGCAAATCGTGATGCCAAAGCAGCGCGATATATCTGGGAGGAAGATGATGTAGTAGATGTTCGTTACCATCTTGTTCGTCATGATTTGATGGCGATGTTGGAAGGGGCGCGTGCTATCCCTGCTCTCCAAAATGATGCCCGCATTTTGCAACGTGCGACTTACCTGCTCTGGATAGCTCACAAGTTAGAGCGTATCGGAGATCATTGTACGAATGTTTGTGAGCGCATCGTCTTCATCGTTGAGGGTGAGACCAGCATGAAACATTCTCAGTAGTGAATTAGATACCAAGATGTCCTCTCCTGGTATCTAATTCACTAGCCCCTGATCGCCTGCCAGAAGTAGTTTGCCAACTGAACATATCCTGATGGACTGGGATGAAATCCGTCTCCACTGATATATTCGGGATGCGCCGTTAGCCGGCTTCCTTGACTGAACAAATCGACAAGCACTACCCCATATTTTTTTGCCAATTGGGCAATACTTCTATTCCATTGTTGAATTGCCAGGAGCATCTGAAATTTCTGCGAAGATGACTCATTCGCGAATGCCGGTAGTCGAGTCAGGTCGGGCAAATTTGCCATTACTACTCGAGCACGTGTGCTCACTTGTAGCTGTTGTAACAAGGTGTTCAAGTCATGCAAATAGTTATCGTATGTCACGCCACCGATGAAGTCATTGGCTACGAGCCAGATAGTGATCAGATTTGGAGATGTTGTCAATGCCAGTGGCAATTCTTGCGAGAGCGCCTCGTGCAATTGGATACCACTGATACCGAGGTTAATCAGATGCGATCCCTTTGGTAAATGGACCGCGACTAATGGTACATACCCTTGAGAGCCGGGGATATTGCTGCCAATGCCAACTGCATCGGATGCTCCCAGCGCAACATAAGTCACAGGACCACCAGGCATGAGGGTCGGCGTTGACTGTATCGTTGTGCTCTGTTGCTGTGTATGTGTTTTGCTACTGTTGCTCTGAGATGCGACGGTACTGCAAGCTGAAAAGATGAAAGTGAGAGCGACAAAAGTCCAGAAGAAACCGAGCAGTCGTGTTCGTTGGAGCAAAAACTCTTACCCTCTTTCAACCATCTCCAATTTGCCTGTCTCGATATCAATCACCAATCCATGCACCGGTATCTTTGGCAGATAAGGACTCTTGCGGATAACATTGACGACCTCTTTCACATTCACATGCACATCGTCAAATGCACCGATCCAGCTTTTCGGACCCGCTTTCTCAATCAGTGGTTGAGGGTCTACTCCCAATGCTTGCATAGAAGCAATCAATACATTCGGGTCGGCACGTGCCAATCCACATTGTGTATGCCCAATCACCGCGACCTCCCGCACTCCTAGCAAGTATATTCCTCCTGCAAGTGAACGTATGAGGTCACTCAAACCACCTTCGCGTTCGGGATCGGAAATGGTTGCACCGGCCGTTCGCAGTTCAATGACGTCACCACGTTCCAGGCCAAGTACCTGCTCGAACATTTGCACAAGTCGGCAATCCATACAGGTTACTACGGCCATGCGTTTGCGCGGTGTATGTCCAATGATAGGCAATCTGTTCTGCTGCACAAATTGCTCATTGTAAGCCAGTATCTCATCAATTACCATGTTACTCTCCCTGCACTGCGGAATAACTTATCTTGCCATCGAAGTTATACAGGTTTTCTGTTTTTATAAAGTCAAAACCAGATTCATCTATGCGCTGGAGTAGTGCGATTACCTGCGTGTGACTAATCGTTGCACCTCGATTCGGTGCCATGAAGCGGCAGCGCCAGTGATCGGTACAGAATGTTTCGGGCATACCTCCTGGCCACACTCTCGCGCCGCGATTGGTAATCATTGAGAGATCGAGACCGTCACCACTGACAATTTTGAATGCTTCGCCTAATTCCACGCCTACAAGGTCTTTCCGCTCGTTTGGTTGCTCCATAGCAACTGATATATATTCTTGATGTTGTGGAGCAGTTGTATAGTTGACCGCTCTGAGCATATGTGGTTGCTTGCCCAGACGTTCGATGACTGCTTCAGCAAACTCTTTAGTGCCTACTTTCTGCTTGCTTACACTCTCAACATAGATGTCATATGTGTGTATGCCATCTTCGATAGTGCGGAGCCAGGCATTATGTACCAGCGTTGCGACATCCGGCTGGTCTATATGCACCAGCATCATCACTGCGGCGAGTAACAGGCCTGATGGATTAGCGAGGTTCTGCCCTGCGCGACGTGGAGCAGAGCCATGAATGGCCTCGAACATTGCGAAGCGATCGCCGATATTTGCTGATCCTGCCAGGCCTACCGAGCCGGCCACCTGGGCTGCCACGTCAGACAGAATGTCACCGTAGAGGTTGGGAAGCACGATAACATCGAATGCCTCCGGGGTATCGGCAAGTTTGGCCGAGCCAATATCGACGATCCAGGTTTCGCTTTCAATCTCTGGATAGTCTTCCGCGATCTCATTGAATACTTTGTGGAACAGGCCATCGGTAAGCTTCATGATGTTATCTTTTATGAAGCATGTAACCTTCTTGCGATTATGGCTTTTGGTGTACTCAAAGGCATAGCGTACAATTTTTTCACTCCCAGGTCGACTGATGAGTTTTAAACTTTCGACCATGTCGTGGGTTTGACGATACTCAATACCAGTGTAGAGGTCCTCTTCATTCTCACGAATGATGACCACATCCATCGTAGGATGTTTGGTTTCAACAAATGGATAATAGGAGACGCAAGGACGCACATTCGCGTACAGTCCAAAGGTTGTACGCGTTGTGACGTTAAGGCTCTTATAGCCTCCACCTTGTGGGGTAGTGATTGGCGCTTTGAGAAATACCTTTGTGCGGCGGAGCGATTCCCATGCGCTGGGTTCGATGCCTGCGCTGATACCGCGCAGGTAAACCTTCTCGCCAACTTCGATCTCTTCGATATCGATACGCGCGCCTGCTGCTTGAATAATGTCAATGGTGGCTGCCATGATTTCTGGCCCGATGCCGTCCCCGTATGCAACTGTAATGGGTGTGTTTGTTGCCATGAAAGTACTCTTCCTGTTTCCTGAAGTCATAAACTAGTCTCATTTGTTGCTTCAGTTTAGCATAGGGAGACACTTCACACAAGGACTTTCTCTCTGTACGTTCGTCCGAAAATCTGCTATAGTTGCTCATAAGTTCATTTGTTTATGTAGATCTGAAATTTGTTTCAAATCGAAAAGGTTGAGTGTTGAACGATAAAGTACCTCGGGCAGAAGCGAATGCTGACCTTAACAGGGCTATCTTGGCATAACTTCCCCACCTGGACGAGCTCCTGAGAAAGGTCAACGCGCCTGGGTTGATCGCCCAGAACAATTGCTTCATGCCGTTGATGTCCTTAAAACGTCGAATGTTGTTGCCATTGATGCAGAATTTACTCAGCTACGTGGCGCCATTCAGACCAGTGTTTCAACCTCCTCTCCTCGTCTTGCGCTCCTTCAACTAGCGATTGACAACCAATGTTTTGTTGTGGATGCTTTGCGCCTGCACGATCTGTCACCGCTGACTGCTGTGGTGGAGGATCCAGCTATATTCATCTTGCTGCACGGTGCAGGGGCGGATTTGCGTGTAATGGCCGAACGAGGTCTGAATGTAGCTCATTACTTTGATCTCGAGGCTACATGTCGCTCCATCTTTGGGCAGCACGAATCTTCATTGGCAGCCATGTTACAGCGAGCTTTTCATATTCGGTTAGATAAGAGTTTGCAACGAACTGATTGGACACGTCGCCCCCTTCCTCCGGCAATGGTGGCCTACGCTGCTCGTGATGCTGAAATGACCCTGGCGCTCTACTACTGGCTGAATGAATATTATCCCTGGGCGTTGAAAATCCATGAGAGTACAAATCTACATGAGCCAGTGGCGGCATGGATTGAACCTTTTCTTCGAGGGGCATCGCCCATTCCGGCGGATGTGGCTGTAGCAGAGGCGATTGAGCAGGGTATTATCGTCAATCAGGACCAATTGTTGGTAGATTGTCGTGCTGCCTTGGCAACACTTACTCACCCTATGCGTCGTAGCCGTTTGCTGCGTTTGATTGCCGACCTGTCGCTTGTGGAGCTGTTATCCGAGATTGAGCCACTATTATCTGCGCCAGCCGCAGAAGAGCGAGCAGGGGCTATCCGCGCTTTAAACCGCCTAAATGTTGAGCAGGGTAAAGATCTCATTCGTCCTTTATTACTTGATCCGGTGCAAGATGTGCGTAAGGCGGCGCAAACAGCTCTACGTACCCCCTCTAATAAAGAACCTCAGGATAATCTGGCTACACGCATCAAGTCTGCTGATGGGACACGCAGTTGGACAGTTGGTGGCTCGAACGAGACAGGCACTTTAGATGAAAGTGACTGGAAAGCGCGTCTGCGATCAATTATCAGTGAGTAGACGAGCCAGGTTTCCTCGGCAATCTCGTGCCCACCCAGACAAACAACAGTAGCACCGATACAATTAGGAGAGCCAGGGTTAGCTGGCAATGGGGTATTCTAAAACCTTGCGTTCATCTCCCACACGGTGTATACTAAGCCCCGTATCACTGAGACAAGTGGAAGAACTGGCACCCACAATGGGTATCTACATTTTCAGATCTATAAGCTTATCACGAAAATGTAGAGGCGACCCTCGCGGTCGTCCTGTCTGCTTCCCCTACGAGGAGCAAATTAAATGAGAGTAATACTTTTACAAGATGTTGAGGGCCTGGGAAAGGCCGGTGACTTAAAAGATGTGGCTAATGGCTATGCCCGAAATTATCTCTTGCCAAAACGTATGGCTGCTGGAGCAACACCACAACTACTAGCAAATTATCAGCAACGCATAGCCGCTGAGCAACGCAAGCTTGAGAAACAAGTTGACCAGAATCGACAACAAGCAGAGCGCCTGGGTCAGGTTACCCTTACGTTCAAAGCGCGTGTTGGTAGTCAAGGTCGGCTCTATGGGTCAATTACCAGTCAGGATATCGCTGCTGGCCTGCGTGAGAGCGAAGGCATTGCCATTGATCGGCGTATGATCGGGCTACCCGATCCAATTCGTGCGCTAGGTACTTATATGGTGCCGGTTAAGCTTGCGCAGAAGCTCGAGCCGAAAATCACAGTAAATGTTGTCGACGAAGCAGACAGCGGTATCGCCGAAGCCAAAGCTGAAGGCACAGAAGCTGAAGGCGCTGTTGCTGAGTAAATGAGCAGGGCGGTATCTCGCATCCCGGTAAAAGCTCCGCCCTTCGCTATGGGGATGCTATGTCACGTTGGCTCTATTATCTACTCGGCCTGGCGGTTATTGCTCCCCTCATATATCTAATCTGGGGACCGCAGCAAGTAACCGCCATTTTTATTTTTTCAGCAATTGGCCTGATTCCTCTTGCGGCGCTGATTGGTCGTGCAACAGAGGATCTGGAGTATCATGTTGGCCCAGTTGCTGGAGGTCTCCTCAATGCAAGCTTTGGTAATGCTCCCGAAATTATCATCGGTATCATTGCAATTCAGCATGGTCTGATTACCGTTGTGAAAGCTACTATTACCGGTTCAATTATCAGCAACTCTTTGCTCGTGCTAGGTAGTTCTCTGGCTCTTGGGGGATGGCGTTGGGGTAAACAATACTTCAGTGCGCGTAATGCGGGACAATATTCCACGATGATGGTGCTGGCGGTCGCCGGGCTGCTCATACCTTCTACCAGTTCACTTGTAGTGAAAGACTCAGCGCGAATTCAATCGATTAGCATCGCTATTGCTGTAATTATGCTCCTAGTTTATGCTATGTATCTTGCCTTGCACGTGTTTCATGTTCGTTCTGAACGGCGTCATCTCAAGGAGCAGGAGAAGACAACTGAGGATGAGCTTCCCGAAGTTGAAGCGCTCAAGATAGAAAATCAAAATCCTCCTAAACTATGGCTGGCGGTGATGTTACTGATTATAGCTACCATCGGTACCGCCTTGAACAGTGAATTGCTGGTTGGCGCCATCGAACCTGTTACCAAACAATTTGGCTGGTCTCAGGTGTTTATTGGGGTAGTCATTATTCCAATTATAGGCAATGCCACAGAACACTACAGCGCGCTGATTATTGCACTGAAGGACCATGTAGACTTGAGTATGTCGATTACGGCTGGCTCTTCAATTCAGGTCGCTACCTTCATAGCGCCTGTGCTGGTGCTGGCAAGTCTCTTCTATCCAACTCGACTGAACCTGGTTTTCCAACCTCTGGAACTGGCCATATTGGGATTGGCAACTATTCTTTTCCCACTTGTAAGCCTGGACGGAGAATCGACCTGGTTGGAGGGAGTGCAACTTCTAGCCGTCTACTTGATGGCATGTGTCGTGTTCTTTTTTGTTCCCAGTTAAAATGATACTCGTCACAAATAGGAATGGTCATCCAGGCGCAATATCGCTCGTGGTATCTTCGGTAGTAGATCACTTGCCAGCAGACCTGCATATCCGATCTCGGCGCTAACCAATTCTGCGGCAGCAGTATGCAGGTAGACCGCGGCACTGGCGGCATCGAAAGGTGTTACATTTTGTGCCAGCAATCCAGCAATCATACCTGCAAGGACATCACCTGTACCTGCTGTGGCCAGAGCGGGATTCGCTAACCAGTTGATACGCATGCGCCCATCAGGCTCTGCAATAATTGTGCAGGCTCCTTTGAGCACAAGCGTTACCTGCCATTCATGTACCTTACTACGCGCTAATTCCAGGCGATCTATATTGCCTCCAGATACTTTTAGCCCGTTGCATAGACGTCCCATTTCACCGGGATGTGGTGTAATAACTGTACCTGCTGGAAGTAACGTCCACCAGCGTTCCAGTGCCGAGAGATTGTTCAGTCCATCAGCATCAATAATCAGGTGTGGTCTTTGTTCGTCTGGCATGGCGCGTAATTGCTCTAAAACCTGGAGGATAACCTCGCGAATAGAAGAAGATTGCCCTAGACCCGGCCCTATTAGTAAGGAACGGTAGCCTTCTAGATGATCCATTAATGTGCTAGATCGTTCAAAGCTTTCGGCATTTTCGTCTGGAAGGAGTACAAACGTCGCTTCATGGAACGCACTGGCATAGATGCGCTGCATCTGCTTCGTGACTGCAAGTGTTACAAGACCCGCGCCAACTCGTCCTGCGCCGCTGCCTGCTAGAAATGCTGATCCGGGATAAGCGGGTGAGCCACACAGCAACATGACTTTTCCAAATGTACCTTTGTTACTGTCAAGTGGCCGCTTTGGCACAATTTTATTTACCAGAGCGCCTATCAACATTTCTGTCTGTAAATGCTGTTCTAATTCAGCAGGCAAGCCGATATCGCCCACGTATAATTTACCCAAATAGTCTCGTCCTGGAAAGAAGAAGAAGCCCAGTTTGGGGCAGGCAAGGGTAATGGTAATATCGGCGGGGATTGTGCCGGGATCGACCTCGCCTGTATCCGCGTTCAAGCCAGTTGGGAGATCAACCGCTACAACGCGCAGGGTGTTCCGTTTCTCTCGTTCTTGACGCACACGACCTAACAGGCCGCGCATACTTTCAGGCAGCGGACGCGAGACTCCAGTACCAAGCAGAGCATCGAGCACATACCTGGCACGCTGAAGTATCTCTTCTAATTTCGCCGAAGTATCTTTCTCTGGAACATCCTCGCCATGGATCGTGAGACGTTGCTCTTTCCAGCGATACAAACTGACCAGACCTCCCCACTTTTCCAGGTAACGTCCCATAACTAGGCCATCGCCGCCATTGTTACCCGGCCCAACCAGTATTAAAAACTCAAGATCAGTCAATGTGCGTGGGCGATTGATATGTGCCGCCAGAATGTCAGCCGCGCTCTTTCCCGCGTTCTCCATCAATATATGCGAAGTGAGTCCATATTCGCTGTCGGCCCTGGTTTCCAGTTCGCGCATTTCGGCAACAGTAACAATATGCATAGATGTTCTCCTGGCTGTTTGTATAAGTAATTTGGCTCTCGTGTGCCCTTTCATCTCTAATTGTAATCTTTCAAGAGAAAAGAAGGAAGAGAGGTTTGTCAAGCAAGAAATAGCATGCATTGAATAATTCAATTGCTGTGCTTAAAATTACCTCTCATTTTGCGCGGTATGTGAGCGGTATTTTCCATACTACAAAGAGATGTGCAGTCTCGTTCTCGCTACGAGTTAGGAGATGGTGCTTGCTACGCAGATCATGTATAATTTTGAGGTAACACAGGATCACATATATATCGTTGAGATGGGCAGTGTGCCGGAGAGGCACGCTGATTGATGCCGTTTCTGCAACTCATGAAAAAACTCGCACTCAAAATAACACCACAACGCAGCGCCCAGTACTCCAATATGACCGAGAAACTGGCTCCGCCAGAGTTGCTTGCCAGTCCACTGGGAGCCGCTATTACACAAATCGAGCCTATGACATTTGCTGGACAGGGCTATCTGTTAGTGTCCCTCGATAACGAAAGCATGTCTTCACAATGCCCAGAGTTAGAGAAAATTCTCCCTCGTCTGGGAGCTACTAGTGAATCATATGAATTCTTCGAGCGGATCGGAGATGTAGAGGGGCCGTTCTTACGTCCACTTGAAACATCGTTCGCTCCTTTTCTCCCACTAGAAATGGCGGAGATTCGTCGCTATAAGGGTAAAACAAACGAAGTTTTTACAAGAGTGCTGCTCAATATTGCCATTTTTGCTGGAGGCTTTAGCAACAAGTATTTCGGACGATTAAGAGTGCTCGATCCACTTGCCGGAGGAGGTACAACACTGTTTCTGGCTTTGGCGGCAGGCTATGATGCTTTTGGCATAGAGCATCAGAAGCAAGATGTCGATACCACCGTTGTCTTTATTCGACAGTATTTACATAGCATCCACATGCCCTATAAAGAATTGGATGAACGCGGACGCCGGGCAGGACGGCGCTATCAGTTCGAAATCGGACGTAAGGGCGCGACACATAGACTTGTCCTGTCTCATGGGGATACCTGCGAGGCTAATCTACATATGCAAGAAGTCCCAGGTGGTCCTCATTTGCACGCTATTGTTGGTGATTTGCCTTATGGTATTCAGCATTTCGGCGAAATCGCAGGTATGTTAAGTAAAGCATTGCCGGTTTGGGAAAGCATGTTACTTCCAGGAGGAACAATAGCCTTGGCCTGGAATGCTACACGTATCGAGCGTACAGCGATGATGGAGTTAGTGGAGCGATATACGCGACTACGAATACGAAATGATCCACCGTACACACAGTTTGTGCATACGGTGGATCGTGTCATCAAAAAACGCGATATTCTGGTGGCAGTCAAGTCTTAGCTCAATAGGTCCTTTATCATTACTGCTGCTGCAATCGAACTACCTGCATTGTTTGCGGCATAAAGTACCACGATCCCTTCCTGTTTTCCGCCTTTGAATGTAGAGTTGTACGTCACATTCCTTGAAAACGTGGTATTGCCATTCCCTGTTGCTCCTCTGACATTGGCATGGCCGATAGGAGTATATAAGTGATCCAGTATGTCTATCGAGCCGATCACTCCCTCAAAGGCGTTGCCTGTTCCGGTCACTTTCACCGGACTTGTAAGAATGTCGCGGCTCTGTGGAGTAGTAATGGACATTCCAACGGCTGTGACTGACACAACTTCCCAGATGCCACCATTCGTATTCCCCTCTAGACGTTCGAGCGAAACTTTGATCGTATTTCCAACCGGCGTTGGGTTTTTCACTGTCACTACTGCATCGCTGTCGCTGGAGCCACCACCACTTACGACAGTCGTTGGAGCATTACCTGGCCAGTTGAGTAGATGCGCATCTGCGGCCATGTGATTGGCAACTTGCACCGCGTTGAGTTTCCATGGATCTTTTCCCTGATTGACTTGTGCCTGGTCATTTTCGGCCTGGTAACGGGTCAGGTCGGGATACATGCCAGGAAAGGACACAGGAATGAGTGTTCCCGCCCCATCGGACCATTTAAACTCGCGGAAGAGATCCTGCGTCAGATCTGCATTGGCTTTACCAGCATTAATACTGGAATTTTGATCTACCTCGGCCGTTAGAACAGTATTGTACACGCTAATCTTAGCATCGCCCTTATAAAGGTTTTGCAGCTTGAAGAGTTGCGAGGGGCTGGGGTTGGTAATGTCGCTATAAACATAGACATCCAGGATCTGACCTGTACCCTGATAACGTACTTTCACCAACGCTTGTAACGTTGGGTTGCCAACCAGGTTGCCGCAAGTTACGGTTTCTACCTGCGTAACACCGTTTTGCGTTGGTATAATCGCGTCCCAATGGGCAGCCGCTTTTACCGCATCGGGGCAAGGTCGGGAACCTAAACCAATGACTGGAGATGCTGTTGCAGTTATATTACCGTCTGAACTTCCCCCCGATGTTGTGGCATGTGTTGTTGGGGTAGAGGAATTACCACTGTTGCTACTCCCGCCGCATGCTGCCAGTGTAAAACTTACTATGAAGACAAAGAAAGTAGCAATAATAAGAGATTTAGAGTGCCGTAAGTAGGACAATTGCAAGCCAATACGCCTCTTATTGAATCAAAGAACTGAGCAAGGAAACAGTGGCAAAGAGGATAACGAACACGATTGTGAGATTGAAAATCAATTTCTCTACACCACGCCGTGTCTTAAACACTGTACCAGCACTGCTGCCACCGAAGACGCTTCCCAGACCTGCGCCACGCGCCTGAAGCAAGACAAAAACGATTACCGCTATACTGAGTATAATTTGTATTACCCGGATTGCTGGAAGCCACAGTTGCGACAAATTCTTCCTCGCTTTCATATTTCACCCCTATCGGGGAGCAAGTTCATCAAATGATTTTGCTAATCATAATCTTTTATGGATTTTTATCCACTCTTACAGGGAACGATTATATCATACCTTATCGACACTTTACAACGATTTTCCCAGGTTTTGTCACTAACTATGCGCTTGCTCATGACACGTGGGACACAATACCACAAAATGCTTTGGATTATAGCGGTCGAGCATATTAGGAGAAAAGTAAACGGTATGCAGTTGCAATCCGTCACAATCTTCCCCACGTTCAGGACAAGAGCCGTTAGCTTCTTTACTTTGAAAACCAATCTGGCTATCCCCTTGTAGAACACTTATCCCTGTGGTACAATAAAAGTCGGGCGAGGACAGAAGTCCCCGCCCGAACTTATGAGAAAAGCGAATTAATAACACATGGAAATATCCTGGCTTGGTCACTCTTGCTTTCAATTACGTGGCAAGAATGTTACCCTGATTACTGACCCCTTTTCTCCTCAGCTAGAACACTCGCTGGGTAAGATAAATGCCCCCATCGTCACCATCAGCCACAATCACCCCGGGCATAACTTTGCAGGTGGCGTAGATGGCGATCCCCGAATAGTGCGTGGTCCTGGCGAATATGAGATCAGCGATGTTTTGATCACCGGCGTTGCTTCTTACCACGACAATAAACATGGACAGGAACTTGGTCGTAATACAATTTATGTCATCCATATGGATGATCTCATCGTCTGTCACCTTGGGGACCTTGGGCATATATTACAAGAAGAGCAGCTAGAAGAAGTTGCTGATGCGGATGTGTTATTGATACCAATTGGTGGGCAGCATACCATCAATGCGACACAGGCTGCTGAAGTCATCAGCCAGGTGGAACCTCATATTGTTATTCCTATGCATTATAGTCCTTCGATAGGTGATGTCCCCAATCCTCTCGATAAATTTTGTCGCGAGATGGGCATCGAGGCCTTAAACCCACAACCAAAATTGTCGATTACCCGTAGTGCATTACCTGCCGAAACGCAAGTCGTCATCTTATCAAGTCGAAGCTAATCTCTTAACAAAAATTTTAGTACCATGCTTCATATATATTGTGTATATTTTTTGGTGTTCAATAGAACGGTAGATACCGATTCGTTCGTCCAGTAGTTCAATGTGCTTCTACAGCAGTTGTTCTCTGCTGTAGAGGGTATTCTCAGTGGATACCCTGTCTAATCTTGGAGGATCCAATGTCAAAGTTCATTTTTGTCACAGGCGGTGTGGCATCTTCAGTGGGAAAGGGTATAACAGTGGCCTCACTGGGCCGATTGCTCAAGAATCGCGGAATCTCCGTCTCTCTCATGAAATTAGACCCCTACATCAATGTTGATCCTGGCACAATGTCACCATACCAGCATGGTGAAGTCTTTGTTACAGATGATGGCGCAGAGACTGACCTTGATCTCGGTCATTATGAACGTTTTACTGACGAACCAGCCAACCAGGCCAATAATGTCACCACAGGACAGGTCTATGCCGCTGTCATCGGCAAAGAACGCAGAGGAGAATATCTGGGTGGTACCATCCAGGTAATCCCTCACATCACCAATGAAATTAAAGATCGCATACATAATGTTGCCCGTCGTTCTGATGCTGATGTGGTTATCGTAGAGGTAGGAGGTACTGTTGGTGACATCGAGGGCGAGCCATTTTTAGAAGCTATTCGCCAGATGCGCAAAGATGTGGGTCGTCGCGACGTTCTTTATTTGCATGTTACCCTCTTACCCTATCTCATGGCGACAAAAGAACTAAAAACGAAGCCCACCCAGCACAGCGTGAAAGAATTGCTGCGGGTTGGTATTCAACCCGATGTAATTCTTTGCCGCTCGGACTATCCACTACGTGACGAATTGCGCGAAAAAATTGCTCTCTTCTGTAATATCGAAGAACGGGCTGTTGTTCCATTGCTCACTACTGATACAATCTACGAGGTGCCGCTCATTCTCGAAGAGGCAGGTCTGGGCCAATTTCTCGTTCAAGAACTTAGCTTGCCAGAACATGAACCAGTGATGCAAGAGTGGCGCGAACTGGTTGCGACCATAAAACGCCCTCGTCCTGAATTAACGATTGGTCTGGTCGGCAAATATGTCGAGTTACACGATGCCTATCTTTCAGTAGTAGAATCCTTACGTCATGCTGGGTGGTATCATGATATGGATATAAGTGTAAAATGGATCAACTCAGAAGCGCTTGAGAACATGGGCGAAAGGTATACCGAGGCCTTAGAAGATGTAGCTGGTATTGTTGTACCAGGGGGTTTTGGCCATCGTGGCATTGAAGGAAAAATCAAAGCTGCCAGTTTCGCTCGCCGTATGCGCATTCCATACCTTGGTCTATGCCTGGGTATGCAAGTCGCTGTAGTTGAGTTCGCACGCAATGTGCTGGGTCTGGCCGAAGCCAATAGCACGGAATTTGATCCCCAGACTCCCTATCCTGTGATTGACCTGATGACAACACAGCGTCAAGTTGCAGACAAAGGTGGTACAATGCGCCTGGGTAACTGGGTTTGTTGCCTGACTCCTGGCTCAAAAGCCTATCAGGCCTATGGTGAAGCGATAGTTTTTGAACGACATCGCCATCGCTACGAGTTCAATAATGAGTATCGCAAACGTATGGAAGCTAATGGCATTGTCATTAGTGGGCGTTCGGCTGATAATACCCTGGTTGAGGTCATCGAACTGGCAGATCATCCCTGGTTCGTCGCTTCGCAGTTTCATCCCGAGTTCAAAAGTCGTCCTACTCGTCCTCACCCGCTTTTCCGTGAATTCATCGGCACATGTCTGAAAGTCATGGAAGAGAAGCAGCACCAGGCATACGAGGCATTTGAACGGGAGGCAGTTGGAGCGCAGTTCGTCACACCCGAGTTACCTGATTCCCGCATCGAGATGTAGCAATGCTCTACCTTAGCCAATTGCTTGGCGCACCTGTGGAAGATCCCCAGGGAGAGCGCATAGGTAAAATTATAGATGTCGAAGAGACGCGATCTGTTTTGGCCCTCTCCGGGTCAACACCTGCAGCTCTTTCGACTTCTAATAATGCTTCGCTTCCTACTCTCATCATTGAGGGACATTCCGAACAAACCTGGTATGTGCCGGTCGAAGATGTTGAATGGCATGATAACATCTTGCGCCTGCGTGTGCCAATACAACAGCTTTCAACGCAACCTCTTACGCCGTCCGTAGGGGATCAATCAATCGTGGCCATCAGCCTGGCACAGGATGTGCTAGATAAACAGGTAATCGATATTGTCCGTAAAAAGGCCGTGCGTGTCAATGATGTATGCCTGCGTGACGATTGGCATATTCTAGGTATCGACAGCAGTACCCTTGGGCTTGTTCGACGCCTCGCACCTAACTGGTTACTTGGTACTCGCCGGGGCTCAGTCAATCGATCCCAGCGGCCGCCTACTAATCTGATACCCTGGGAAGATGTCGAACTGATTAGCTCACATCAACCCGATCTCGTTGAAATTCCTGAAAGCGATCAACGTGTAGAGGAATCTCAGGCGGGTAGTACTGAGGACGTTCTGCCCGGTCATCCAAAGCGTATACAAAGCGGACAACTTGCGGAACTCCATCCAGCGGATATCGCTGATATTGTGCATCAACTGACTCCGGGCCAGGGAGCGCGGTTGCTCGAAGGATTGGACATTGAAACCGCGGCTGATGCCCTTGAAGAAATCGACACCGAGCGCCAGAGCCACATCCTTGAGAATATTAGCGCCGATCGTGCCGCTGACATCCTCGATGCCATGGGACCCGATGAGGCTGCCGACCTTCTTGCCAGGCTACCTGAGGAGTATGCTGATAAGCTCCTTCGCTTGATGCAACCTGAAGAGTCTGAGGATGTACAGGAATTATTGACATATGCAGAAGACTCCGCCGGTGGCATCATGACCACAGATTACATCGTCGTTAATGCAACAAAGAGTGTTGCAGAAGCGTTAGAGGCTGTTCGTGCCAGTATAAACGAGCAAGATGTGCGTCCTGCTTACGTTTATTGTGTAGCCGACGAGCAGCAGGATGAAAGTAAACTTCTCGGCGTGGTCTCTATTTGGGAACTATTAGTAGCTCCCTCTACGCAACTCTTGCAGGAATTTATGGAAACCGATTTGATTACAGTGCAACCGGATACCGAGCCTCGAACAGTTGCAGAGATCATGGCGAAGTACAACTTGCTGGCCGTGCCGGTTGTCAATGTAGAAGGAATACTCGAGGGTATTGTCACTGTCGATGATGCTCTGGACGTATTGTTGCCGAACGAGCGACGCCGTAAACCCACAAAAATGTACTGATCAGATAGGTGTTTGTTCCCACCCCGATCCCCTTTGTCCTACCCTAAATATTATGCCTTTACTCCTTACTGGCTAGTTCAGCGACCCTGTGGAACGAACCGCGTCAAGAGCTTCCAGCACTTTCATAATATCCTGGCATACCTCTTCCAAAACCTCCGGCAGCCAATCTTCAGGGCGTGGATTATCAGCTACAACCTCACCAATCTCTTCATCATCAATAGCCCGATAGCGCCGTTGTGCTAAGCGCCCAGATCGATAATGAAGTTCATCATGCAATCCACGCATCCCTTCTGGATGCCAGATCGGCAACTCTACTCGTTGTTGCAAGGTAAGAGCCTCTGGTTGTAAGCGACTCTCTTGTAGTGTCAAGGTGACGCCTGGACGAGTTTCTATTGCTCTGCTACTCTGCTCGCTGGCTCGTAGTTTCAGTGTCTGTATTAGCGAAAGTATCTCTGTGTCATACACGTTATACCCGTTTACAGTCAGAGGTGATGTATATGCTAGATCGAGTACTAATGGTGGAATGTCGCTCGTATGCAGGTGTGGACAATGCTCGTCTGGTTCATGGAAGAAGTCACATATACCAATTGGGCCTTCCAGTGAAAGCGCTGTATCGAGTGTGCTCCAGGTAAAAGAAAGAGTACAAGAACTACGTGTTTCAGCCTCTTCGCAACTTCCCATATGACAGGTACAGGCAAATTCTCGCTCGAGTGATCGTGCATTGACCCAATATTCGGGGTGGGTAACAAGCTCAAAACTGGCCGCCGCCTTTAGGAAGTACCCGGTCACATCTTCATATGTCAGCATCAATTTACTCCTCGCCGCCCATCTTGAAACAGATAATCTGATGGCTTTCCTGCTGCGGCGTGCTTCTATATTACCGATGCAAGCAGAAGGTGTCAATACAATATAAACGCCTCTTCCGCGCGAAGAACATGCTGGTGGAAGAGGCACATTTTTAATGTCTATAGACTTCTGCTTATCAAAGCATCGGACGGATCGAACGAATAGTATAGTTTGTCACACCGCCAGGGGTTGAAACACTAACCGAATCGCCCTCCTGATGTCCCATCAGAGCTTTGCCCACCGGAGATTGATCAGAGATCAAGCCTGATTTCGGATCAGCTTCATATGTTTCAACAATCTTGAAGGTGCGCGGCGACCCAGATTCACTCTCGACATCTACTTGCGTCCCAATACGGACAACAAGCGGTCCAACGATCTCGTCATGCATATCAGATGTCATTATCTCGGCAACTGCGAGCAAGCGCTCCAGTTGTAAAATCTCACCTTCAACTTTCGCCTGCTCATTTTTTGCATCTTCGTACGCGCTACTTTCGCTGATATCACCAGCTTCCTTCGCGTCATGAATATAATCAGCAATCTCTTTACGCTTCACAGTGCGCAAGTATTCCAGGCGTTCTTGCTTTTTAGCATAGCCATCAGGAGTTAGACGATAGATTTTCCGTTCCGGTCTCGTCTGACTAGCTTCACTCTGTCCACCAATACTCATAGTAAACTCCTCCCTGGTGTTGAAGGGAAAAAAGGGAAATTCGCAGGAAACTCACTCCTACTCCCCGTTTAAGAAAACGATCAAATGCTGAATGGGAAAGACAATTTGTAGAGTATACCTGTCCTCGGCCTGATGAACCAGGTATCTCCCGAACCCTGCAAAGGGGTATAGTCCTCCAAAAACCCTGTTAAAGACACGAAGGTGATTATACGTTCTGATTGCCCACCCGTCAAGTCATCGAAGCCACTTTTTTTATTTTTTCGCAAGAACTCTATCCCTCAGAGACTTCAAGGTGCATATAATAAATACAGAATAGTGATCGACCTGTCAGGGTTGCCATTTCGAACTCTCCTATGCGGATGTCTGCTGTTTAAGCCGCCCGAAGCGATGCAGGTTTGAGCCACATACCTCACATGTTCCTCTTACAGCCATGCGTCCATCTTTTGAAGTTACTTCGGTCGCATTTAACATCTTTCTCTTCATCTTGCATTTTGTACAGTAGGCTTCAATCGTGGCATTCTCCTTAGAAGCGATGGCAGCTTTTCCCTCTTCACTCCAGGACAGGATAGTAGCTATGACTCTCGTGGGCTGCTCCTCGTGAACAGCAAGTCCTGCATCCGGCAGAAATGCCAGTCGAGTATGCGTCTTCATCCACGAGACATCCTGCTGGCTTCCAATATGCCTTGAGTCGTTGAGTCCTCTGGCTCCCCAGATAACCAGCGTAGGTTGCTGTATCATCTCGAATTGTTGCGAGATATCCTGCTCAAGGTTCCTGGCGAGCAGAGCCATAGATGCGTGTTCAGCGCCCATCTGATGAGTGGTGGCATAGAAATAATCCAGATCAATATCGCTGATAGGCGAGTGCTGTTTTACCAGCGAAGAGCGAAGCGCAAAACGAGTGCTGAGCATCGGATACAGTAGCCATTTCACTGGCGCTGCCTGAAGCAATCCATGCCAGACTCTTACAAAGGCAATCTTGGTATTACGTAAGGGCAAGAGAGATGCTTGCTCTTGCCCGCCTTCTAAGGATACTGGTGAAATCAATACCAGGCGATCGCAAAGATTGGGAGAGGTTGCAGCCGTCGCTATCGCGTAATTACAACTGATCCGACTTGCAACTATTGTTGCTGGCTGTTTTACAACGTCAGTAAGAAAATCTCGGCAGAGCCCTACATAGGTGTCAGCAGAGTAATCAATGGCGGGACGATCTGAGATACCGAAACCAAGCAGGTCTGGAGCATAAACGCGGTAATGCTGTGCCAGAGGCTCTATCATTTTGCGCATCTCATATGCCGATGCTACTAATCCGGGGCTATGCAGGAGGAGCAGAGGAGGGGCTTCTGGTTCTCCCAACACCTTATAGAAAATATAGCCACGTTTCCACTTATAGTAATGGGATTCTCCAGGCAAGGGGCTTTCAAGTCTCATAGGTGTTTCTAGCATATGTCGTATGGCGACTACGATGGTAAAAATAAGCGCACTTAAGAAACTCAAACTCAATACCCTGGCTATTGTTCCACTCCCCCTCCTGCTAGGTACTGATTTTTGCATAATATCCTCCTTTATCGCATTTAGTATATCAGGTTACACCAGTTGACGCCAAACGTTATGTAAATTACAATACTTGTTCGGATGCTTGACGCGAAGCGTAGCCACGCAGTGGCGTTTGCATCTGTTGAGATACTTGTTCAGATGCATGACACGAGCATAAACACGCAGTGGCGCTTGTAACAGCTTTGGGATGATATTAAAAAAATACACCAGGCATACGTCTTATTAATATAGATAACGAAATGCACATAACTTATTAAGGAATTACATGCGAATAATATATGACCTGGATGAAATGACTGAAACGGCACGAGGTTGGCTTGCTGGCGGTTCAGTTGGTTTGGTACCCACTATGAGTAACCTGCATGCAGGGCATGTAGCATTAATACAATCCTCTCTCCAGGAATGCGAACTCAGCGTCGTCAGCATTTTCGATAACCTCTTGCAGCTTGAACTCGATGAAACCCAGTCACGAATACCTCGCAGCCTTGCAGATGATCTACAACTCTTAGATCAAGAGCGGGTAGATGTTGTATTTATTCCTCGCTCGGATGATTTCTATCCCGTGAGCTTTTCTACCCATGTTATTCCTTCTGGCCCTATAGCCGAGAGGCTGGAGGGAGCAGCTCAGCCAGAAAATATTCGTAAAGTTGCTACAGCTATGACGAAGCTGTTTCAGCTCGTGCGACCTGATATGGTCTATCTAGGTCAAAAAAAGGCTCAGCAGGTTGCTCTGATTCGTAAACTTGTGAGTGATCTCAATATCGATCTCAATATACGTGTGTTACCTATCGTGCGCGAGAGCGATGGGGTGGCAGTCAGTAGTCGTATCGGCTTGCTTTCACTTGCAGAACGTCAGGCTGTTGCCTTTCTTTATCAGGCATTGCTTGCAGGTAAGGCTGTGATCGAAAAAGGTGAACGCCATTCTGCGGTTATAGAAAAGGTGATTGCCGATCTGATCGCTACTGAACCGCTATTGAAACTAGATTATATCGCAATATGTGATCCCACTACTTTCGAAGAAATGGGGGAGACTTTGGGAGTCGATCTTCCTGACTTACTGCTTGTGGTTGCGGTACATGTTGGAGCCACACGTCTCATAGACAACATACTTTGGAAAAGTAGCGGTTACTGGTTAATCTGAAGTCCATGGACTTTCGAAGGTTGATCAACCTTCTGGTATAGGCGTGCAGGGCATGTGCTAGTTTACCTTACAAATTGTTTGAGTACTTCATCGACACCGGGATGAGCACGATTCAGCCTGAGATCCTCTGCCCCGGTTGGATCTGTTTGCACAATGAGAATGCCTTGCTGAATACAGCTATTGAGCAACTCGCGTGCAGATTCACGTGTGAGGCGGCCCCGGAAACGGTTTTTAGGATTTACCGGATCACCGATAAAGTTTGACACACCGATAATGGTGCGCCACGACCAGTTGCGGTCAATATAATCTAGAAATTGGAGTAATTGTGGGTCAAGCGCATCCATCGGAAATGGTTGGAGCTGCGAGGTTGGTGCACCTATGGAGATAGCAGCCATACTTCCCGTATTGCCAGTCATTGACATCGAGCCAAATCCGCTATCACCTACTCCAACGGCAACCGGGCTTCCTCCAGGCACTAAGGGCACAAACTGATTAGCGCTGCTTATAAGATCTCGGCTGACGGTTCCTGGTATACCAACAACAATAACAGTTTTGTTTAAACGTAACTTTAGACGGGCACTGATTCGGGTAAAATCCTTATCGCCGGTCATTAAAACAAATGTAGAAATTGTAGGACGATCAAAGACAGTTTCAATAATATCCATCAGCATATTTAAGTCAACGGTACTTTGGACCACCGTGCTTTGGACAATCGTATTCGAACCACTTGCATTAATTGCAGGCATTTGACCTGTATTCCCGGTAGATTGAACCGGGGTAGAAGTGTTATATCGCAGTGGGCCGGTGCTACTACTGAAGCCAAGTGGGCCTGTAGGAGCAGATTGACCATAAGGGTTCTGATACGGCGCATTTTGTCGAGAAAGGTCACGCTGCTGATATTCTGGCAACTGATAGCCTTCATCAGTCAACGTCTCATCTTCAGGTAAAGGTAAAGGGTTCTCGTCGATTTCGGGCTGTCCAGTCTCTGAAGTATCCTGGTATGACCCCCACTCGTTGCCAATTCCTTGTGGAGGGATTGCAGGTAAGGGACCAGAATTGCTGAGTGGTCCACTGGGCCATTCTCGTTGAAAAGGGGTCGGTGCCAGGCTGCCCGTTCCTTGTTCAGAAACCAGCATCGGTGTACCTAAAGCCCCTGTAGGCTGATTGCCACTGTAATGAACCGTTCCCATACGAATTCGATCTCGCTGTTTGGCGGGACAATCAACTCGGTCGATCATCGCTGCTGTCAAGCTTCCCTTAAATGGTTCCGGTTGACGAGACCAATCCGCATAAGCGCGTGCTACCATTACAGTCCCATACCGGCGTGCAACCGCAATTAATTCCTGTGGATCAGGTTCTCGCCGCTGGATATTCAGCATACTATATCGAATGTTCTCAAAATCGATGAATAGAGCAATTTCTTCGGGCACAATCTTCTCCTCTCATAGGGAGAAACCGCGCAGGCCAAGATTTATTATGATTGTTCAGGTGCTCGGATACTTCTCTTATGCTATCCTGTTAGCTATGAGCATATCATACTTTATTAGCAAAGTCGAGTGGTCTGCGCTTTACAATAAGTAGTAACTATGATATAGTTTTTTCATTAGGGATACGTAAGGGCTTGTCCATGCGGCCACCCTTAGTATACAAGAGTACAATACTATGGAGCTAACAACAACAATATTACCTTCCCTCGATAATTCGGTTTGTCCCGTCGCTCGCACTGCTAAGATTATCAGTGGGAAGTGGACTTTGCTTATTATCCGCGATTTGGCTTCAGGTGTCAAACGGTTTAATCAACTGGAACGCTCTTTATATGGTATTAGCCCCAAAACACTCTCCGAACGGTTACGCTATCTTGAGGAAGAGGGGATCGTTCTTCGTCAAACTTTTGCGGAAGTCCCTCCTCGCGTAGAGTATTCCCTTAGTGAAAAAGGACACGACCTGATTGATGTAATAGAGTGTATGCGCTGTTACGGTAAACAATGGTTGTGTGATGCCAGCCAGTTACAAGAATAAAGCGTCTGCGAGAACAAAGCAAAACTTCTCAGTATGTAAAAACCGGGGCTTACCCCCGGCTTTTTGCTTTGATTACTCCGTTCATCTTGCCTGTCTTTCCAAGACGGACGAGATGATATGAGTGACAGATTAGCGAGAAGCGCCAACCAGTTCACGCTTGTGATCAGCGAGGAAGCGATGGAGTGTTCCTTCGTTTTCTGCTGTTACGCGCTCACTGTGCTCTTCTACCTGCTCCTCTGAACGACATACCAGGTCGTAAAGACTGGCGATGTCATAGCGCATCTGTACTTGAAGTTGACCCTCGCCGTTGTACCCTTCGACGAAGAGCCCATCCTCTTCCTCATGAATTGCGATGCTTTTCACGCTGATTTGATCTAGCACCTGACCAACAGCGCACAGAATGCTCGCATAGCTGAACGTGGCCCGCATTGATTCCTCCCATTGAAATAGTCGGAGATTGACAATCGTTGTACTTTGGTGGACTGCACTGTCTTAAATGCAAAACGACATAGCAAAGCTTCAGTAAGCAGTGTGTAAATCTTGCATCACACCAACTAAGTTTACCATTACGATTATCGAAACGTCAAGGTAATAAATTTCCTAATTTCCTGGCAAATGTACATCAATCCTCCAAACTAATTTGGTACATTCTGGCTAATTATTATAAGCCCTTATAAATTGGTCTTCAAAGTTGTTGACAAGCCAGCAAAAATATGGCATATTACCGTGGCATTACTAATCGTAGTACATTTACAACTAAATAAGAATAATTACTTCAATTTTGCCAAGGCAAGCAGAGAGAAGAGAAGCAGAGGAGAGCGAGAGGGGGGTGAGGGGAGTGAGGAGGAGCGGAAGGAAGTGAGAGAGCGAAGAGGAAGTGTGAGGACACACACAGGAGAGCACAAGCGAGAGAGAGTACGAGGTGGATGCCTAGGCGCTGAAGGCCGATGAAGGACGCGGAGACCGGCGAAACGTTCAGGGGGAGCTGCATGCGAGCGAAGAGCCCTGAGAATCCGAATGGGGCAACCCGTCCAGAGTGATGTCTGGACACCGCCTGCTCAATACATAGGCAGGACGGGGGGCAGTGGGCGAACTGAAACATCTCAGTAGCCCGACGAAGAGAAATCAAACGAGATTCCCGTAGTAGTGGCGAGCGAGGCGGGAAGAGCCCAAACCAGCCTTTCTTCGGAAAGGCTGGGGTTGTAGGACCAGCAGCAGGGGACGCGAGCTGACCCGAAGGCGTTGGAAAGCGCCACCGCAGACGGTGAGAGTCCGGTAGGGACAGGCGAACGGACCTGGCTGGGATCCTGAGTACCACGAACCCCGGTGAGTTTGTGGGAAGCAGGGGGGACCACCCTCCAAGGCTAAACACCTTCAGCGACCGATAGTGAACCAGTACCGTGAGGGAAAGGTGAAAAGCGCCCCGGGAGGGGGATGAAAGAGACCCTGAAACCTCGTACTTACCAGCAGTCAGAGGTCACTCTTGCGTCGCGCAAGCAAGGACTGATGGCGTGCCTTTTGTAGAATGATCCGGCGAGTGCATCATCGTCGCAGCGGGTTAACCTCCGTTAAAGGAGGGGAGCCAGAGGGAAACCGAGTCTGAAACGGGCGTGCTGGCTATGGGAATAGGCAGCAGGTGGCGATGATGGGACCCGAAACCACGTGAGCTATCCATGGGCAGAGTGAAGCGGCTGTGAAAGGCCGTCGAGGCTCGAACTCACCAGTGTTGCAAAACTGGGGGATGACCTGTGGATAGGGGTGAAATGCCAACCGAACGTGGAGATAGCTCGTGGAGATAGCTGGTTCTCCCCGAAATGCATTGAGGTGCAGCCAGGCGGGAGGAGCTGTTGGAGGTAGAGCGCTGGATGGGCTCGGGGCCAAGTGCTGGTTACCAACCCCAACCAAACTGCGAATGCCAACAGCGTGCGCGTCTGAGTGAGACGGCGGGGGCTAAGCTTCGTCGTCGAAAGGGAAACAGCCCAGACCAGCAGCTAAGGTCTCCAAATCGATGCTTAGTGTGAAAGGGAGTGCGTGCGCCCAGACAGCCAGGATGTTGGCTTAGAAGCAGCCATCATTGAAAGAGTGCGTAATAGCTCACTGGTCGAGTGCGCGTGCACCGACAACGTAACGAGGCTCAAGCATCGTACCGAAGCTCTGGATGTTCCGTTGTGAAGCGGGACATGGTAGGGGAGCGTTGTGTGCGGCGGAGAAGCCAGACCGCAAGGACTGGTGGAGCGAGCACAAGAGCGAATGCCGGAATGAGTAGCGTAATGGATGTGAGAACCATCCACACCGGAGGCCTGAGGGTTCCTGGGCAACGCCAGTCGACCCAGGGTGAGTCGGGGCCTAAGCCGAGGACGTTATAGTCGTAGGCGATGGAAAGCAGGTCAGAGAGTCCTGCACCAGAGCGCATCGTATGAGCGAAGCGGGGACGCGGTAGGGAGCGTGAACCCATCGAATGGACAGGATGGGCTGCCAGCCCGGAGTGTGAGACCGAGGGAAGACCCGGTCTCGGGTAGCATGACGGCTGGGACGAGTTCGAGCAGTCGGACGGAAGTCACGAGACCCCAGGCCGCCGAGAAAAGCCGCTAGCGAGATGTCGTTCTGCCCGTACCGCAAACCGACACCGGTAGGCAGGGGGAACCCCCCCCAGGTGAACGAGCGAACCTCTGTCAAGGAACTCGGCAAATTGACCCCGTACCTTCGGAAGAAGGGGTGCCCTAGTAGCTTTGTGTTTACGGACACAGAGTGAGGGGGCCGCAGGAAACTGGCTCAAGCGACTGTTTACCAAAAACACAGGTCTCTGCGAACGCGCAAGCGGAAGTATAGGGGCTGACTCCTGCCCAGTGCCGGAAGGTTAACCGGAGTGGTGAGCGTAGCCACAAGGGGAAGCCCCGGTGAACGGCGGCCGTAACTATAACGGTCCTAAGGTAGCGAAATTCCTTGTCGGGTAAGTTCCGACCCGCACGAAGGGAGTAACGACTTGAGCACTGTCTCGACAGGGGGCTCGGCGAAATTGAAGT